>Ga0302320_10018628_pt1 | contig 13988 bp, 10 predicted proteins | sample Bog_T0_3_FD_202130 | JGI IMG/M metagenome (GOLD analysis project Ga0302320, IMG submission 202130) | Peat permafrost microbial communities from Stordalen Mire near Abisko, Sweden - Bog_T0_3 | ecosystem: Environmental > Terrestrial > Soil > Wetlands > Peat | place: Sweden: Abisko, Stordalen Mire... | reverse complement strand
ATGACCACCCCCTGGCCGATGCGCGCGCCGAATAATCGCAGCACGAAACATTTGAACGGCGAGGGCACTGGCAGCGGGGTGAGGAACACGCAACATTTGCAGAATTGCCAGAGCGCTTCCGTGACCCGCGACCGTCCGCGATCGAGTCCACGCGTACGGTCAAACAAATTGTTTCTTACAATGGTATCAGGCATAACGTGGCGGAGAGTGTTTCCATTAATACGCTAGCAAAGCGAAGAGAATGATGGGGTGATCCCCGGCAAAAACCTTTGACCTGCTGGCGATGACATCGGGATCATTGATGGCGAAATAATAGCTGGTTTGAACGCGGCTGCATGAAACGATTGGGTGACTGTTTCGTAACGGAAGCAGAGAGTCAAAATCATGACAGGCTCTGGCAAACGTCGCGAATGGTGGCAGCGATGGCGGGCCAGGTATAACGTTGTTCCACCAATTTTCGCGCGGTCCGTCCGCGTTCGGTTAATTCGGAATCGGAACATTCCAGAGCGGCCTGCAGGGTCCTGGCCACGGAGTCGACATTGGCCTGGCACAACCAGCCACCGCCGGCGGATTCCAGTTCCTCAAAATTGCAGCCATCGGTTCCGATGACGGGTGTCTGGCAGGCCATGGCTTCCAGTACGGCGACGGGAAAGCCCTCAGAATAGGAAGGCAACACGAATAAATCGGCACCCTGCAACAGGTCCCGTTTGGCCGTCCCACTGACGGGACCCACGAGCGTGGCGGCGTCGCCTGCTCCCAGATCTTGAATCATGGTTTCCACCGTTGCCCGGTAGCCATCTTCATCGGGGCCGGCGATGAGTAATTCCCAATCGGCATGGTATTGCTTCAATCTTGCCCAAGCGGGCAGTAATAGATCCAACCCCTTTTTAGGATGCAGCCGCGCCATGAAGACCAAGCGCTTTTTTTCCCGCGCCCGGTCCGGCCAGGGGAACCTTGGGTGGCTGTTCGTGGCGGGTGAAGAGACATCAAACTCTTCCAATCTGACGCCGTTGGGAGCGACCACAATGGGGGCGGTGAAGCCTTGCTGTCGGATCTGGTCGGCCTCCTTGGCGGTCAGGGCGCGCCAAAGCCGGCATCGGCCCATGTTGCGATGCTCAAAAAGGATTGAAACCGCCCGTTTTTTCCAGCGGGAACGTTGCAGAATCCAGGGTTCGAACATGCCCTGTGGGTGATAGACCAGCGGCTGGCGTTTTGAAATGGCCCGACTGCCGATGGCCCAGTTGGGATAAACATAAAACCCGTGGCCATGGACGACATCCATTCCGGCGAGCAATTCGTGGGCATCACGCCACAAGTTCTTCGCGAAGTAGGCCTTGGGCGGTCCGGTTCGCGGGTATTGAATCGTTTCGGGCCAAGCCCGGTCAAAGTCCGACGCACGGGTGGCGATCAGGCGGGAGACCGAACCATCGGCAAGCAATTGCAGGTGCAGATCGAGGGCCGCCCGGCCCAACCCCCCGCCTTGCAAAGGTTCCAAGGATTGGGTGAAGTGAAGATGACGCACGGGCTGGAATTAAGGCGTGTTGCGGGGCACGGATCTGGCCAGGGCGGCATTGGCGGCGAGCAGGGCGTTGGTGGCAAAGGTTTCACAGGAGAAATGCCCGATAATCTGCCGGCTGGCCAGGCCCATGATTTCGCGCATTTCGGGGGCGGTTTCGAGGAGGATCAGCGCATCGGTCAGTTCACGGATTGATTGGGGATCGAACAAGAATCCGTTTTGCCGGATGCCACCAGTGAATTGGGCCAGGTGCACTTGCAAATCAGGAGACATCACGGGCGGAGCGGGGAGACGGTCAGGCACGAGCAGGTCCTCGGCACAGCCCGCAGACTCGCTCACGACGACGGGCAACCCGCAGGCCATGGCTTCGTTGACGACGAGCCCCCATTCTTCGTAAAGACTGGGCAGGATAAATGCATCGGCGAGCGCATAAAAGAGAGGGTTTTCATCAATCTGACGGAAGCCGTAAAAATGGACCCCCGGCGGTTCGGGTTGCATTGGGGAGCTTGTCACTTCGTAGCCAGCGGAGATTTTGTCATAGACGCGCAGGTGAAGCTCATGACTCAGGGCACGCAACGCTGCTTCTTGAACACCGGAACCGACCAGAACCAGATGAGTTTGAGTGTCGGGACGCGTAACCAAGACCTGCTGATAGCTGCGGAGGAGGGCGGCCAGGTTTTTCTTGGGCACGAAGCGACCGAGACTTAGAAAATAATGTTCGGGCAGACGATATTTATTCCGGAATTCCGACTGGCGGCTTCTGACGTGAGCGGCTTGGGCGGCAAAAAAGTCATTATCCACGGTGTCGTAGCCGGTCTCGATCCATTTTTCCGGCAGACCCAACGAAGCGAGGTAACGTTTTTGGGGTTGGCCGCCGACGAGAGCGGTGTCAAACAGGGCAACCAGCCGGCGTTTGACGATGGCGGCCAGACCCTTCGCCTGGGCCGTGCCGGCATGGCTTTCATTCATCATGACGGTGCGAATCCCCAATGATTTGGCGGCGAGCAGCGCGGCGAGCGACTGGCTGGGGGCATAACTGGGGAGGAAGCAAACGTCGAGCTTCAAGTCGGCGAAGGTTCGTCGCGCCGCGCGGAATACGCGCCAGAACGGCAATTTTTCGGCGACGGCGCCGGGACAGAGGGTGATCAAGCCTTGAGGCACATGGGAGCGATTCCAGCCATAAACGCTGGTCTGGTTGGAAAATTCCAGGGCATGAACCCTGGCAACACCGGCCAGCTTTTGCAGCGCCGCGAGCCGGGCAGAGTGATATGGGCCGTACTGCACCCAAAGAACCCCCATTGAATTTGGTGTTGGCTGGTTGCTCACGAAACGTTAGAGCCTGGCTTGAGCGCGATCATTGGCGGAGGCGAGGCCGAGTAGCGCCGGTGACTTGAACGGCGCGAATCCCCAATCCTGGCGGCAACCAATAAGAGTAAGCGGGAATCCGTCGTGGGCCACAGATCCAGGTTATGCCCAGCCAGACCAGGAGAGGTGCGAAATTCCAAAAGAAGAATTTCGAAATGGAAATACCGCCATCACGATACCATTGTGGCAGCATGGCGATGCCCACCAGGTAGAAAAGGACGGCAAAGTTATTTTGCACATGGCGCCAGAACCAACGGTGCGCAAGCCCCAGCAGACCGCCGACGAGGGCAAGCGTGATCACCAGGCCGACCCAGCCCCCGCTCATCCAACCGTCGCCCGGCAGCGACGGTGTCAGGCCGAGAAAATTGCCATAATTATTCAAATTAAAAAAGCCGACCGGCGCGCCGATGGGTTTACCGGGCCAAAGTTTTCGCGGAATGGGCTCGGTGAAGAGTTGCAGGTACTGGGTGCCATAGGTGAAGGTTCCAGTTCGCTCGGGCACCATTTTCACCACGTAACAAAGGAAATCGAAATTGGCAAATTCCTGCGTATCATATTTCAATTGCAGCTGTTCGCCGCGCGTCATGGGCTGAACGGTTTCCTGGAGGCGTTCACCCGCGAGCAGCATGCGGAAGTAATCCCGGTTTTTGCCGAGCGTTTGAAACAGCAGCAGCAAGGGAATCGCCAGTACCACGGTCCACCAGGGAAGCCATTTGCCGCGACGCTGCCAGGCATAAGTGGCGGAGAGGGCCAGAAACAACAGCACAAAAGTCCAACGATTCCAACCTGCGTACGAGCGATAAGCCACATAAACAATCAATGGCAATAAAGCCCAACGGTTGAACCTGGTGACCACCATCCAGGCACAGATTAGCGCGCCGGCCATGTTTTGCGCCTCGACCGTATAACCGCTGGCGCCTTCCATGATGAAAACCCCGCCGATATGCTCGCCTTGCAAGCCGCCGCCCAAGGTGGTGCGGATGGAATAGGCGATGATCGGGCCAAGCAGGATGGTGGTTAACACCAAACCGCGCCACTGTGGTACGGAAAAGGGTTCGGGCCGGGTGGTGTTAAATTCCGTCCGGCACCAACCCGTCCACAAACAAGGGATGCTGAACGCCACGAGAGCCACGGAGGTGACGGCCAGGGTGCGGATGAACTCCGTGTCGGTGGGGACCACCTGCATGTATTTCCATAAGGAGTTGAAATTGAGGTAGTGAACCAGGGCCGGACGGACCACAAATACCAGGCCATGAAAACCGAGATAGAACGTCAGGGGATGAAAGAGCGAAGCCTGTCCCGACGCCAAAAAAGCGCCGGCCACGATCAGGAAGATCAATGCCTGGGCCAGCAGGGCCAATTCCAAAGGAGACACGAGAATGAAGGGTTATGCCATCGCGGGAACCAACGGGGAAAAACGCGGCCGGCCAAAGCGCCGGTGGGAGATTTCGGCATTAATCAGTTGTGCGTTGGCCGGCAGGGCATATTGCCTGATGGTTTCCAAGGCCTTGATGGACATGGAGGTGACCAGTTGAGGATCGTGGTTTAACCCCGCCAAGGCTTTGGCCAAGGCGACCGCGTCCCGCGCCGGCACCACGAGTCCGTCCACCCCATCCGTCACCACCCGCCCGCAATTCGGGGTGGTAACCACGGGCAGACCATGGGCCATGGCCTCCAGTTGGGTGATGGCGAACCCGTCGGACACCGTGGGCAGAACAAAAACATGCCCTTGGCGATAAACCTGGCCTAACTGATCACGGGTGACACGTCCCAGGACTTTTACGCTGGCGGGAAACATGCGCAAGGCTGCGTTGGAAATGCCGACGGGACCCGCGAGAATAAACTCGATATTTTCACCCGCCAGCAGGCGGGCGGCTTCGATCAGGTACTGGATGCCTTTGCGCAAGATCACGCTCCCCAGCCAGATTACTTTCAGACTGCCGGAGGGGCGAACGGGTGGCGGGAGGGAGCTGGCGTCCAAGTCAATGGCGAGCGGCACGACCATGATTTTTTCGGGGGCGACGCCCTGTTGCAACAAGGCTTGCCGCGACCATTCCGAATTCACCAGGATGGCGTCGGCCAGATCCCATTCGCTGCGCAAGCGCGCCCAGTACGCTTCCGGCAGGCGGCCGGGAATCTGTTCCCAACCGGGCCAGCGCTCCGCTTCTGCCAGGATCATATCCTCCTCCACGCGGCCGGGGTCAATCTGATCGAGGACCGTGTAAATCCCCTTGGATTTGAGAAACTCCAATGACTCCAGGCTGTTGGTGTTGAAGCCGAAGAAATGGTCTTTCCCGGCGTCCAGCGGCAGGCGGGCAAGACGGTCGCGAACCCGGCTGGCGAACCAACGTCCATACTGGATGAAAATTTCGGCCTTTTCCGCGGGGGCCATATGCGGCCGTTGAAAGTGGTGCCAACTTCGCCACCACAACCCCTGGCGGTTAAAGGCGATGACTTTTTCGGGAGGAATGCCGGCATGGTAACGGGTGGACAAGGCGCGTGCGCCGGCGGAGCCGCGGCGCAACCATGAGCGTCCCCAGCGGCACCACACGTCGGCGTAGAACAAACGGAGGCAGCCCAGCTTCTCGAAAGCCACCGGGACACCATAGTTCTCGCGGGTGCCCTCTTGAGAAACGATCCAGCGGAGGTTGGAATCCAAGGACATCACTCTACAACCGACTTTCAGCCTGGCAGGCAGGACTGTCAGCGGATGAAATCAGGGTTGGATGCGCGGAAAATCTTTGCAATACCAGCGCAGCATTCCGCGCCCAGGAATTGTCGCGGGCATAACCTGTCCAATCCGGCGGCCGGGCGGTGACGCGCCAGCGGGCCAGACCATTGGCAATGGCGGAAACGTCGTCGGGCTCGATCCATTGCCCCAACCCATATTTAATCACGGAGGTTTTTAAATTTCCGGCCCCGCCGGAAGCCAGACACGGCCGGCGGAATTGCGTGGCGACATTGAGAACGCCGCTGGCGGACCGGAAATCATGATGGTACGTCAACAGCACGAGGTCGGCGGCTTCGAAATAGTTTCCAATTTCCGCCTCGGGCACAAAACCAATCCGCCAGCGGCAGCGATTGGCCAGGCCCAGTTGCGCGGCGAGTTCCTGGTAATAGGCGGCCGGTTTTTGGGAGGCGGACAGCTCCTTGCCCGCCACCAACAGGTAAGTGTCCGGTTGCGACTTCATGGCCCGGAGCACCAAATCGAGATTTTTTGCGTCCCGCAAAAGGCCGAAGGCGAGTAAGAGCACCGCATGCGCGGGAATCTGGAGCTGCTGGCGCAAGATTTCCCGAGCCAGCCGCGGGGGAGAGAACGGATACGGCCCGTGCGGGATCACCGTCGTTCGCAATTGGGCCATGGGCCGCACCGTATCCAACTCGATGGGATCATGCACAAACGCTTCCGCCAGGAACGAGTAATTCGCGGCGATGGAGCGCCGCTGCCACCACTGCGGCCCAAGGGGAGTATTCCGGATCGGGTCATGAACCACGGAGCCAAACACAACGCCTTGCGCTGCCAGTTGGCGATAGGGAGCTACCCATAAAGGTGCGAAGTATTCCATGAAGGCCCCGAACAGAACATATTTGACCCGTTCGCGTTCGATCCAATCCGCGAAGCTGCGCATGTTACCCAGAATCCACCGCAGCGAACGCAAGCGCCTGGCCCACCGATTCTGCGCCGCCGAAGACGCGGGGATTTCCCCAAGAATGGGGACGGTTTTGCATGGGGAGTCATGAAGCAGGTTCGCAATAGATGGCGCGGTGACAAATGACACGCTGGCACCGGCCGCGCCCAAGGCATGGGACTGTTCCCGGGCGTAATCAGCCAAGCCGCCAAACGTCTCCGGCGAGAAATACGCCAGCCGCAAAGTCCGGCCGTTATCGGTGGCGGGTTGGTTCAAGCTTTCAGCAGCCGGAAACGAAATGGATTGTGAACCGGATTTCATCCCATTCAGGGAGCACTTTTTTTCCGCCTCGACCTACACCAAGAATGGTTGGTAATTCAGCTGATAATTCAGCCTTGGATTTCGTTCCCCAATTTTCCGGGCGGGTACTCCGGCCACAATGGCGAATGGTTCGACCGAGCGGGTCACCACCGCCCCGGCGGCCACCACGGCCCCCTCGCCGATGCTCAAACCAGGCAGGATAATGGCGCGAAAGCCGATCCATGCCTTGTCGCCAATGGAGACATCTCCGCCACGATCGGCAAAAGACTCCGATTGAGGATCGTGGCCCAAGGTAAGAATGGCCGCTTCCGGGCCAATCGAAACATCGTCCCCGGTGCGAATGGCAAAATGCCGCCCGTCGAAGAGGCAGCCAAAATTAATGACATTGCGTTTTCCGATGAACACTTTTCGGCCGTGAAGGAACCGACAGGACATTTGGACATGAGACTGTTCGCCAAGACTTCCCAGATATGACCGCAAATACGTTCGCCGCACAAAATGAAAGGGCACTCGGGAAGCAAAATGATTATATCCGCAGGCCAGAATGGCCCCGACTGGGTGGCGAAGATTCATTAAGGTTCAGCGGATTTGTCCGACCGGCGCTGCGGCGGCCGTTCCGGTCTGGCCAGTTTTTCCGATGGCAGCGAGGCTGGCTGAGATCTGGAAAATCCGGCGGAATTCCCTTACGGAAAAGCGTTCCAGAGCGGCGCCCCTTGCCCTCAGCGCCCGTTGGCGCATTTCGTCAAAACAAGATTCCATTTGAGCAATTGCCCCGGCCAGGCTTTGCGGATCCCCATCCCGGCAGCAGATGGCCGCCCCGAACTCTTCGGCCGTGGCAGCCAGCGTGGTTCCCCCAGTGACGATTATTGGAATGCCATTGACCACCGCGTCGATAACCACCCGGGAGCCCCGCAAAGCGTATGAAGATAGCCGGTAGGGTAGCAGCATGACGTTCGTACGTTGCAGTTGCGCTGCGTACTCGCCGTCAGCAAAGTAACGATTCAGGATGCTGACATGTGGATCCTGCTGCAATTCAGGTGATACGCTTACCGGTCGTCCGTCGGCCTGGAAATCATCCATCCATTGGAAGGTAAACCGGGCGCGACTGTTTGGACGTTGATGGCGATGCAGTTTGATTGCGTCCTGCAAAATGTCGCTGCCTTTTTCCGCCCGGGCGGCTCCCAGGCAGGCCATTTCAATCCACGCACCGGGGGCGCGCGATTCGCCCTCGGAGGGGGTCACCGGCTGAGGAAACCAGATGAATGGGAGGCCGGTCAGCTTTTCGCAGGCGTTCTGCATGGCCTTGGTTTCCACACCCAAGACCACCTTCCCACTGCGAATTTCCGAAGCCATGGTCTGCAGCAAACCGAACAGCAAGCGGGCCGTGGGACTGCCATCGGAAACCACATTGCCGGTCGCATCCCGGCGCACTGGTGCGATCAGGAAAAACAACAGCACCCTTGTCTTCCGTTGCCGCAAGGTTCCCTTGATCAACCGTGTCCAGGCCAGCAAATGATGCACGGAGACGGTCGGCACAAAAATGGCATCGCAATCCGTGTGCGAGCGGAGATATTGATTCATCACCCGCCACGTATTCCAATTGTGAGTGAACACGCGAGCGTATCGCGTCAAGAGCCCGGAGCCATTGCCGAGCCGGTGCCAAATGGAGCCTGGCAGAATCGGTTCGGGCCGCAAAGAATCGCGGATATCCGGCTCCACGCCGGCGTCGGCGAGCACCGTGACTTCATCGCCCAGTTCCCGGAAGCCGTGAGCAAACGTGGTGACCCATTCCAGCCAGTGGCCTTTGCGGTCCCGCAGTGCATCCTCAACTATCAACCAGCGCATGACACTATGAAATGGTTTCGCTCGTTCCGTCGCGGACGACGGACCAGCGGGAATTTACAGCCGAAACGGCGGCGATATTGGTGTGTCTTTGAAACACTGGCAGCCGCTCTGCGCGAGGGGTTGCGCAGACCCGCTTCAGCCGGCGGGCGGACGTGAAGAGCATGCTTGCCAAGTCGCTGATTTTGAGCGGGTGGTTTTGATGATTGCGCAAAATTCTCATCAGTTCGCGAAATTCCCACATCAGCCCGATGCCCTTACGCAGCATGGAACTGGAGAGTGCCAGAGCGCCTTCATGCCACCAGAACGGAGAATGGCCGGGCAGGGTCCAACGCCACGCCAGCCGCCAGGCGTCTTCCCATCGATAAGGCCGGGCGAGTGTTTTTTGGTTTCTCCGCGACTGGTCAACGGTGTGCGCGGCAAAAAAGCGGGCTTCTTCCAGCGTTGGCTGCTCCCAGAATAAAATGACCAGTTCGTTCAGGGCGGCACGGAGATCAGGCATTGCCCTGTCCGGATGCACTTGCTGCGCGTAGGCGGAAGCAAACCCAAGCAGGGCGCTCCGGAATACCTGCCAATCCTCGGGCGCGAAACCCTGCCAATCAATCGGCGCCAGTGTGGGGCAAAGCCGTCCGCCGGATTCCTCCAAAGCGACCGTGCGCCCATGATTCGTTGTAAGCAAAAACTCCACCACCAGATGAAAGAAATCGGGGATGTTTTTCAGGCCGCAGCCAGTCTGATGATCAAACATCCAAGCCAGTGTTTCAAAATGCGACGGTACGCTGCGCTGGCGGCGACCGAGGAAAAAAACCAGCGGCTCCCGACCGCCTTGGGCGGTGACCAGGCCACCAATAATATCGGTCCACGTTCCCGACCAACCGCAATCCACCAAGCCATAGGAAAATGCCTCCGCCACCCCCTGCTCACGCAGGTAACGCCCCGCCAGGGCGGCTTTCGATTGCAAGCGACGCTTCAACGCTGGTCCGAGTTCTGCATCCGCCGCCAGATCGAGCAAAATCTGTTTCTTCCAGGCGGCATCCCGGGCGGTCGAAACCCATTTCCCCGGAAACCTGGTATGTTGGATTTCCGCCACCGAGAAGCCCAGATACTCCACACAATCTTCCCAGGCGGAAGTGGTCCAGGCGATTTGCGAGACAAAGAAATTCGCCGCCGTCTCATCCAATGGCGCCAATGCGACCGGGCTCCAGACCTCACGACTACCATACAAGTACCTCAGTTCGATTCCCGCCGCGCCCAGCGCCGGCGCCAACACCTCGCATAAGCGCATCAGCACCTCGCCGTCCCGCGCCAGGAAATAGAGGCGATTCAGTTGCCGTTTCAGGGCTGCGCGCAGCAACCACTCCGCATAAGCCGAAAGGATTGGTCCCGCGAGCGACGCGCCCAGCCGCGCCGCGACGAAATGGCCGCCGGTTTCATCCGCCTGCAACCTTGCCTGCCGCGCAAACCCTGCCAGGCCGCGCGCCTCCTCGCACATTTCGGCCTCCGCGCGAACGAGAACCGCTTCGAACCGGTTCAACGATCCGCGGGTTAGTTGCCAGGCACGAATGCCCTGTTCCCGGGCGCGCAGTACGTCGCAGTCGAACGAATCACCCAAGTGCAGGACTTCAACGCCCGCCAGCTTCTGGTGCTGCAACACCATCGGAAACAACGTGCCACCAGCCTTAGTGGCGCCCCAGTGATTTGAAACATAAAGCTGGTCACCCGGTCTTAAAAAGTTGAATTCGATGAGTACCTCCCGCAGAAATTCCTGGGGCAAATACATGTCTGATATAAAGGCAATGCGTTTGCCGGCGCGCCGCGCCTGCTCCACGAGCGCGAACGCGCCAGGAATTGCAACAAGATTTTCCCGCTCAGTCTGGAGTTCGCAATCGATCATCTCCCGAAGCGTCGTTTCAGGAAAGAGCCAGAACCGGTTTAGCTCGGCGTAAATATCTGTTAAAGTCACTTCTCCCAGAGCCCGATGTTGCCGTGCCTGCCGCTCCGCGCGAACGCGCATTTGTTCAAAAAGGCGCGCGGATAGATTAAGCAACCCGCGATTGCGAAGCTTTTGGCCGGCCATCCGGAAGAGGGTCTCCGGCGCTCCGCATTTTCTCGAAATCAAGGTGTCAAACACGTCGAATGACGCCAGCTTGATGCCGGCAGCATCCAAATGGTCGGTCCAGGAATTCACCGGTTTCGCCGTTGGGAAGCGGCTGAGTCTAACGCGGCGCGATACAGAGTCACATGCTGATTAACACATCCGGCCACGGAAAATTCGTCCTGGATCATCGTCCGGGCGCGTTCGCCGAAGTTCCAGGTTTCATCCGCCTGCAGAATTTCGCGCAATTGCCGGTTCAACGCTGCCTGATCTCCCGCCGCGACCAGCCAACCCGTGCGTCCCGGACGAACCAGTTCCGGCACCCCACCGGCGGCGAACGCGAGCACCGGCGTGCCGGCCGCCATCGCCTCTTGAATCGTGATGGGGAGATTGTCAGCCAGTGACGGAAACAACAATAGATCGGCGGCGGCATGGAGTAATCCAAGCCTGGTCCGGTCAGTGACAAAGCCGGTGAGCAAGTAATTCATGCCTGAGAGGTGTTGATCCAATGGAAATGTGGCTTGGCCGACCAAAAGTGTGGTTGGGTTCAATGCCCGGCTGGCGGCGATTGCATTGAGCGCAAAGCCAACCCCCTTGCGATGATCATCCAAGGATGCCGCGCAGATGGCCACCACTTTTTTTCCCGGCGCCAGTCCCAGGATGGTTTTGGCCTTGTGGCGCTCCTGAAAATTGTACGGACGGAAATCAAAACCGTTCGGAATGTGGGTGGCCCGGCCGGCAAATGGCAGAGAACGCGAGGCTTCCTCCCCGATCCACCGGGAGGGAAAAACATAATGTATCGCGGGTGAGCGCGCGAGTTGACGGTTTCGTTCCAGATTTGAATGCGTGAAATCAAACGGCCCAATCTCCTGAAGCCTTGGGCATTCGCCGCAGGATTTTCGAAAACGTTCACACTCCATTGGGTAAAGACATCCGCCGGTGAACGCTGAACAATCGTGGACCGTCAAGAAAACCGGCTTTTTGCGGGCGACGCATGCCAATGTTCGCGGCGAAATTGCCCGGTGGAGATCGTGAAAATGGATCAGATCAAACCGATCCAACTGCGCTCGCAAACCAAACCAATATTCCCAGGGGAATGGCTCCAACATGCCCCATTGCCGGATTCGCCAGTTGACATGACGCACCAGGCGACTGGCGAGGCCGGCCCGGTTTAAGTGGCGCTGATAGGGCCGCAGCTCCGGTCCGGGGGCAACACAGAATTGGGTGATTTCATGCCCCGCCTCGCGCAGCCAGCCCCCAATATTCTCGGCGAAAAAACTGGCGCCGCCAACACAACCATTGGTTTTGCTAACGAGCGCAATGTTCATCAAAAGCGGATGCCGGCGAAATCTGAAACCCGTCCGGCAAAAGCGTCCATCGGGCGTCCACAATCAACGGTCCAATCATTTCTATGGGCGAACATTTTGCCGCAACGGGCCGGCGGGGCACAAACTCAAAGCTCAATACGTCGCGCCGGTAATCCAGCGGCGCTCCCATTTCGGCCAGAAAGACGCTGGCCCGATATTCCCCGGGATGCAATCTAAGATCCGGCACCAAAACCCGGGCCGTGCCGCGGGCCATTTTCGTCCCGCTAAAATCATCCGGATGCATGAGGGGATCGGTGGCGAAGACCGGCACGCCCATCATGGTTGAAATCACGACGCCGACAATGGGAGGATTAAGCGGATAAGGACTGGCAAACGAAACGTCAACCTGCAAATCACCTTCGCCGAGGCTGGCCTGGTTTACCACAATGCGGGTAATCGCCGGCCTGGCCGCGTCCGTCACAAATTCGAGCGAATTTCTGGCTGCTTCTGAAGTGTAACACTGGAGCACATCGCGCACGGGGCCGGTCATCGCCACCGCCCCGTTGCGCAGCAGGATTCCCTTGTTGCACAATGAAGCGACCACGCCCGTGTTGTGGCTGACAAACAGAACGGTGCGTCCCCGGTTGGTGGCCACATCCTTGATTTTGCCCAGGCATTTGCTCTGGAATTGCGCATCCCCCACCGCCAACACCTCGTCGATGAGCATGATTTGCGAATCCAGAAACGCGGCCACCGCAAAGGCGAGTCGAACATACATGCCCGACGAATAACGTTTGACCGGGGTATCCAGAAATTTCTCCACTTCCGCAAAATCCACAATTTCATCAAATTTCCGCCGGATCTCAACCAGGCTCATGCCCAGGATGGCCCCATTCAGAAAAATATTTTCCCGACCGGTCAATTCCTGGTGGAAGCCGGTGCCGACTTCGAGCAGGCTGGCGACAGTTCCAACCATACGAACCTCTCCCGTCGTGGGTTCGGTGATCCGGCTTAAAATTTTTAAAAGCGTGGATTTGCCCGCGCCGTTTCGTCCAATCACGCCCACCACGTCACCCTGCTGAATTTCAAAATTGACATCTCGCAGTGCCCAGAATTCCTCGGCCGTTGCGGGCCCATGGCCATCGGCTCCAGGCGGCTTCCGTTCCGGGCCGCGCTTTCCTCGCCACAATTTTTCCCAGGCGCGAAAAGGCGCCATGACGCCCTGCTGCAGGACATGGCGTAATCCGTCGGAACCGGGATTGCGATGCGCAAGTGTGTATCGCTTGCCCAGGTTCCTGATGGTAATGACCGGCTGGTTCAAGGTGGATGCTTTGGTCGGTCCGCGTTTCAAATCCTGGTGGCCACCAGGACGATTTGGGGCGAAAAAAGACAATTCGACCGGCGAAACCCCCAAAGCTTCCACATGATTTTGCCAAAAGCGTTGATGCCCCAATTGATGATTTTCTGCCCCGAATTCCAAGTCTTGCGTTCCGTCCAAAAGCAAAAAGTTTGGAAATAATCCAGGTGCTCCACCCGCACCGGAAGTCCTTCCAAGGCTTTCCGGATCGCTGGCAATCGCATCATACGGGTGTTATGCACCCGCAGATTTTCCCGGTCGATCAGCCAATGGAACAGATATTGCATATGAGCGAAATGCGGGAGGGTGATGACCAGCTTCCCACCCGGCGCCAGCAGGTCAACATGTTTTTGAATGACCTTATGCGTATCATCAAAGTGCTCGATGAAACCGACCGAGAGCACCACGTCAAAAGTGCGATTGGGCTGCCAGTTGAAAAAATCCGCCAGGTAAAGAGTTGGCGGAGCCATTCCGTTGAAAGCAAATAAATCACCCGTTTTCTTGATTTTGTCGGAAAAATCGACGCCAAAAGGGATAAACCCAAACTGCTTCGCCA
>Ga0302320_10018626_pt1 | contig 13989 bp, 8 predicted proteins | sample Bog_T0_3_FD_202130 | JGI IMG/M metagenome (GOLD analysis project Ga0302320, IMG submission 202130) | Peat permafrost microbial communities from Stordalen Mire near Abisko, Sweden - Bog_T0_3 | ecosystem: Environmental > Terrestrial > Soil > Wetlands > Peat | place: Sweden: Abisko, Stordalen Mire... | reverse complement strand
AAGGTCAGCGAAGTGGGGGAGAGGGTGACAGTGGCCTGCGTCGCGCTTTTGCCGCTGAGATTGATGGTTACGGTTCCGATGGAGGTGCCGATCAAGAGGGTTGCGCTCATGGAACCCGTCAGCGTTGGGCTGAAGGTGACGCTGATTGTGCAGCCGGTGTTGATGGTGAGGGTGCCTGGGCAACTATGCGTTTGAGAAAAGTAGGTGGGGTTGGTTCCGCCGAAGGTATAGGTGCTCAGGTTGAGCGTCTGCCCTCCGGTGTTGGAAAGGGTGAACTGGAGAGCGGCGCTCGTGGTTCCGACGGCCTGGGTTGGGAAGTTGAGAGTGGTTGTGGAGGGAATGGCGGTGGCCGGCGGAAGGCTGAGGCCGCTGAGCTGAATCATGTTGCTGCCGGTGACGGTGTCGTCAAGCAGCGTGAGGACAGTGGAGCGGGTGCCGGTGGCCGTGGGCGTGAAGATGATGCCGACGAGGCAGTTGTGGCCGCTGCCGAGCGGGACGGTGAAGTTGCAACTGGTGGTGTTGGGGTCAATGGCAAAGTCGCCGGGATTGCCCGAGGTGAAAGCGACGTGGGTGAAGTTGAGGTCTTGGTTGCCGACATTCGAAACCATGATGGTTTGGGCGGGGGAGGATGTGGTTGGGGCCTGGGTGGCGAAGGTGAGCAATCCCACGGAACCGAACTCGCGGACCACGGACATATTTGTAGATCCAGCCTGCCCGACGATGCTGGTGGCATAGACATTGCCGAACGAATCGACCGCGATGCCTTTGGGAGTTTTGAGAAGGGCCGTGGTAGCCTGGCCGCCATCGCCGCTGTAACCAGCGGACCCGTTGCCGGCAATGGTACGGATGATGCCGGTGACGCCGTCGATGCGGCGAACGCGGTTGTTGCCCGAGTCAGTGAAGTAGAAGTTGCCGGCTGCGTCCCAGGCAAATCCCTCGACGAGGGTGCTGATCTGGGCGCCGGTGGCCAGACCGCCATCGCCGCTGAAGCCGCACACGTTGGTTCCGGCGACACGCCAGAAGTTTGCCCCGCCGCTCTGGGTGCCGAAGGCCTGATTCTGAGCGACGATGGTGCAGGCGCTGTAGCCGCCGACCGAGGAGTTGCCGCGGGTGTAATAGAGATTGTCGCTGGCGTCCACGGCAATTGGATAGTTCCAGGTGCTGCCATGGCCCAGGGTGAGGTAGGCAAGACTGCCTGGCCCAAACTCGCTGGTGGTGTCTTCCACGGGCAGGACGGAGGAGCCCCCGTTGTTGACATTGAGGAAGAGATTGTTACTGGAGTCAACGGCAACGCTGTAGGGGTAGGGGAGGGCTACGGTATTGTCCACGCACGGGGCAGCAACGGTGCAAGGCCCGGCATTGGCTCCGCCGCCGGCCGCGGTATACAGGGTCAGGTCGCTTCTTATGTAGCGCACCACATTGTTGCCCTGGTCGGCGATGTAAACTCCCCCGGAATTATCGGTGGTTATGCCGTACGGGAAGCTGAGCTTTACGCCATTGGGCGCTCCGCTATAGGTTCCTGAAGCGTTGGAACCGCCCCCGGCCAGGATGGAGAGGACGCCGCTGGAGTCGCGGTAGCGGATGAGGTGGTTGTAAGTGTCGGCGATGTAGAGGATATCTCCGCCATCGATGGCGAGCGCCTGGGGGTCAAGCAGGGCGCCTGCGCCGGTGGGAGCGGTTCCGGGAACCGTGGAGATGAGAGACGGGATGAAGCTGACGGCTGGGCCATAGCCGATTCCGCCGGTGGGGACGACAAAGGGCTGGGCAGAGGCGGTGTGAGCCACTGAGAGCTTGCCGGTGCGCCGGCCCGGCCCCTGCGGAGTAAAGACCAGATCGACCGAGCAGACGTCTCCGGCGGAGTAGGCATGGTTTTCGATGCAGGTGCCGCCGTTGACGTGGAAGTCCGCCGTGGCCGAGATGGCGGTGACCGTGGTGGCCTGGTTGAACTTGAGCGTAAAGCTTTCCCGCTCAGACGATTGGCCGATATGGACGCCGCCGAAGAGGCGCAGGTTCTGGGGCATGGGAACAACGCCTGGGCGGGGTTGCGCCACGAGAGCCGCAGGGGCAGTGTTGGCGAGCGTGATGGCCGGCTGGGGAGACTGCCCAACTGCGAACGGGAGAGCGGCCAACGCAAGGGCTACGGCAGACACGCCGGCCCACGAAGGAGAGAAGTGGGTGATCCGCATAGGGATTCCTCGTTTTAAGTGGTGAGTTTTCAGGCAGTTCGTGCTGCGCGGGAGAGAGGGCAGAGTGGCCCTTGTCGACATCCCGATTCAGAAACAGGCCATTGTGGCGGAGGGAAGGATAAAAGGTATCAGGGTCCGAACGTAGCAGACGGTTCTGGCATGCGCAAGGAGAATCCGGGAGAGCTGGCAGTATGAAGATTTGCTCGCGCGGATGCGACTCTTATCTTGATGAACCAACGCGGGATGCGGTATTTGCCCTGGAGAAGCTGCGCCGTCGCCTGGTTGCGTGGGTCAGCTTGACGAGACGCGCAGCGGGAGCTGGATCGGGGGTTGAGTGCAACTGCACAACCGGAGACTGCCGGAGCGGTAGTCTGCGCGCACGGGGCGCGTATTTAAGAGATTTGAGCGCAAAAGCAAAACGACGGACCGGCGATGGCCGGTCCGTCGATTTGCTGTGTGGAGGGTTGTGGTGGCTGGCGGTTGGGGTTAAGGAGCGACCACCTGGTTGATGGCGGTGGACTGGGAGGGGGCGTGCAGCTTGTCGCCGAGGTACCAGGCCGTGAGCGGGTGGGTTCCGGCGGGGAGGGTGGTGAGTTTGAAGGTGGCCGCGCCTGCGGAGAGGGTGGCGGTGGCTAATACCTTGCTGCCTTCTTTGAGTTGAAGCTGGCCGGTGGGAGGAGTGGAGGATTTGCTGGCGACTTGGGAGGTAAGGACGACAGCCTGCTTGATGGGTACGGGATTGGCCTTGGAGGCGAGCGTGACCTTGGAGGGAACGGCGGCGGCCGAGTTGTTGCCGACGAGGGTCAAGTATGCCGTTCCGGCAGAGGTGGCGACAAGGAGCGTTGTGCCGCGCACTCCGGTGGCCGACGGATGAAAGGTGACGTTGACCGTGCAGCTTGCGCCGGCGGCCACGGTAGCGCCGCAGGTGTGGGTTTGGGCGAAGTCGGTGGTGTTGTTTCCCACAAAGGAGTAGCCGGTGATGGTGAGCGGCAGGCCGCCGGGGTTGGAGAGAGTGGAAGGCATGGAGGCGCTTGTGACTCCGACGGCGGTGGTGGGGAAGGTGAGCGTGGTGGGGGCAAAGACCGCCTGGGCGGGGAGTGCGCCGGCGCCGGTGAGCTGGACGGTGTTGAGGCCGGTGGCGGTGTTGTCAGAGAAGGACAAGGAGCCGGCGCGAGCGCCTAATCCCTGCGGCGAAAAGGAAACGCCGATGTAGCAGCTCTGTCCGGGCGGCAGGGTGGAGGGGAAGAGGCAGGTGGTGGTCAGGGGGTCGATGGCAAAATCGAGGACGTTGGCTGCGTTCACGCCGGGGACGACGATTGCAACCTTGACCAGGTTGAGGGCGTAGTTGCCGGTGTTGGAGACGGTGATGGTTTGCACGGGAGAGGAAGTGCCGAGGCCCTGGACAGGGAAACTCAACGCACCCTGTGGCCCGATTTTCCGCAGGACGGCATGCAGCACGGCACCGACGGGGACGAAGTCTGTGGCGTAGACGTCACCACGGGAATCGACCGCAATGCCAACGGGCTGACGGATGGGGGCGGCGGTGGCAGGGCCGCCATCGCCGGAGTAGCCGCCGAGGCCGTTTCCGGCGATGGTATGGATGATGCCGGTGGCTTCGTCGATGCGGCGGACGACGCTATTGTTGGTATCGGCGAAGTAGAAATTGCCGGCAGCGTCGAAGGCAAACCCGCCGGTCAGGTTGCTGATTTCAGCGCCGACAGCGAGGCCGCCATCGCCGCTGAAGCCGCATGTGCGGGTTCCGGCAACGATCCAGCTCAGCCCCCCCGCATACCGGCTATAGGCTGAGTTCTGCCCGAAGATGTAGCAATCTTGCGGAAGCCCGGCGGCGGCCGCCAACCACACGGAGTGGTAGAGGTTGTCATAGGCATCGATTCCCAGGGCGAGGTTGTTGGTGTAGCCAGTGGTACCTTGATAGTTGACATTGGTCAAGGTGGGTGATCCGTTGGGGTTTGGGCCGCCCCAGGTGTTGTCATCGAACATCCAGGGAACTCCACTGACTTGGGTATTGACAAAGAGGTTACCGGCGGCATCGATAGCCAGTCCTCCAGGCAGACTAATGGCCACGCCTATGGGGACGCATGGGGTTGCGATGGTGCAATGGCCTGTGCCTCCGGTCCCGCTGCCGACTGCGGGTGACACGTAGCCGATAGGCGACACCTCGCGCACGACATTGTTGCCCCAATCGGCAACATAAGCATCTCCAAAGAAATCGACGGCCACTGCCGAGGGGGCGCTTAAGCTGACACTGGTGGCCGGCCCAAGATAATTTGCAGCCGCGTGCGATCCGCCTCCGGCGATGGTGGAGATGACGCCGCTGGAGTCGATGTAGCGGAGGAGATTGTTGCCGGAATCGGCGATGTAGAGGTTGTCTCCGCCATCGACGGTGAGACCGATAGGCGTGTTGAGCAGGCCGGCACCGCTCGGGTAGGTTCCGGGGAGGGTGGTGATGAGCGCGGGGGTGAAGCTGACCACGGGTCCATAGCCGGTTCCGCCGGTGGGAACGATGAAGGGCTCAACGGAGGCGGAGTGGGAGACGGTGAGCCTGCCGGTGCGGTGGCCCGGGCCGGTGGGGGTGAAGACCAGCCAGACCGAGCATTGATCGCCGCCGATGTAGACGTGGCCCTCAATGCAGGTGGCGGCCGAGACGTGGAAGTCGTTGCTGGCGGAGAGGGCGGTGAGCTTTGTGGCCTGGTTGAACTGGAGGGTGAAGAGTTCTGGTTCAGTGGGCTTGCCCAGTTTGGCGGAGGCGAACTCGCGGTAGTTCTGGGCCAGAGCGGGCGCGCCGGCCGGGGGCACAAAGGCTGCTTCAACCTTGGAGTTGGGGACGAGCGTGATGGCCTGCTGTGAAGCCTGCGCGAGCGCGAAGGGAGCAGTGGCCAATACAAGGGCGGCGGCGAGAATGCCGGCCCACGAGTGGGTAAGTTGGGTCCTCTGCATGGAGGGTCCTCCGAGGTAATTTTTGATTTCAGATGTGCCCGGCGCTGCGGGAAGACGCGTCAGCCTTGCGGCCCGATGGGCAGGCTGGCTGGGAGTTGAGCCGGGATGGGCTCTGAGATGAAGGAAACGATGACTGCCGATGAGGCTAGCAGGGCGCTGTCGCAGGGGTCAACGGGAAAGCAGACTCCTGGGACGAATCAGGCGGGGACTGGGAATTCTGCGTCGAATGCTTCCCAGAAGCGTCTAAAAGATAGCCGGCAAGGAGCAGGTGAGGCGGAAGACCTGCTCAATCCGGGAGTGAAGCAAGCTTTGAGAGTGCTGACCGGCCCGGATTTTCGGTTAGGGAAACCGGGTGACACTGTGGTAATCTATTGATCTCTGTGAGGATGCGCGCCACTTTGCCCCATCCAAGAGCTGCGGCTCGCGGGCGACCCAGGCCAAAACCTGAAGCGCTAGTCATCCTGATCCGAGAAATAACTCCGAGACCGCTTCTTTTTTTGCGGGTGACCGCAGGTCTGCGTCCGCGTGCGCCGGGAATTCCGTTTTTGTTAGTTTTGGAATTCTTTTTTTTGGCGTGATCCGGACCGGACTCCGCACCGATGCGCAAACCGGTGCCTAATCCGCATTGCGCTGGAGAGGTTGAGCATTTTGGCGATTGACGAAAAGTTCGAGCATGACATTGACAGCCTGATTGAAGTGGGCAAAGAGAAGGGCTATCTGACTTACGGCGATGTGAACGACATTTTGCCGGAGGAGATTGGCTCTGCGGACGATCTGGACGACCTGATTACGACGATCGGGACGCAGGGGATTGACCTGCTGGATGCGCCGAAGTTTCCCGGCGACAAGGATTTCGAGGCGGAAGAGGGCGAAGACGTTGAGCTGGACCTGACGCCTGGGACGCTGGAAAAGACCAACGACCCGGTGCGCATGTATCTGCGTGAGATGGGCACGGTGCCGCTGCTGACGCGCGAGGGCGAAGTGGAGATTGCCAAGCGCATTGAGCGCGGGCAACTGCGCGTGCTGAAGGCGATTTCGCGTTCGCCGATTGTGATTCGCGAGATTGTGGCGCTGGGCGAAGACCTGAAGCGCGGCGTGCGCAACGTGAAAGAAGTGGTGATCTTCGACGAAGAAGAGCTCACCGAAGAAGTGGTGCAGACGCGCGTGAAGGCCACGGTGGCGCGGATTGACGCGCTGGTGAAGCACCAGAAGAACGTGGCCAAGCTGGAAGAGAAGCAGGTTGCGCCGGCGGCGGCCAAGGCCAAAGTTTCAGCGGCGCGCAAGGTTCGCTGGTTGATTGCGCGGGAGAAGGTGCTGATTTCGCGAATTGTGCGCGAGCTGAAGTACACGGCGCTTGAGCGCAAGCGGCTGCTGGACAAAGTGAACAAGACCGTGGACACGATGCGGACGCTGGAGCGGCAGATTCGCTCGCTGGACCAGAAGCACGAGGCCAGCAAGAGCGAGGAGCTGAAGAAGGAGTACAAGCGGCAGCAGAAGAACTGCAAGGCGGATCTGGAAAAGATCGAGGGCGACGCGGGCGTTTCGATTATCGAGCTGAAGCGCACGCAGCGGGAGATGATCCAGGGCGACATGGACGCCGAGCAGGCGAAGCGGGAGCTGATTGAAGCGAACCTTCGACTGGTGGTGTCGATTGCGAAGAAGTACACCAACCGCGGCTTGCAGTTCCTCGACCTGATTCAGGAAGGCAACATCGGCCTGATGAAGGCGGTGGACAAGTTCGAATACCGGCGCGGGTACAAGTTCTCGACGTACGCGACGTGGTGGATTCGGCAGGCGATTACGCGCGCCATCGCGGACCAGGCAAGAACGATCCGCATCCCGGTGCACATGATCGAGACCATCAACAAGCTGATCAGGACTTCGCGCCAACTGGTGCAGGAGCTGGGCCGCGAGCCTTCGAGCGAAGAGATTGCACGGAGGATGGATATTCCGGTGGCCAAGGTGCGCAAGGTGCTGAAGATTGCGCAGGAGCCGATTTCGCTAGAGACGCCAATCGGCGAAGAGGAAGACTCGCACCTCGGCGACTTTATCGAAGACCGGCAGGCGGTGTCGCCTTCTGAAGCCGTGATCAGCGTGAACCTGAAGGAGTACACGTCGCAGGTGCTCCGCACGCTGACGCCGCGCGAGGAGCGGGTGATCAAGATGCGGTTTGGGCTGGAAGATGGCAGCGAGCACACGCTGGAAGAGGTGGGCCAGAGCTTCCAGGTGACGCGCGAGCGCATCCGGCAGATTGAAGCCAAGGCGCTGCGCAAGTTGCGGCATCCGAGCAGGAGCCGAAAGCTGAAGGCGTTTGTCGAGGGCGTGAAGGAAATGTAATTCGGCAGCAAGAGAGCCGAGAAGAGCCGCAGCCTGCAATTGGGGTTGCGGCTCTTTTCGCATTCAGGCGTGCACGGGCAGCGTTGTATATCTGTATATGTTTAGATATATCATTGTATATATATATTGTACCGACATATATGATATATTTATCCATGTATTCGCGGTTCATAGTTGTCAGGAGAACTGTATGCCCACTGCCCAGGTTCGAAAGGGTGCGGTCAGCGGCACTCGTAAAGAGCGGGTGCTGATTGAGTTTCCGGAGGCATTGCTGAGGCGCGCCGACGAGGCGGCCCGAAACCTGGAACAGAACCGAAGCGAGTTGATTCGAACTGCCGTGGAGCAGCTTCTGGGAGAGATGGACAAGAAGCGCTTCGAATTGGAGCTAGCTGCGGCTTATCGCGCGAACGATCATTTGGGTCTGGAGATCGCGGAGGAGTTTGCGGATGCGGATCGAGAGGGCTTCTGATGGCTGCGCAGCCATTTCGAGGGATGGTGGTGGAAGTCTCGCTCGATCCTGTGGTCGGTCACGAACAGGGCCGGTCGCGACCGTGCGTTGTGGTGCAGAACGATGTGGGCAATCGCTACTCTTCCACCACGATCATTGTGCCGCTGACCGATGCGGAGCACATCGCAACTCCTTCGCCAATCTACGTGCTGGTGAAGAAGGGCGACGGCGGGACGACGAAGGACAGCTACATTCTCTGCGACCAGATCCGCACGGTAGACCGGCGCCGGTTCAGGAGCATCTATGGCACGGTTTCAACTGAAACCATGGCCAGCGTGGATGCCGCGCTGCTGGTGAGCCTGGGGCTGCCGGGCGCGGTGTTTGGGCGGCCTGGCATCAGGTAGGCGCTCTGCCGGTGTTTACCGGGGCCCTTTGAGAAATGCAATTCAGCATTGATTTTTCCCGCAGCCTGTGAAGGCCCTTGTTCTTTCCGCGATGAGGCGCTGGGGCTGAAAAATGCCTTGCTACCGCGAGGCAACTGCGGCTTGCTACAATCGCGAGTTGGTTGCGCCGCGGGGTTTTTGTGTTGGGAGAACCGCGGCGAGGCTCTCATCTCAAAGACCTCGCACGCCCCGGGGGAAAAGGAAAACCGCATATGAGAAACATGACTCGCCGTGAATTTGGAAAGACCCTTGCTGCTGCCGCTGTTGCCGGGGCGGCGTTGCCGAAATTTGCATTTGGCGCTCCGCTGGCGGAGGCGCGGGCTTTCCCGAAGGGGTTCCTGTGGGGCTGCTCGACGGCGGCTTACCAGGTGGAGGGCGGGGCGCGGGACGATGGGCGGGGGCCGTCGAACTGGGATATCTTCTCGCACACGCCGGGGAAGACGTTTCAGGGCGACACGGGCGATGTGGCGGACGACAGCTATCACCGGTACAAAGAGGATGTGCAACTGCTGCGCAGCCTGGGCGTGCAGACGTATCGCATGTCGATCTCGTGGTCGCGGGTGTTTCCGAACGGGACCGGGCAGATGAATCCCAAGGGGATGGACTACTACAACCGGGTGGTGGATGAGCTGCTGGCGAATCATATTACGCCGTACATCACGCTGTTCCACTGGGATTTGCCGGCGGCGCTGCCGGGCGGGTGGCAGAATCGCAATACGGCGCTGGCGTTTGCCGAGTACGCGGGGTTTGTGACGCGCAAGCTGGGCGACCGGGTGAACCACTTTATGACCACCAACGAGTTCACCTGCTTTACGGACCTGGGCTATCGGGTGGGGCAGTTTGCGCCGGGGCTGCAACTGCCGGCAAAGGAAGCCAACCAGGTGCGGCATCACGGGATTCTGGCGCATGGGCTGGCGGTGCAGGCGATTCGCGCCAACACGCCGCGGGGGACGCAGGTGGGCCTGGCGGAGAACGCCAACGTGTATGTGCCGGTGATTGAGACGCCGGAGCACATTGACGCGGCGCGGCGCGCGACGCGGATGGGCAATGCGCCCTTTTTGACGGCGCTGATGGAAGGCGCCTATATGAACGAGTACCTGGAGCAGGAGGGGGCAAATGCGCCTCACTTCGAGCCTGGGGACTTTAACGCCATCGGGAGCCCGCTGGATTTTGTGGGCCTGAATATCTATACGCCGACCTATGTGAGGGCGGATGGGCATTCGAAGCTGGGATATGCCGTGGAGCCGGCGCCGACGTCGTATCCGCACATGGCTTCGCCGTGGCTGACGATCGGGCCGGAGTGCATCTACTGGGGCGTGCGCAATGTGTGCGATGTGTGGAAGGCGCCGGCGGTTTACATCACGGAGAACGGGACCTCGTCGGACGATGTGTTGACGCCGGAGGGCCGCGTTGAAGATACCGACCGCGTGATGTACCTGCGCAACCACCTCGCCAACCTGCATCGGGCGGTGGCCGAGGGGTATCCGCTGAAGGGCTATTTCCTGTGGAGCTTGCTGGACAACTTTGAGTGGGCGGATGGGTATAGCAAGCGCTTCGGGCTGCACTATGTGGACTTCAAGACGCAGAAGCGGACGCCGAAACTGAGCGCGGAGTGGTACCGGACGGTGGTTGCGCGGAACATGGTGGAGTAGGGTTAGGGATTCCGCTGGGCAAGCAAGAACAGAGAGCCGCAGCCTTCGGATTGCGGCTTTTTGCTGGTTGGGGTGGGCGCGCTGGGGAGGGTTGCGCAATCTGTGCGGCTGATCGAAACTGGGTGAGCTATGCGGATTGTTCGAACTGTTGCTCTCGTTGTCATTGCCGGTCTGACGGCCAGTTTGGCCGCCGGCGCGACGCACCTGGTTTCAGGGAATGGGTTTGGCTTCGCGGTGGTGTCTCCGGAGACGGGGACGGTGACGAAGTTCTATGCGCACCCTTACTGTTTTGCGCGGCCGGACCCGAAGGAGCCGTTGGGCGAGGGAGTGGAGACGGCGAACTTTATCAAGGAGCTGGGCTGGACGGGCGGGGCTGGGCGGGGATCGACGGCAGAGGGCGCGACGGCAGAGGGAGCGAGCGCGAAGTACGAGGAAGATTCGCAGGTGGTTCGCGCAAGAAGCGGGAACGGCGAGGGTGTCTTCTTTATGCCGTTTGGATTGCGGCGGGCTGCGCTGGTGATCGACTGGGAGCCGACTGCGGCCGCGGCAAGCGGCGGCTGGAGCGTGGAGTGGAGTCACGCGGTGAGGTCGCAAAGGGCGGTGCGGGTTGGCGGTGTCGAACTGCTTGAGCTGAAGTTTGAAGGGGTCGAGGAGTCGCTGCTGCTGACTCCGCTGGACGGGCGGCGGGTTGAGGGGGCGCAGGGGCGGCGGGTGCTGGCGGGCGCGCGGGCGTGGGCGTTGGTGTCGATCGAAAACGACGGCGAGATGGAGCAGACGGCGAGAGATTTCATTCGCTGGCGGGCGGGGCTGGCGGCGCGCGAGCTGGAGAGGCGGGAACTGGCGGAGCTGGAGCAGTGGCGGGTGAAGCCGGCGGTGCACTTCACGGACGAGAAGGAGCGGCACCTGTGGCGGGAGAGCGAAACGATGCTGCGGATGGCGCAGAGTCGCGAGCCGAACCGCGCGGGACGGCACGGGAACGGGCTGATTGTCGCGGGATTGCCGGATGGGTTGTGGTTTACGCCGTGGGTGCGGGACATGGCGTTTGCGACGGTGGCGCTGGCGCGGATGGGGCACCGGGAGGAGGCGCGGGCGGCTCTGCTGGCTTACTTCAATGCTCAGCCTACGGGCAAGATGAAGGCGGAGACGCAGGGGGCGGATTACCAGATTTCAGTGGTGCGCTCTTTTGGCGATGGTGCGGAAGAGCCGTTCTTCACGATGGAGGGCTCCACCAATATCGAGTTTGACGATTGGGGGCTGGCGCTGTGGGCGCTGGGCGAGTATGAGCGGCGGTATGAGGACGCGGCGCTGCTGCGGACTCCGACTTATCGCGGCGGACTGTATGAGAGCGCACGGGATTTTGTGGTGAAGCCGCTCGGAAAGAATCTGGAGGCGTATGGCGGTGGCTTGATTGTGGCGGCGGACACGTCCATCTGGGAGGAGCACCAAAAGGACAAGAAGCACTTTGCGTTTTCAACGGCTATGGCGATTGTGGGGCTGAAAGATTTCGCAGAAGTTGCGCGGCGGGCGGGCGATGAGGCGGCGCGCAGCGAGGCGCTGGGCAAGGTGGCGAAGTTGCAGAAGGGGTTTGATGCGGCCTTTGTCTGGGGAGGCAAACTGCGCGGCACGCTGGAGGAAGGGGAGAAGAACGATATCGATGGCGCGCTGCTGGCGGTGATTGATTTGGGGGTGGTGACCGATCCGGCGCTGGTGCGTGACACGGTGGAGCGGATGGAGCTTTTGAAGGTGGCGTCGGGCGGCTACCGGCGGGTGCGCAGCAACTATACCGATCCGGCGATCTTTGAGTACTGGTATGAGCGGCAGGAGTTTCTGTTTGTGGATTTCAGCCTGGCGGAAGGGTACTGGCGGCTGGGAAGGAATGCGGAGGCGGCGGCGCTGCTGAAGCGGATTGTGGAGAAAGCCGCGGAAGACAACAACATCATTCCCGAGATGTATGTTGCGCTGCCGTGCGAGCTGTTTCCGGGGAAGATCGGCGACCCGACGGGGGCCAAGCCGATTGTGGGGTACGGGGCGGGGACGTATGTTCTGCACCTGCTGGAGCGGGAGGAGTGGCAGAACGGGCGTTGACCGGATCGAACCGGCGCGGACGGACGACTGCGTCCAGGAGACTGCGGAAAAGGCGCTGATTTTGGCCAAAACGCCCGAAAGGATTACCGCAGGGGCTAAACAGCGTGCGGAAAAAGGCCCTGAAATCGAGCAGAGCGCCCGAGGAAACATTAGCAGTGGCTGAAGCCCACGTTGATATTGCGGCACTTGCGGCACGACTGAAGTCGTGCCCTGTTACAAAGCACCCTCCGAATTGAGTTTTTCCGCAGGCTGTTTAAGCCGGGGATCAATCCCCGGCCTCCCGCTGGACAAGTTCTCGCAAGTTACCAATCTCGTGAACCCAATCAAACGGCGGCTTCTACCTCGGCCCATTGCTGCGGCGTGAGATGCAGGCTGGAGGCGGCGACGTTTTCTTCAAGGTGCACGACCTTGGATGTGCCGGGAATGGGCAGGATTACGGGGGAGCGCTGGAGGAGCCAGGCGAGGGAGAGCTGGGCTATGGTTGCGCCGTGGCGGGCGGCGAGATGGGCCAGCGTGAGCGCGCCGGGCTGCTCGGGCTTGAGGAGCTTGCCGGCGGCGATGGGGTACCAGGGCAGGAAGCCGATGCCGTGCTGCTGGCAGTAGTTGAGGGTTTCCTCGTGGCGGCGGTCGGCTAGACTGTATCGATTCTGGACAGTTGTGACCTTGACGATTCTTTGGGCCTGCTCGATTTCGGCCGGAGTGACCTCACTGAGGCCGATGTGGCGGATTTTGCCCTGGTCCTGGAGTTCTTTGAGGGCGCCGAGGCTTTCCTCGAGGGGGGTACGTGCATCGATGCGGTGGAGCTGGTAGAGGTCGATGCGCTCAAGCTTGAGGCGACGGAGGCTGAGGGCGACGCATTGCTTGAGGTAGCCGGCGCGGCCGACGTACTCGGTTTGGCCGGGGCCGGGGCGGGTGATGCCTCCCTTGGTGGCGATGACCACGCCGGGCGCGTAGGGGGCGAGCGTCTCGCCGATCATCTGCTCGGCAATCTCGGGGCCGTAGGCGTCGGCGGTGTCGAAGAGGGTGACGCCCAGCTCGACGGCCCGCCACAGCACGCGCTTGGCCTCGGCCGGATCATCGCACTCGCCCCAGGCGTAGTCGCCCACCAGGCGCATGGTGCCCAGGCCCATGCGGTGAACGGGGAGATCCCCACCGATCAGGAAGGTGCCGCTGGCGGACGCGAAAGACGCCTGGTTGCTCATGGTGGATTGGATGCTGGGGGATGGCCGGGGATGCGGGGGAGTGTGAGGCTAGGGGAACCTGGGCGGGTTTGATTGCGTATTCTGAAGGACAGGAGCAAGGAGAGTCAGCCATGAGCAGCCAAGCATATCCCACCGCGCAGGTGATTTTTTATCAGCAATATGAGGCGGTTCGCCGGGACGAAGTTGTGGGCATTCTGCTGGCGCTGTTTCTGGGCACCTTCGGGATTCACCACTTTTATCTGCGGCGGACGGGGCTGGGGATTCTCTACTGCTGTTTCTTCTGGACGGGCCTGACGTCGATACTGGGGCTTATTGAGTGCTTCTTCATGCCGGGGCGGGTGCGGGAGTTCAACGCAATCCAGGCGGCGGGGATTGCGGCGGCGCTGGGGATTGCGATGCCGGGGTGGGGGCAGCCGGTGAACGTGACGGTGAATATGCCGCCCACGGCGGTGCAGCCGAGCGCGTTGCAGGCGTGTGGACGGTGCCGGCAGACGAACCCGCCGGGGGCGCGGTTCTGCTCGGGGTGTGGGGGGGCGCTGTAACCGCCGCTATGGCCTTAAGGCCCAGTGTATTCCGGATGAATTTCCGAGCTGGTCAGCCGATCATGCCCGTCGAACAGGAACGAGATTCCATAGCTGGTATAGACTACGCGCCACTCATGGGAATCGTAGGGAACCG
>Ga0302320_10018624_pt1 | contig 13991 bp, 9 predicted proteins | sample Bog_T0_3_FD_202130 | JGI IMG/M metagenome (GOLD analysis project Ga0302320, IMG submission 202130) | Peat permafrost microbial communities from Stordalen Mire near Abisko, Sweden - Bog_T0_3 | ecosystem: Environmental > Terrestrial > Soil > Wetlands > Peat | place: Sweden: Abisko, Stordalen Mire... | reverse complement strand
GTGCCCGCCGGCGCCGTGCCCAAGGACGGCCCCTCCGCGGGGGTCACCATGTTCACGGCGCTCACCTCCCTCCTCACCGGGCGGCGGGTGCGCCCGGACACGGCGATGACCGGCGAGTGCACGCTGCGCGGCCGCGTGCTGCCCGTCGGGGGAATCAAGTCCAAGGTTCTCGCCGCCCACCGGGCCGGGATCCGCCGCGTCATCCTGCCGGGGAAGAACCGGCGCGACTACGAGGAGGTGCCGGTGGAGGTCCGGGACCAGCTCGAGGTGGTCTTCGCGGACGACATGCGGGAGGTGATCGCGGCCGCCCTGGAGGAGGCCCCTTCGCGCCTCGTCCGGGAAGCGGAGATCCCGCTCGCGGGGTGACCCCTATGAATCGCCCAGGCTGTCCATGGCAGCCTGGACGCCCCCGGCCTGGTGCGGCACGCCGGCCGCCCGGAGCCCCATCTCCACGCCCGCCAGGGTCCCCATCAGCATGAGGTCGTTGAAGTCGCCCAGGTGGCCGATGCGGAAGATCGTTCCCTTCACCTTTCCCAGTCCGGACCCGAAGGAGATGTCGTACCTCTCGAGCGCGATCTTGCGGAAGTGATCGGCGTCGCGCCCCTGGGGCATCATGACTGCTGTGAGGGAGTTGGAGTATTCGCGGGGATCCAGCGGGAGGAGTTCCAGGCCCCAGCCCTGGACGGCCGCCCGGGTCGCCTCGCCGTGACGGCGATGCCGGGTGAACACCTCCGGCAGGCCCTCCTCCAGCAGCATCGCGATGGCTTCCCGCAGGCCGTACAGCAGGTTCGTCGCCGGGGTGTAGGGGAAGAAGCCGCCTGCGTTCGCCTTCAGCATCTCCTCCCAGTCCCAGTAGGACTTGGGGGTGCGGCAGGCCTTGCTCGCCGCGAGGGCCTTGCCGGAGACGGCGTTGAACCCGAGGCCGGGCGGCAGCATCAGTCCCTTCTGGGAGCCGGAGACCGTGACGTCGACCCCCCACTCGCTGTGCCTGTAGTCCATGCAGCCCAGGGAAGAGACGGTGTCGACCATCAGCAGGGCGGGATGGCCCGCGCGGTCCATGGCCCTGCGGATCTCGGCAATGCGGCTGGTGGCGCCGGTGGAGGTCTCGTTGTGGACGACCATCACCGCGCGGATCGCATGTTCGCGATCCTCGGCCAGCCGGGCTTCCACCTGTTCCGGGTCCACCCCGTGACGCCAGTCGCCCGGGACGAACGTCACGTCGATGCCCCAGCGGCGGGCCATGGCTTGCCACAGGGTGGCGAAGTGCCCCGTCTCGAAGGCCAGGACCTTGTCCCCTGGTGAGAGGACGTTCACGATGGCCGCCTCCCAGGCCCCTGTGCCGGAGCCGGGGTAAACGATCACTGGGTCCGTGGTCTGGAAGATCGCGCGGCAGCCCTCCAGCACTTCTTTCCCGAGGATGGCGAATTCGGCACTGCGATGGTCGATGACGGGCAGGTCCATGGCCCGCAGGATGCGATCCGGCACGTTGGTGGGACCGGGGATCTGCAGGAAATGACGGCCGGGGCGGTGGCTCATGGGGTCCTCCTACGGGTTGCGTTCGATTGCATACAATCGTATATCATGGGAGCAGCCTAAAAACAATTCCTTGGCCGGGCAGGACGCCCGGGACTATCCTGGAGCATGCAAACAACAGTTTGAAAATCGTTTATTCACCAGCCTGCGACCGCTGCCATGCCAGCTTCGACGCCATCCAGGAACGACACCCCCACCAGACCCCCGCCGGGCCTGTATGACGGAGTCCTGTTCCAGCTCCGGCAGATGATCTTCGAAGCCGAGCTGAAGCCCGGGGCCCGCATCGTGGAGCGGGTGCTGTGCGAGCGGTTGAAGGTTTCCCGCACGCCCCTGCGCGAGGCGTTCAAGGTCCTGGCCTCGGAAGGCCTGGTGGACCTGCTGCCCAACTGCGGCGCCCGGGTCTCCCGTTTCCAGGAACAGGACATCCGGAACGCCATGGAGGTGATGGGGGCGATCGAAGGCCTGGCCGGGGAACTCGCCGCGACCCGCGCCAGCGACGATGCCATCGCGGAGATCCAGTCGCTGCATTACCAGATGCAGGCCCACTACCTGCGCCGCGAACTGCCCGAGTATTTCCGGCTCAACCAGGCCATCCATCGCCGGATCGTCGAGGCGGCGGGGAACGGCCTCCTGACCACGCAGTACGATGCCCTGAGCCTTCGCGTGGCCCGCGCCCGCTATCTCGTCAACTGGCTCGATGAGGAGCGGTGGGCGCGGGCGATGCAGGAGCACGAGGCGATGCTCGGCTGCCTCACCCACCGTGCCGGCGCCGACCTGCGGGACCTGCTCCGGAAGCATCTCATGAACAAGCTGTCGAGCCTGCTGGAGCACTTCCCGGAGGCCGAGCCGGCCCCGGAGCCCAGGGCACAGGATCCGCGCCTCCAGGGACGGGGCTCCGGGGGGTCCAAGCGGTCGGCATGACCGGGGACGGATATTTCGCTTGATTGCATTCAATGCCCATCGGAAGATTGCAGGCATATCTCCTTGATCAATCCCGTTCAACCCATGGAGGGTTCGCCCATGCGGCCCCGTGCATTCAAAGCGACGAATATCGTACTTGGCATGTTATGCCTGATGTACCTGCTCACCTACCTCGATCGGGTGAACATAAGCACGGCCATGGCGTCGAACGAATTCATCAGGGAGATCCCCCTGAGCAAGGTGCAGATGGGGCTGGTCTTCTCGGCCTTCGCGTACCCCTATCTGCTGTTCCAGGTGTTCGGCGGATGGGTGGCCGACAAGGTCGGCCCGCGCAAGTCGCTGCTTTTCTGCGGCCTCATCTGGTCCGGCGCGACCCTCGCGACCGGGCTCGTCCACGGAGTGGTCAGCCTCTTCGTGGCCCGGATCATCCTCGGTGTCGGCGAGGGCGCGACCTTCCCGACCGCCACCCGGGCGATGTCCTACTGGACGCCCAAGGGGAACCGGGGCTTCGCCCAGGGAATCACCCACGCCTTTTCGCGCCTGGGGAACTCCCTGGCGCCATGGCTGGTCGCCGTCATCATCATCACCATCTCCTGGCGCGCCTCCTTCCTCATCGTCGGGGTCGTCGGCATCATCTGGGCCCTGGTCTGGGGCTTCTACTACCGGGATGACCCCAATTCCCATCCGGCCGTGACGGCCGAGGAGATCGCCTCGCTGCCGCCCTTCCGCGCGAAGACGTCGGCTGGCGTGAAGGTGCCCTGGGGCCGCCTGATCCCGCGGATGGCGCCGGTGACGGTGGTGTATTTCTGCTATGGATGGATGCTCTGGCTCTTCCTCAGCTGGATCCCGTCCTTCTTCAAGGGGCAGTTCCACCTCGACCTGAAGACCTCGGCCCTGTTCGCATCGGGCGTCTTCATCTCAGGCGTGGTCGGGGACATCCTGGGCGGATACATCAGCGACAAGCTGTATGAGAAGACGCACGACGTCAAGCTCGCCCGGTGCACCTTTATCGCCGTGATGATGACCCTCTGCGGCGTCGCGCTCGTGCCGATCATCCTGACCCGGAACATCAACATTGTCGCGCTCTCCCTGAGCGCCGGCTTCTTCTTCGCGGAGATGACCATCGGGCCCTTCTGGGCCATTCCGATGGACATCGCTCCCAAGTTCTCGGGCACCGCCAGCGCCCTGATGAACATAGGGTCCGCCTCGGCGGCGATCGTCTCGCCCGTGATCGGCGGCTACCTCATCCAGAAGACCGGCAACTGGATGCTGCCCTTCATCGTTTCGCTCGGCATGATCCTCGTCGGCGCGGCGCTGACGTTCACGATGCATCCGGAGCGGCCCCTCGAGGAAGGGGGAGAGAAGCCGCCCACAGCGGTCCCGGAGGCAGCTTCATGAACACGCCGGAGCTTTCCTACGAAGGCGCCACCACCATCGGGACCCAGATCCTCCCGGAGGCCGTCCGGCTGTTCACGGCCCAGACGGGCCTGCCCTTCGGCAGCATCGGGGGCGCCGGGGCCGACGCGGGATTCAAGGCCGCGGTGGAGGGCCGGGCCACCTTCGGCGGCGTGGCCCGCGAATTGACCGCGGAGGAGAAGGCCCGGGTCGCCGGCCAGGTGGTGATCGGCTATGACGTCATGGGGGTCTTCGTGAACGGGGCCCTTCCGGTCAAGGCCCTCACCCGGGACCAGCTGAGGGAGATATTCTCCGGCCGCGCGCAGAACTGGAGCCAGTTCCAGGGGCCGGACCGGCCCATCACGGTCTACAGCGAACGGCTCTCCGGCGGGCGGGCGACGGTCAAGGCGTTCCAGGGCATGGTGCTTGGCAGTGAACCCTACGGGCCGCTGAAGGAACTGGACGACGCCACCGATTGCATCCACGAGGTCGCCCAGGATCCCGGGGGCATCACGGCCTCTTCCATGTCCTTCGCCGTGCCGGGCGTCGCCGCTTTGACGATCGATGGTGCCGCGCCGACCCTTGCCGCGGTCCAGAGCGGAGCCTACCCCCTCAAACGCCCATTGATCCTCGTGACCAGGGACGCCCCCTGCGGTGCGGCCAAGGCCTTCCTGGAGTTCATGCTCACGCCGGGCGCGCAGGAAATTGTCGGCAGGCAGTTCGTGCCTGCGAAATAGGATTTCGGGAATCACGACCCGACGGGGCTTCAGGAGTTCCTGCGCCTCCGGGAAGCCATGCCGGGGCGGGTGACCCTGTTTCTGCCGGTTGAGATTGAGGCCCTGGTCCGGGACTACTCGAACCGGGGGCTCCTGGACGCGGACAGAAGCAGCAGCCTGTTCGCCGAACTGAAGACCAGGGCCCGGGGGCTGGATCCTGCGCTGGACCGGGTCCTGGACCTGATCAATGCCCATGGGCCGCCCGAACAGGAGGCCATGCTGATACGCAAGCTCAACACCGACATATGACCGAGCTGGTCATCCCGAATCCGATGACTCCTTTCCTTCCGCTCTTGGCGCCCGGTGGCTTGGTCCTGGACCGAAAGTGTGAGGAAATGTTATGGGTTGCCGGTCCGCCCTGCCCAGGTCAAAGTGGGGGTGTTCGAATCGAATCCCGGTCTGGTCATTGAAATTTAATCAGGGAGTGATGTCAACAATGAATGGTTCAAAATCGGACAAGTACCTCAGGGAATGGCAATCCCAGGAAGCCTCAGCGGAACGTATGCTGCCGGTCATCGGCAGCCTCTACCGGGACAAGAACGTCGTCACCACCGTCTACGGCCGCTCCCTGGTCCACTGCACGGCCATCGACATCCTCAAGGCCCACCGCTTCGCCCGGCATACCCTCGACAACGAGCTGTCGGTTTCGGATTCCTGGCCGCTGCTGGAGGCGATCAGCGGGCTGGACCTGGCTCCGGCGCGCATCGACCTGGGCAAGCTGACCTTCCGCTTCTGCGCCGAGGGCGGCGGCCTGTCGGCGGAAGCCTTCGTGCTGCGGGAGCTGGCCAGCGTCAACACTGGGGTGAGCCCCATCCTGGATGAACCGCAGGATATCGTCCTCTACGGGTTCGGCCGAATCGGCCGGCTGCTGGCCCGCATCCTCATCGAAAAGGCCGGCAGCGGCGAGAAATTCCGGCTCAAGGCGGCGGTGGTGCGCAAAGGCGCCGCGGATGACCTGCTCAAGCGCGCCAGCCTGCTGCGCCGGGATTCGGTGCACGGGCCCTTCAACGGCATCATCACCATCGACGAGGAAGAGAACGCCATCGTCGCCAACGGCAACATGATCCGCATCATCTATGCGGACAGTCCGGAGGCCGTGGACTACACCCAGTACGGCATCCGCAACGCCATCCTCATCGACAACACCGGCAAGTGGCGGGACCGGGCCGGGCTGGGCAAGCACCTCGCGGCCGCGGGCATCGCCAAGGTCATCCTCACCGCTCCGGGCAAGGGGGACATCCCCAACGTGGTGGCCGGGGTCAACGATGACCTGATCACGGCCCAGGAGCGGGTCTTCTCGGCGGCCAGCTGCACCACCAATGCCATCGTGCCGGTCCTCAAGGCCCTCAACGACCGCTATGGCGTCTCCCACGGCCACATCGAGACCTGCCACTCCTACACCAACGACCAGAACCTGATCGACAACTACCACAAGGCTTCCCGCCGGGGCCGCAGCGCGCCGCTGAACATGGTCATCACCGAGACCGGCGCCGCCAGGGCGGTGGCCAAGGTCATCCCCGATCTGGCCGGGAAGCTCACCGGCAACGCCATCCGGGTGCCGACCCCCAACGTGTCGCTGGTCATCCTCAACCTGGAGCTGGGCCGGACAGTGACGGCGTCCGAGATCAACGCCTACCTGCGGAGCATGTCCCTGGACTCGCCCCTGCAGAACCAGATCGACTTCACCAATTCACCGGAGGTGGTGTCCAGCGATTTCGTCGGCTCCCGGCATGCCGGCGTGGTGGATTCCCTGGCGACCATCGCCGAGGGCAACCACTGCGTGCTGTACGTCTGGTACGACAACGAATTCGGCTACAGCTGCCAGGTGGTCAGGATGGTGCAGAAGATGGCCGGGCTTGAGCTTCCGGCCCTGCCGTAGCATCAGCATGTTCCTGGTCGAATGGCCCATGAAAACAGGCCCCCGCATGGGGGCCTGAAGCTTTGGCTGAGGGTTCAGAACTGCAGGATGATGCTCCCGTTCCAGGTGGGAGAATTGTAGGCGGCCGGACCCCCGCTGAAATGGGGCTTGTACTCGGCGTAGGTGTAGCGCAGTTCCGCGCCCAGGTGATGGGTGAACATGATGCCCGCCTGGGCGGCATAGAAGATGTTGTTCGGGGTGTCATCCAGATGCGGCGTGTCCTGCTGGAACTTGGTGGAGCCATAGCCCGCGCCCACGCCCAGGTAGGGACCGATGTTCTCCGTCCGCGTGAAGTAGAAGTCATAGTCGACGCCCGCCTGGAGCATCCTGGCCCTGGCGTTGCCGCTGTCCGAGTTCCTGTATTCGGTGAAGTCGACCCGGGGCACCAGGGCGCCGCCCGGAACCGGGATGGCAAGGTGCACGCCCCCACCGTAGCCCACCTTGTTGTCCAGGAAATTGTCGTCGCCCAGATCGCCCTTGGGCACGGACGCGGTGAGCTTGATGCCCAGTCCCTGCGCCCCCAAGGCGGAACCCCCGAGCAGCATGAGGCCCACGCCGGTGATGACGGCAATATTTCGAAGCATAGCCATATTTGTCTCCCTGGGATCGCTGGTTCTGCGGGTTCGGTTGGCACCACCGGTTGCTCCGGCTCACTCAGCACGCAAGTTCAAGCACTCTTGATGCCAATCCGTCATCTTCTTTGGCTGAAGCACTTATGCATCAAGGGTCGGCGTGGATGCGGTCCGGTCCCATTCATTTGAAGGGCCATGGGGCTCGAATTGAACGACCGTCCGGTCCCCTGAGTCATCGGGGCGCGGGCGAACCGGTCTGGGCCGCCCCGGGCAGCCGTGAAACGTCCCAGCCGCCGCCCAGGGCCTGGACAAGCTGGACCGACGCGGTCATCTCGGCCATCCGCAGGGTGACCTGGGCCTGCTGGTCGCCCAGCAGCGTGGTCTGGGCGGTGACCACCGAGAGGTAGGAATCCATGCCGGTCTGGTAGCGGGCCGTGGCGATGTCCAGGTAGCGCTGCGCGGCCCGGGTCGCGATGTCCTGCTGGACGATCTGCCGCGAAAGGATGCGCAGCGTCGCCACCGAGTCCTCCACCTGCTGGAACGCCGTGAGCACCGTCTCCCGGTAGCCGGCCACGCCTGCGTCGTAGGCGGCGGTGTACTGGGCCACCGTGGCCCTGCGCAGGCCGGCGTCGAAGATCGCCTGGGAGGCCGAGGCCCCCAGGGACCAGAAGAACGCCGGGGCCGACAGCAGGCTGGGCAGGGTGGACGACTGGAAGCCGACGCTCCCGGTGAGGTTCAGCGACGGGTAGTAGGCGGCGGTGGCCACGCCGATGGCGGCGTTGGCCTGGGCCATGGCGCGTTCGGCCGCGGCGATGTCCGGACGGCGCTGCAGCAGCTGGGACGGGATGCCGACCGGGATCGCGGGCACCGGCGTGGTCAGGGCCTTCACCGGCATGGAGAAGGTGGAGGCGGGGGTGCCGATCACGGTCGCGATGGCATGCTCGAACAGGGCCCGGTTCACGGCCACCCCGATGCCCGCCGCTTCGGCGTTGGCCAGGGTCACTTCCGCCTGGGCCACGGCCTCCTGGCCGCCGACGCCGGTCTCGGCCTGGGCGCGGACCAGGTCCAGCGCCTTCCGGTCGGCTTCGATGGTGCGGTCGAAGAGCGCCTGGAGGGCGTCCTGCCCGCGCAGCTGGAAGAAGGACTCGGCCAGGAAGGCCTGCTCGGAGAGGCGCTCGTTTTCCAGGTCCGCGGCGCTCACCTGGGCGGCGTACTGGAACTCGTGCACCGTGTTTCGGATGCGGCCCCACAGATCCGGCTGCCAGGACACGTCGATGGGCAGGGAGAAGGTGTTGACGGTGGTGCGGCCGCCGGGGGGGAGGGCCTGGGTCGCCCCGGTCCGGTTGAACGAGGGGTCCAGCGCCACGGCCGGGAAGAGGCCCGCGCGGGCCTGGACCACCTGGGCCCGGGCGGCCATGAAGTTCTGGAAGAACCGGGCGATGTTCTGGTTGTCGATGTCCAGCCGGGCTTCGAGCGCGTCCAGTTCGGGCTCGCCGTACATCTCCCACCATCTGCCCTTGAGCGCCGCGTCCTGCGGCTGCGCCGGCTGCCAGCCGGAGGCTTCCTTGAAGGCCGGCGGGGCTGCGACGGCAGGGGGCGCATACCTGGGCCCGACATTGCACGCGCTGAGCAGGCCCAGTGCGAGGAGCAGGCCGGCCAGTTCGATCTTTTCGGGAGTGGACATGGTTCCTTCTTTCTAGGCGCCCATCGAGGGCGCCAGCTTCTTGCTCCGCATCCGCAGCCGCAGCCGGTCCAGCGCCAGATAGACCACCGGGGTCGTGTAGAGGGTCAGCAGCTGGCTCAGGAGCAGCCCGCCGACGATGGTGATGCCCAGCGGCCGGCGGAGCTCGTAGCCCATGCCGGTGCCCAGCATCAGGGGCAGGGCCCCCAGGAGCGCCGCCATGGTGGTCATCAGGATCGGGCGGAAGCGCAGCAGGCACGCCTCGAAGATCGCCTCGTCGGTGCTCTTGCCATCCTCGCGCTCGGCCTGGAGCGCGAAGTCGATCATCATGATGGCGTTCTTCTTGACGATGCCGATGAGGAGGACGATGCCGATGATCGAGATGATGTTCAAGTCCTCCTTGCAGAGCATCAGGGCGAGCATGGCGCCCACGCTGGCGGAGGGCAGGCTGGAGATGATCGTCAGGGGGTGGACCATGCTTTCGTACAGGATGCCGAGCACGATGTAGACCGCCAGCAGCGCCGTGGCGATCAGCAGAGGCTCGGTGCCCAGGGACTCCTGGTAGGCCTCCAGGGTGCCGCTGAAGAAGCCCGTCAGGGTGGCGGGCGCCCCCAGCTGCTTCTTCATCTGCTCGATAGCGCGGGTGGCGTCGCTCAGGGACAGGTTCGGGGCGAGGTTGAAGGACACGGTGACTGAGGGGAACAGGCCGGTGTGGTTGATGGCCAGGGGGGTGGTGCTGGTCTGGGCCCCGGCCACGGCGGACAGCGGGATGCTGCCGCCGCTGGGCGAGTGCAGGTAGATGCTCTTCAGCCCCTCCGGGGTCTGGTAGTATTCCGGGGCCACTTCCAGCACGACGTAGTACTGGTTCAGCTGGGTGTAGATGATGGAGACCTGGGACTGGCCGAAGGCGCCGTAGAGGGCCGCGTCCAGCGCCTGGACGGTGAGGCCCAGCTTCGCCGCGGTGACCCGGTCGTAGGTCAGCAGTTCCCTGAGGCCGCCATTCTGCTGGTCCGAGCTCACGTCCTGCAGGCCGGGCAGGCGCTTCATGGCCGCCAGCAGGGTCGGGCCCCAGGTGGACAGGTCCTGGACGTTGTCGGCCTGGATGGTGTACTGGTACATCGCGTTGCTGGACCGGCCGCCGATGCGCAGGTCCTGCACAGGCTGGAGGAACGCCGAGGCCACCGGCAGCCGGGCCAGCTTCGGGCGCAGCCGGTTGATGATCTGGGAGGCGCTGGACTTGCGCTGGCCCAGCGGCTTGAGCGCGACGTAGAGGGACCCGGTATTGGTGGCCCCGCCGCCGCCGGCGAAGCTGATCACGTTGGCGACCGCGGGATCCTGCTTGATCACCCCGGCGATCGCCTGGATCGCGCCGTCCATGGAGGGGAAGGAGGCGTCCTGGGCCCCGCGCACGGCCCCCGAGACCGCTCCGGTGTCCTCCACAGGGAAGAATCCCTTGGGGATCTTGATGATGAGCACGACGTTGCAGGCGATGGTCAGGAACAGCACCAGCAGGGTCGGCAGCGGATGCGCCAGCACCCAGCTCAGGCTGCCCCGGTACCAGGACAGCACCCGGTCGAAGGCCCTCTCGCTGGCCGCGTAGAGGCGCCCATGCCGCTCCGCGCGCTCGTCCCGCAGCAGGAAGGCGCACATCATCGGCGTGGTGGTCAGGGACACGGCCATGGACACCACGATGGAGGTGGACAGGGTGACGGCGAACTCCCGGAACAGCCGGCCGACGATGCCCCCCATCATCAGCAGCGGGATGAACACGGCGATGAGCGAGAGGCTGATGGTGAAGACGGTGAAGCCGATCTCCTGGGCGCCCTGCAGCGCCGCGGCCATGGGCTTCATGCCGTTCTCCAGGTGGCGGGTGATGTTCTCCATCACCACGATGGCGTCGTCCACCACGAACCCGGTGGAGATGGTCAGCGCCATCAGCGAGAGGTTGTCCAGGCTGTAGCCCAGCAGGTACATCACCGCGAAGGTGCCGATCAGCGAGACCGGCACGGCCACGGCCGGGATGAGGACGGCGCGGCCGTTGCGCAGGAAGACGAACACCACCAGGATCACCAGGGCGATGGAGATGACCAGCGTCCGCTCCACGTCGCCCACCGAGGCGCGGATGGTGGTGGTGCGGTCGAGCACGACGGTGGTGTCGATGCCCAGCGGGATGGCGGCCTGGATCAGGGGGAGCTGCTGGCGGATGCGGTCGACGGTGCCGATGATGTTGGCGCCGGGCTGGCGGAAGATGATGATCGGGATGGCCCGCTTGTTGTTCAGGTAGCCGGCCACCCTCAGGTTCTGCACCGAGTCGGTCACCTCGGCCACGTCGGCGAGGCGCACCGCCGCGCCGTTGTTCATGCCGACGATGAGCGGCCGGTAGTCCTCCGCGCGGGAGATCTGGTCGTTGGCCAGGATATCGGCGGTCACCATGCCGTCGGTGATCTGGCCCTTGGCCAGGTCGGAGTTCTGCCGGCTCAGCACGGCCTGCAGGCTGGCCATGGTCAGGCCGTGGCTGGCCAGCTGGACCGGGTTGGCCTCCACCCGCACCGAAGGCAGCGCGCCGCCGCCCACCGAGACCTGGCCCACGCCCTGGATCTGCGAGAGCTTCTGCTGGACGACCGTGGAGGCCTCGTCGTACAGCTTGTCGGGGCCGTACTTGTCCGAGGTGAGCCCGAGGATCATCACCGGCGCGTCGGCGGGGTTGACCTTGCGGTAGGTGGGATTGCCCGGCAGGTTGGCGGGCAGGGCGTTGCGCGCGGCGTTGATGCCGGCCTGCACGTCCCGGGCCGCCCCGTCGATGTTCCGGCTGAGGTCGAACTGGATGGTGATGGAGGTGCTGCCCAGGGTGCTGGTGGAGGTCATCTCGGTCACGCCCGCGATGTGGCCGAACTGGCGCTCCAGGGGCGTTGCCACCGACGACGCCATGATCTCCGCGCTGGCCCCCGGCAGGCCCGCGCTGACGGAGATGGTCGGGAAGTCCACCTCGGGCAGCGGCGCGACCGGCAGCACCATGAACGCCACCGCCCCGGTCAGGGCGACGGCGACGGTGAGCAGGGTGGTGGCCACCGGGCGGCGGATGAAGGGGCCGGAGATGTTCATTTCCGGCCGAACCGCTTGGCAAGGTTGTCGAAGAAGATGTAGATGACCGGCGTGGTGTACAGGGTCAGCACCTGGCTCACCAGCAGCCCGCCCACCATGGCGATGCCCAGCGGCCTGCGCAGCTCCGAGCCGAAGCCGCTGCCCAGGGCCAGCGGCAGGCCCGCCAGCAGGGCGGCCATGGTGGTCATCATGATCGGGCGGAAGCGCAGCAGGCAGGCATCGTAGATGGCGTCGGTGGCGTTCTTGCCCTCCACCCGCTCGCCCTCCATGGCGAAATCGACCATCATGATGCCGTTCTTCTTCACGATGCCGATGAGCAGGACGATGCCGATGATGGCCACCACGCTCAGGTCCTGGCGGAACAGCAGCAGGGCCAGGAAGGCGCCGACCCCCGCCGACGGGAGGGTGGAAAGGATGGTCACCGGGTGGATGAAGCTCTCGTAAAGGATCCCCAGCACCAGGTACACCGCCACCAGCGCGGCGAGGATCAGCAGCGGCTCGTTGGCCAGGGACTTGGTGAAGGAGGCCGCGGTGCCCTGGAAGCCCGCCTGGATGGCAGCGGGCATGTGCATGTCCTTCTGCACCTTGTCCACAGCGGCGATGGCGCTGCCCAGGGCCGCGTTGGGGGCGAGGTTGAACGAGACCGTGATGGCCGGGAACTGGCCCTGGTGGGTGATGACCAGCGGCTGGGCGGTGTTCTCGAAATGGGCGAAGGAGGAGAGCGGCACCGCGCCGCCCTGGGCCGAACGGACCACGGCGGCCCGGAACAGCGCGTTGGGGGGCGGCGCGAGGGTCATGGCGCCCGGGGTATAGAGGGCCGCGCCGGTCAGGGCGTTGGACCCTGCGGAGGAGGATCCCGAGGCGGCGGCCGAGGTGGCCGCCCCCGAGCCGATGCTGGCGGCGGCGGCCGCGTTGGCCTGGATGTAGAGCTGGTTCAGCTTGTTGGGGCTGGTATGGAACTGCGGCTCGCTCTCCAGGATGACGTGGTACTGGTTCACCTGGGTGTACATCGTGCTGATCTGGCGCTGGCCGAAGGCGTCATAGAGGGTATTGTCGATGGTCGAAGGGGCGATGCCCAGCCGCGAGGCGGTGACCCGGTCGATCACCAGGGACACCGCCAGGCCTCCCGGCTGCTGGTCGGTGGCCACGTCCTCCAGTTCCGGCAGCTGCTTGAGCCGGGTGACGAAGCGGCCGGTCCAGTCGTTCAGCTCGGCGGCATCGGGGTCTTCCAGGGCGTACTGGTACTGGGTGCGGCTCACCCGGTCGTCCACGGAGATGTCCTGCACCGGCTCCATGAACAGCTGGATGCCCTGCACCTGGCCCACCCTGCCGTTGAGCCGGCGGATCAGGTCCGACGCGCTGATCTTGCGCTGGTCCAGCGGCTTGAGGTTGATGGACATGCGGCCGCTGTTGGTGGTGGTGTTGGTCCCGTCGGCGCCGATGAACGACGAGACGCTCGCCACGGCGGGGTCGCCCAGCACCACCTTGGTGAGCTCCTGCTGCTTCTCCGCCATGGCCTGGAAGCTGATGGCCGGCGGCGCCTGGGAGATGCCCTGGATGACGCCGGTGTCCTGCACCGGGAAGAAGCTCTTGGGAATGATGGCGTACAGGCAGAGCGTGAGCACCAGGGTCGCCGCGGCCACCAGCAGGGCGATGGTCTGGTAGCCGAGGACGAACTTCAGGGTCCGGCCGTAGAACGCGACCATGGCCGCGAATGCCCGCTCGGTGGCCTTGTATACCTTGCCCTGCTTCTCCTTGTCCTGGCGGCGCAGGATGCGCGCGCACATCATCGGCGTGAGGGTGAGCGAGACCACGGCCGAAAGGATGATGGTGACGGCCAGGGTGACGGCGAACTCGCGGAACAGGCGGCCCACCACGTCGCCCATGAACAGCAGCGGGATCAGCACGGCGATGAGCGAGACGGTGAGCGAGAGGATGGTGAAGCCGATCTGCTCGGCGCCCTTGAGCGCCGCGTCCATGGGGGTGTCGCCGGCCTCGATGTAGCGGGAGATGTTCTCGATCATGACGATGGCGTCGTCCACCACGAACCCGGTGGAGATGGTCAGCGCCATCATCGACAGGTTGTCCAGGCT
>Ga0302320_10018623_pt1 | contig 13992 bp, 12 predicted proteins | sample Bog_T0_3_FD_202130 | JGI IMG/M metagenome (GOLD analysis project Ga0302320, IMG submission 202130) | Peat permafrost microbial communities from Stordalen Mire near Abisko, Sweden - Bog_T0_3 | ecosystem: Environmental > Terrestrial > Soil > Wetlands > Peat | place: Sweden: Abisko, Stordalen Mire... | reverse complement strand
ATGACCTTGTGTTCGAGCTCGACGAGGACGGCACTTACCTCGGGATCTGGACCGGCGACGACACCCTGCTGGCCGCGCCCCGGAGCGAGCTGCTCGGCCGAACAGTTCGCGAGCTCCTCGGCGACGATGGTCGGCGGCTCGGTCGGCCCGCTGGGCAAGCTCGGCTGCCTGTGCCCAGCGAGCAACCTCGCGGCGCTCGTGTTTGGTGCGTGCTGCGCGTCCCATTCCTTGACTATGGGACGGCTAACTCCCCAGCTCGACCATCACCCTTTTCGTCGCTCCCCCTTTCACGGTCACCGTCTCTTCGACCTCGAGGATGTGGCCCTTGGCCTCGCCCAGCAGGCGCACGGCCCTAGCGCTCAGGCGGGCACTGAAGGTGTGCCCCTTCCCGGGAGCCAAGTGGTAGGCCGTGGTGGCGAACCGCACGTTGTGGTACCAGAGCGTCACGGTCCCTGTACACGCGGTCGTGCAGGTCAACCTCAGACGGGCCGTGGATTTCGAGACAGCCGTCTGACGGCTCAACACGCCGATGACCGGCTTGGAGGCCTTGGGCCCGGGTGGCCTGGTCGTCGTGGTCGTGACCACGGTCGTCGTAGAAGAAGTTGGGACGGTGCTAGTCGTGGTTGTGGTGCTTGGGACGGTGGTGGTAGTCGTGGGCGCGGCGATTGGGGCTGGAAAAGCCGGAGGCGGGCTGGGTGCAGCGGGCACCACCGTGTTCGACGCCGCCGAGGCCGGGCCGGTGCCCGCCCCGTTGGTGGCGGCAACGGTGAAGCTGTAGGAGTCACCGGGGGTGAGGCCGGTCACGGTTATGGGGCTGGCCGCCCCGCTGGCGCTCTGGCCGCCGTTGGCGGAGGTGGCCGAGTCGGTGGCCGTGACCGTATAGGTGCTGATGGTGCTAGCACCGTTGGAGGCGGGGGCGCTGAAGCTCACGGTGGCCTGCGAGGTCCCGGCTGTGGCCGTGCCGATGGTGGGCGCCCCAGGGATGGTGAAGGGCACCACCGCGTTGGACGCCGCCGATGCCTGGCCGGTGCCCGCCCCGTTGGTGGCGGCAACGGTGAAGCTGTAGGAGTCCCCAGGGGTGAGGCCGGTCACGGTTATGGGGCTGGCCGCCCCGCTGGCGCTCTGGCCGCCGTTGGCGGAGGTGGTCGAGTCGGTGGCCGTGACCGTATAGGAGCTGATGGTGCTGGCACCGTTGGAGGCGGGGGCGGTGAAGTTCACGCTGGCCTGGGCGTACCCGGCGGTGGCCGTGCCGATAATGGGCGCCCCAGGGGCGACGGCGATCTGGTAGGCGTGAGCATCGACGGCCACGGTGTCCGTCGACGTTGAGACGGCGAAGTCGCTGTACGTCCCTACCGTCGTCGGGTTGTTCACCTTGATTACCGTGACGGTGACCTGGTCGCCGGCGTTGATGGCCTCACCGGTAGGCAGAGTGATCTGTAGGGAGTTGACGTTGGTGGTAGCCGTACCGCAGCTGGTGTCGCTCACGTCAGCTGCGGGGACGACGTACTGGCTCCCCGAAGTGCCCCAAGTGGTGTCGGTTACCAGGACGGCCAAGCTGGGGGGAGTTCCAACCGCGTTCGAGAAGCTGGTGTTCGGCTCCGCGAGGCAGATGTAGCCACCGGCGGGGACGGCGCCGGTCGACGTGAAACCAACCGTGTACGTTGCCGAAGTGCTGGCCAGCGTGGGGGACGGGGTAACCGTCACGCCCCTCACCGACGTCCCCAAGGTGACAACGCCAACCTCGGTCACAGCGTTGGTGTAAGGCGCTTGGTTACTCGTGGTGGGCGTCGAGGTCGGGGGGTTGGTCCACTCCGGCGTAACTGTGACGGGGTACACATTGGCAGTCGAGGGGTTGAGGCCCTCTGCCGTAAGGGTAATGTTCGCACCTGCTGGGATCCCTGAGGCCAGGAGAACGTTGACAACGTTGTTGTTGTTCCCGCCGACCGTCGTCGAGCTGGGCGTAGCGGACACAACGGTGTCCGTGGTGAGGGACCCGCCGGACGGCGTGTAGGTGACCGAGTAACCGGCACCGTTGGCCGAGCCGTACCAACCGATGCTGTTGGCCGTCGTGGGAGTGCCGGTGACCGTGGATTCCACTGTGAGGGCCGTAGCGGGCTCTGTAACGCTAGCGACGGTTAGTGCCGTGGAGTTCCACGGTACCGACGGTTCTGTGCCGATCCCGGCGATCGTGTACATCGCGCCGTAGCCGGGGTTAGCCGGCGAAGCGGACACCATGGGCGGGATCGAGTTGATCGTCACCGAGTTGGAACTGACCGCGGTGCCATTAACAGTTGACGCCACGCCGAAGGAGAAGTTCGACGTCGGGTCCGTGACCGTTAGGCCGATATTGATCGTGTCGCCGGCTGCGATGTTGCAGGTGCTGTCGAGCGTGATGACAAGCGCACCAGTGGCCACCGAACCCCCGCCGGACTGGAACTGGAAGCAGTCGTCCACCAGTGAGACGCTGCTCAACCTCGTCGTGGCGACCACGGCGTTGCTAACGCTATCGGTCACGGTGATCGAGTCGCCGTTGGGCATGGCGATGGGCGCCGTCATGGTGATCACGTAGGACTGCGACTGCCCCGATATTGCCGTAGTGGGCGTGACCCACACATTGGTGAAGGGGGTGGTCAAGGGCACCACCGTGTTCGAGGCCGCCGAGGCCGGGCCGGCGCCGGCCCCGTTGGTGGCGGTAACGGTGAAGCTGTAGGAGTCACCGGCGCTGAGCCCGGTCACGGTGATGGGGCTGGCCGCCCCGCTGGCGCTCTGGCCGCCGTTGGCCGGGGTGGTCGAGTCGGTGGCCGTCACCGTGTAGGAGGTGATGGTGCCGCCGCCGTTGGAGGCGGGGGCGCTGAAGCTCACGGTGGCCTGGGTGTGCCCGGCGGTGGCCGTGCCGATAATGGGCACCCCAGGGATGGTGAAAGGCACCACCGCCGGGCCGGCGATGTCCGCATTGGCGACGCTCAGGGAATAAGAGGACCCCGCCAGCGGTGGGTTAATAACCGCATCGATCGTGATGGTCAGTTGGTCGCCGATGTTGATGGCGTTGGGCAGCGAGAGGGTGACGGCGGCCGCGGCAGGCGGGGTCACGGTAGCGGGGGCGTAGGACACAAGGCCTAGACCGCCCGAGCCCGTGGTCGTCGTGGAGTCGGTCAACGTGTAGTCGCTGGCGCTGTCCGGCAGCACAGTTCCCGTCCCTGACGGCTGAATAGTTATGGTGGCGCCTGACACGATAGCGGCACTGGCGTGCATACCGGAGATGGTGTAGGTAGCCAGCGAGCCTGGAGAAGTCGGGCTGACCGCTACGCTGACACCCACGTTCGAACTGGCACTGATCTGGTAAGCCGGCGCATCGACGGCAACCGTGTCCACTGACGTGGACACGGCGAAGTCGCTGTACGTCCCTGCCATCGTCGGGTTGTTCACGTTGATGCCCGTTACGGTGACCTGGTCACCGGCGATGATGGCCTCACCGGTAGGCAGAGTGATCTGTAGGGAGTTGAAATCAAACGTGCTGGTACCACAGGCGACATCAGCAACGTCCGCTGAAGGTAGAACGAACTGGGCCCCGGACGTGGTGTCGGTCAGCCGGACAGCCAAGGTCACGAAACTGCTGCTCGCCTCGGCAAGGCAGATGTAGCCACCGGCGGGGACGCCGCTGGTCGACTTGAAACCAACCGTGTACGTTGCCGAAGCGCTGGCCAGCGTGGTGGACGGGGTAACCGTCACGCCCGCCACCGACGTCCCCAAGGTGACAACGCCAACCTCGGTCACAGCGTTGGTGTAAGGCGCTTGGTTACTCGTGGTGGGCGTCGAGGTCGGGGGGTTGGTCCACTCCGGCGTAACTGTGACGGGGTACACATTGGCAGTCGAGGGGTTGAGGCCCTCTGCCGTAAGGGTAATGTTCGAACCTGCTGGGATCCCTGAGGCCAGGAGAACGCTCACAACGTTGTTCGTCCCCAATGCGCTCGAGCTAACCGTTGCGGACTGAACGGTGTCCGTGGTGAGGGACCCGCCGGACGGCGTGTAGGTGACCGAGTAACCGGCACCGTTGGCCGAGCCGTACCAACCGATGCTGTTGGCCGTCGAGGGAACGACGGTGACCCTGGATTCCACTACGAGGGCCGTAATGGAATATGAAGTGTTAGCGACGGCGGTTAGTGCCGTGTAGTTCCACGGTACCGACGGTGCTGTGCCGATCCCGGCGATCGTGTAGGTCGCGCTGGAGCCGACGGTAACCAGCGAAGCGGACGCCGTGGGCGGGATGGCGTTGATCGTCACCGAGTTGGAACTGACCGCGGTGCCATTAACAGCTGACGCCACGCTGAAGGAGAAGTTCGACGTCGGGTCCGTGACCGTTAGGTCGATCTTGATTGTGTCGCCGGCTGCGATATTGCAGATGCTGTCGAGGATGATGACAAGACCACTTCTAGTTTCCAGGCCTCCGTTGGTGCCGGCCTGGAGGCAGTTCGCCGCGTTCTCGTCTACGAGCGAGACGTTGGTCGCCCCAGACACTGGCACGTTGCCGGCGCTGTCGGTAACCGTGATGCTGTCGCCGGCAGGGATGGCGCTGGGCGCTACCGCGGTGATCACGTAGGCCTGCGGCTGTAGCGATGTTGCCCCAGTGGGAGTGACCGACACAGTGGTGAAGGCCGATCCCGGGGTACCGATCGTGTAAGAGTTGGTGGTCACGCTTGCCCACGCGGGTGCGGCCGAGATGGCCACCGCAGCGCCGAAGCTGGCCATGGTAAGCGCAAGGGTGCCGGCGAGCAGCCTGGCACGTCTCCTCCCGCTCGGCGTCTTTGCCGAAGCAATTGGTTCTTGCATTTAGCTTGTTCCCCTCCTAGGTAGGGTTAACATGTGCGCCTCTCGCTCTGAGCGACGCTTGCTGTGCCGTGCACCCATGGGCCCAGGGCGGCCCCGGGGGTGGTGTAGAACACAGCCAGAAGAGATGGGCCCAATTTCAAGACGACCGGCAGGCCGAGATGACGTGACGGCCCGTCGCCGCATTGGTAGGTGGACAAACCGCGCATCAGCGGCCTCTCTGGTTGGCGTCACGTGGATGCAGGCGCTGCCAGGTCCGGAGCAACGCTCCCGAGGGCGGCCGCCCGACTGGCGGCAGAGTCCAACACGTGGGGGCTAAATACGGTGTCGGTGCCCACTGTACCACACACTGCGTGTTCATCTTGCCGCAGATAGTGACCTAAACGCGCTACGCTCTTACTGCTTGTGACGGCCGACCCGGGTCCCGGTAGCAGCTGCCTAAGGGGGTGCTCTTGCGCGAAGTGCCCGAGAGGCTCGTCCCCTTGAGGTCTGTAGCTGGTCCCCTCGGGAGACCTCTTGTTGAGCGTCTCGTTGATTGACCACCCTTAGGTTGTTTGTCGCCATCGAGACTGAGCACGTGTTTGTGACCGGCCTGGCGACGCCAACTTGGCTGACGACCAAGTAGGGCGAGGGTGGGTTTGACGGGGAGGCGGGTAGGCGTCAGCGTGAGCACGACCTGAACGCGCAAGAGCCCCCTCGCCAAGATCTTTGGACGGATCACGAGGGGGCTCTTCCTGACGAAGCCGGAGCCTCGCTGTGCTCATCGTAGGGATTGACGAGGCCGCTGTCGAAGCGGACTTGACTGGCGGGCGCATTGGCTGCCCGGGCTGCAAGGCGGCTCTGCGGCCCTGGGGCCACGGGACAGAGCGCGAGGTCCGCCTATTGGGCCGGTCCGAGCGCCGTCGTCCCCGGCGTTCGATCTGCCGGGCCTGCGCCGCCACGCACGTCCTGGTCCCCGAGGACACCCTTTTACGTCGCCGTGACGGCGTGGAGGTGATCGGCGCCGCCCTGGTGGCAAAGGCTCTGGGGCAGGGCCACCGCAAGATCGCCGCCACGCTCGGCCGGGTGGCCTCGACCGTGCGGAGCTGGTTGCGCCGCTTTAGCACTGGGGCCGGCGCCATACGGGAGCACTTCACCCGCTGGGCACATGTGCTGGGCCCCGGCCATGACCGGCGCTGGGCCGGAGGCTCGGCGTTCTGCGATGCCGTGGAGGCCATCGGCGTGGCCGGGACCGTGGCCGTCCGCCGCTTCGGGCCCCGTTCGCCGTGGTTGCTCGCCTCGGTGCTCACGGCCGGCCGGCTGCTCTGCAACACGACCTGCCCCTTCCCCCAGCCCGCCTGAGCGACAAGGGTCGCCTCTTCACCAACAAGAGGAGGGCCTGGACCATGAACGAGGCACAACGAGACGTGGCCCTGTTCCGCTATTCGCTCATCCGCGAGGCGTCCGACGTCACGCTCAGCACCCGCCAACGCGGCCGGCTTGTGCGCGAACTGGCCAACCAAGACCACGTCGGGCCAGGCAACCGCCGCGTGCGGGTGGCACGCGGGACAATCGACCGCTGGGCCCGTGCCTATCGGGCCGGCGGCTTCGAGGCCCTGGTCCCGGTGCCGCGCTCGGGTGAGCCGGTGACCGAAAAACGGTTGTTGGACCTGGCCGAAGCGCTCAAGCGCGAGGTCCCCCGGCGCACCGCCGCCCAGGTGGCCGAGATCATCCGCACCAGCCAAGGGGCGGGGCCGGCGGCGCGCACGCTACAGCGGCACTTCGCCCGCCTGGGGCTCAACACCCGTCCCGACGGGTCGGCACCTCAAGCCTTCGGGCGCTTCGAGGCGGCCGCCCCCGGGGACCTGTGGACCGGAGATGCCCTGCACGGGCCGGTCATCGCCGGGCGCAAGACTTACCTTTTTGCCTTCATCGACGACCACTCGCGAGCCCTGGTCGGCTATCGCTGGGGGCTGTCCGAGGACACTGTCCGCCTGGAAGCGGCGTTCCGCGCCGGCCTGGAGGCACGGGGCGTGCCCCGCTCGGTCTACTTGGACAACGGATCTGCCATGGTCAGCCGTCAATTGTTGCGGGCGTGCGCCAGCCTCGGGGCCCGGCTAGTGCACTCCAAGCCCGGACGACCCCTGTTAACCGGCCAATATAGGTAGTTGTTGTAGTAGTGGCCTGTGGAAACTGTGGATATGGTGGATAACTTTCCGAGAGATCCACAGGGTTATCCTCTTGACCAGGGCAGGGCACTTGGCGTTACATATGGCACATGGCCAAGAAGCTGGCCGTCCAAGGTAGTGGGGACCGCTGGGAGCTCGTCGGGGAGCACGAGGACCTGGTGGCCTTCAACGACTACCTCGGCTACTTGGCGGACCGCCGTTACTCGCCAGCAACTGTTCGCTCGTACGCCTTCGATCTTTTGCATTTCGCCCGCTGGTTGAGCGACCAAAGGGTGGCATTGGCCGCGGTGGTGACAGAGACCTTGTTGAGGTACTTGGCCGACTGCCGTTCTGCACAATTGTCCGGCCAGCATTACAACGTCATCTCGCTCGAAACCGGCCGGGCGGTCGGTTTCGCCCCGGCCACGGTCAACCGGCGCCTTGCGGCCATATCGGGCCTGTTCAATTTCCTTTGCATGCGCGACCCAGGTGCCCACAACCCGGTGCCCCGGGGAGCCGCGGCTCGGCGGGCGGCCAAGGGCCAGCGCAGCGGCTTGTTGGCCCACTTGGCCCGGCCGGGCCCAAGGTCGGCGCTACGGGTGAGGGTGCCTCGCCGCCTGCCCCGCGGACTGGACCGGCGCGAGACGGCCGCATTGGTGGGAAGCTTCCGCAGCGAACGGGACCGCGCCATCGCCGGGCTGATGCTGTTCTCCGGCTTGCGCTCCGCCGAGGTGCTGGGCCTCAAGGTGGCCGACGTGGACATTGGGCGCGGATGGGCGCGGGTGGTCGGCAAGGGTGACAAAGAGCGCCGGGTGCCCCTCGACCCCGACGTGGCCGGCCTGGTGCAGTCCTACTTGCTTGCCGAGCGGCCCGAAACGGCTACCAAGGTGTTGTTCGTAGTGGCCAAGGGGCCGCACCGGGGACAGCCGTTGACGTCCGCCGGTCTCCGGCGCGTGTTCCGCTACCACCGGGAACGTTCGGGCGTGGCCGTCGGGCACCCTCACGCCCTGCGCCACAGCTTCGGCACTTCCCTGGCCGAAGCCGGCGTCGACCTGGTTGTCATCCAAGAGCTGATGGGCCACGACCACGTCGACTCGTCGGCCGTTTACGTGCACCTGGCCCCAGCTCATTTAAGGGCCGCCTATGACGCGGCTCGCGCCCGCCAGCGCTCCTGGGGGCGGACCTGATGGCGCATGCTGCTATGGCGGTCCCCGATCAGGCTGCTGATATCTACGGCGACTACCTCGACTGGTTGCAGGCCCGAGGAGTTGGTAACAAGACTTTTTACAACGGGGCGCGGGTCTTCCTCGCCCGTTTCCCCGACCCACAGCTCTGGGCCGCCTTGCCTCTCTGGGCGCGCCTGGAGGGCACCAAGCCTCACCTGCAGCCGCTGCTCAATTTCTTGATGCTGCAAGGCTATTTGTGCCCCGGCTACGACTACCTGCTCTGTCGCAAGCTGCACGCGGTCCTGCGGGAGGCGCCGGCGAGCCCGCTCGGGCCCGACCTGGCTCGCTTTATAGGTGGTGCCAACGCCCTCGGTTACTCGGTGCGCGCCCGCACCGGCATGGCTTCGGAGGTCGCCCTACGGATGCTGGTCCAGACCACCAAACCCCTCGCCAAGTTCGCCGACGAGGACTTCGCCAGTTTCGAGGCGGCGATCAGTGAGCGTGAGGCTCGAGAGCACCGGCGCCTGGCGCATTACCGCAACGCCCTGTTCGCGTCGCGGGCCGTCATTTACCACCTGGGCGCCCCTGCTGGGCCAACCCCCAAGTTCCCGACGTCCTGGCGCTGGAGCTGGGCACGCCACCTCGAAGGGGTCGAGCCAGCCGTGCTCGGGCCGATGGTCGCATACCTCGAACGCCTGGAGGCCACCCTGTCGCGCTCCACCGTCCAGGGCACCGCGTCCGATCTCGCCCACTTCGGCCGTTACCTCGCCCGGGCCCACTCAGGCCTCGAGTCGCTGGCGTTGCTCGACCGGCGCCGTCACATCGAGCCTTACCTGAACGAGGTGGGGGCAGCCCTCAACCACCGCACCGGCTCGCCGATCGCCGCCTCCACGGCCAAGAGCCGTGTCCAGTCTGTGCGCCGGTTCCTCGAGGCCATGGCCGAGTGGGGCTGGCCCGAGGCGCCGCCCCGGCGCCTGGTCTTCCCCCGCGACGCCCCCCGGCTGCCTCACGCCCTGCCCCGTTACCTGCCACCTGAGGAGGAGCGAGCGCTGCTCGGCGCCCTGGAGCGCTCCCCCAACCGCCTCTACGCTGACGCACTGCTGCTCATGCGGGCCACGGGGGTGCGCATCGGTGAGCTGGTCGACTTGGAGCTCGACTGTGTGCACGAGGTGCCGGGCCAAGGGGCGTGGCTGAAGGTGCCGCTCGGCAAGCTGCTGACCGAGCGGATGGTTCCGGTCGACGACGAGACCGTCGAGATCCTCGACAGGATCGTCGAGAACCGCTCCCCGGGCCGCCCGCTGCGCCACCCCCGCACCGGCAAGTTGGTCGAGTTCCTCTTCACCCACCAGGGCCGGCGTGTCTCGGCCTGCACGCTCCGGGACGAGCTGCACCGTGCCGCTGCGGAGGCAGGGTTGAAAGATGTTGTGCCCCATCAGCTGAGGCACACCTATGCCACGGCCCTCGTGAACGCGGGCTGCAGCTTGCAAGCGTTGATGGCGCTGCTCGGGCACGTCTCGGCCGAAATGAGCCTTCGATATGGGAAGTTGTTCGACGCTACGGTCCGGGCCGAGTACGAACGGGCGCTGGCGCAAGCCAAAGCCAGGCTCGGGCCGGTGCTGCCCGGAGCTGCGCCGCTCGAGCTGGAGACCGATTGGAAGGCCGCCCCGCTCATAAAGGCCCGCTTGGCAGGTGGCTACTGCCTGCGCAGTGTCGCCCAGGGGCCTTGCACCTACGCGAACATTTGCGAGCACTGCGCCAGTTTTCGCACCGAGGTTAGCCTCGTGCCTGTGCTCCTGCTCCAGCGCGTGGACACCGAGGCATTGGCAGCAGACGCGCTGGCCCGGGGCTGGGGCGACGAGGTCGCTCGCCACCGCCGGCTCATCGAGCGCATAGACATCGCGATCGCCAAGGCCAATGCCGGCTGAGAGCCCCGGCTTCGCGGCCGTCGAGGCCGCGTGCACAGAACTGGCCAGCGCCGGCAAGCCCGTCACCTTCAAAGAGGTGGCTGCTCGTTGTGGGACCAGCCGCAACACCCTTTACCGGCGGGCGGACCTGCGTGCCCTCGTCGAAGACCACCGCGCCCGCGGCAAGGGTGCCACTGCTCTTTCCGCCCTCACCGTCCAAGTCGACCAATTGCGCTTTGCGCTCGAAGCTGTCGCCGCCAAGGTCCGCCACCACGAAGAAGTCCTGCGCCGCATCGAGGGCCGAGGGCACAAGACCGGGTAACGGTCCGGGCACAGTTGTCCACAGGCTGGCCAATTATTGGCCGGATAACCCCAAGGCCGGGGCAAGATCGAGCGGTTCTTCGTGCGCCACGAGGCGCCTAGTTGCATCCCCGGCATAGCCGGGAGGGACTCGGAAGGAGGTCCTTGGGCCTGATGGCTTACCTGGACCCGAAAGGGAAAGGGGACAAGAGCATGCCAGAAAACCGCAGGTCGTGCCCAGGCGTTTGGGGCGGTGCTGCGGGGGGCCCGCGTGATATGGCGAAAGCTGGATTGCTTGAAGCCCAATCTCCAGAAGATGGAAGTTCACATCCGCCGGAAAGACGCCTGGAACCGGCGCCGGCTCTGCAACGTCTGAGGAAAAACATTCGTGCAACCTCCGGAGCTGGGAGCGATGCCCAATGAGGGCATTCAAGGAGATGAGTGGGACGCCTACGTCACGCTGTTACGTGCAACTGGGACGAACGTGGGATCGCCTACGGGGCGCGAGCCCTATCGGCGACGGAGGCCCCGTAGTAGTCGTCGGAGCCACGCCCGACCAAGGAGGACGGGAAAGCCGTCCGCAGGGCGAAGGGGGCCAGGTGACCGGACATTCGAAAGCCGGGAGGTATGCGTAATGCAGAGCGCCAAAGCGGTGCTGGATGTCCTACGTGAACGTGGCAGGCGTGGCCTGCCGCTAGAGGAGCTGTACCGACAGATGTTCAACCCGCAGTTGTACCTGCTGGCCTATGGGCGCATCTACGCGAACAAGGGCGCCATGACGCCCGGGGCCACGCAGGAGACCGTGGACGGCATGTCAATTGGCAAGATCGGGCGCATCATTGATGCGCTGCGCCACGAGCGCTACCGGTTCAGCCCTGTGCGACGCGTGTACATCCCGAAGAAGTCTGGGAAACTACGCCCGTTGGGCCTGCCGACCTGGTCGGACAAGCTCGTCGCCGAAGTGGTGCGCCTGCTCCTTGAGGCGTAATACGAGCCGACGTTCTCCGACCGCTCCCACGGTTTTCGCCCCGGCCGGGGCTGCCACACCGCGTTGCGGGAGGTGGCCCACACCTGGACCGGGACGAGCTGGTTCGTCGAGGGTGACCTTGCTGACTGTTTCGGGAGCTTCGACCATTCGGTCATGCTCCAGATCCTCGGCGAGGACATCCACGACAACCGGTTCCTGCGGCTCGTCCGCAACATGTGCCAAGCCGGCTACCTGGAGGACTGGGCGTGGGGAGCGACCCTGAGCGGCGTGCCGCAAGGGGCGTCGCCTCTCCCGTCCTTTCCAACATCTACCTGCACAAGCTGGACGTTTTCGTCGAGACAGTTCTCATACCGGAGTACACCCGAGGCCGGCTCCGGGCTCGCAACCCCGAGTACCGCAAGGTGGAACGAGCGATCAGGCAAGCCCGTGGACGGGGCGACCGTGCTGAGGTGCGGTCCCTCTACAAGCGGTTGCACAGCCTCCCCAGCCAGGACCCTGATGATCCTGGTTACCGGAGGCTGCGCTATTGCCGTTACGCCGACGACACCTTGCTCGGCTTTGCCGGGCCAATAGCCGAAGCCGAGGAGATCAAGCAGCGCTTGGCGGTTTTCCTGCGAGACGAGCTCAAGCTGGAACTGTCGCCCGCCAAGACCTTGGTCACCCACGCCCGCAGCCAGCGGGCGAGGTTCCTCGGTTACGAGATCAACGTGGTGGGCAGCGACCGCAGGACGAGAAGACCCAATGAGACCGACCGGCGTAACCGCCGCTCGCTCAACGGGACCATCGTTTTGCACGTTCCCGTCTCGGTGATCAAGGCCAAGAGCGCCCCCTACATGTCACGCGGGGTTCCCGCGTGCCGGAACCGGATGGTCAACGAGGCTGACTACAGCATCGTCGGCCGTTTCGGGGCCGAGTACCGGGGCTTCGTCCAGTACTACCTGCTCGCCGGTGACGTCTGCCGACTTCACCGGCTGCGCTGGGTCATGGAGACTTCCATGCTCAAGACTCTGGCCGGCAAGCACCGCTCGTCGGTATCGAAGATGGCGGCCCGTTACAAGGCCAAGATCGACACACCGCACGGGCTCCGGACGTGCTTCGAAGCCAGTGTCGCGCGCGAGGGCAAGAAACCACTGGTGGCACGGTTCGGTGGTATCCCGCTCAAGCGGCAGAAGACGGCGGTCCTGACCGACCGTCTCGCAACCGGGCCTACCTACCCCAACAAAGAGCTGGTCAGGCGGCTCCTGGCGGGTAGGTGCGAGCTGTGTAAGCGAACAGACGCTATCCAGGTCCATCACGTCCGCAAGCTTGCCGACCTTGACCGGCTCGGCCAGCTACGACCCCTGTGGGCGCAAGCCATGGCCAAACGCCGCCGCAAGTCCCTCGTGGTCTGCGGCGACTGCCATGACCACATCCATGGGAGCCCTGTCAATTCCCTCACGGGATAGTCATCGGAGAGCCCGCTGCCGGGAAACTGGCTCGGCGGGTTCGGAGGGAGACCGTGCAGAAAAGGACCAGTCAGCTGGCACCTCGCTGCACGGTCGACCCTACCGAGACGGTGCGGGCCCAGTTCCTAGTCGAGGTCGAAGCCCGGCCCCCGGCCAACTTGGCCGAGCTCAACCGGCTGTTCAGCGCCTGGGTCGAGACCGTCTACCACCGCCGTGCCCACTCCGAAACGGGCGAGGCCCCCATCGAGCGCCTCCTCGCCGGCGGCGCCCCGGCGTTGCCGAGCCCGGCGGCACTGCACGAGGCGTTCTTGTGGTCCGAGGCCCGCACGGTGACCAAGGTGGCCACGGTCTCCCTGCACGGCAACACCTTTGAGGTCGACGCCGCCCTGGTGGGCTCGCGCGTCGAAATCGTCTTCGATCCCTTCGCCATGGAGGCCGTCGAGGTCCGCTTTCAGGGCCGGCCCATGGGCCAAGGGCTCCCGGTGGTTATCGGCCGCCACTCCCACCCCCAGGCCCGGGCCGAGGCCGCCCCCGCTCCCGCGCCCACCGGCATCGACTACCTCGGCCTGTTGGCGAGCCGCCGTGACGCCGAGCTGGCCCGGGCCATCAACTACGCCCAATTGACACTGCCGGGGGCGGGCGAGCCAGAGAGCACCACCGACCAAAAGTCCGCACATACAAACGAGACCGAGGAGATATAGCCATGACCATTGACCGCCTCCGGGCGCACTGGGGCTTTACCCGTATGCCCTTCGCCAAAGACCTCGCCCCCTCCATGCTGCACTCCCACCGCTCCCATGCCGAGGCCGTCGCCCGGGTGGCCTGGTGCATCGACGAGCAAGCACTGGGAGTGCTCACCGGTGAGGTCGGCGCCGGCAAAACCGTCGCCGTGCGGGCTGCCCTGGCCGGCATCGACGCCAGCCGTCACACCGTCATCTACCTGGGCAACCCCTCGGTCGGGGTGCGGGGCTTGTACTCGACGATCGTCTCGGCGCTCGGGGGCGTGCCCCGGTTCCACCGGGCCTCGCTCATCCCCCAGGCCCAAGATGCCTTGGCCACCGAAGAGCACGAACGAGGCCGAAAAGTCGTCCTCATATTGGACGAGGCGCACATGCTGGACGCCGACCAGCTCGAAGGCTTGAGGCTGCTCACCAATTCCCAAATGGACAACCACGCACCGTTCGCCAACATTCTTTTGGGGTCGCGAAAGAAAGCCCT
>Ga0302320_10018622_pt1 | contig 13993 bp, 13 predicted proteins | sample Bog_T0_3_FD_202130 | JGI IMG/M metagenome (GOLD analysis project Ga0302320, IMG submission 202130) | Peat permafrost microbial communities from Stordalen Mire near Abisko, Sweden - Bog_T0_3 | ecosystem: Environmental > Terrestrial > Soil > Wetlands > Peat | place: Sweden: Abisko, Stordalen Mire... | reverse complement strand
TTTTGCTCTATTGTTTAATAAAAAAAAAATAATCTTCTTTGAAAATATTTTTTCCTATTCATTTCAATTCTTTTAAAAAAAAAATATATGAACTGAATCAATTTTTTTTAAATTAAGTTTGCCACAAAACATTTGTTTATAATTTAGAACAATTCCCAAAAATAATTTAAAAAGAATTTCCTTGATCATTTTTCAATGGCCTAAAAATTGCAATCTTTAAAAAAAAAAAAAAATATCTAAACCCTTTGATATAGTGAGGTGGAGGCCAGTAATTTGGAGAATAAAAGCCTGACTTTGATTTGTAAACGCCTTCAATGAACTGTAATAGCCTAACAGCCAAAAATAGGAGAAGAGTAAAAAGCATTAATTGCAAAAGCCGATTTTTGAAAATTCGATTTATTTTTGAAATCAATAAAAGGAGGATTCCTTCGGCAGAAACTGCAAATTATGAAGTAGTTAATTGTTTATGTATTTGAATAAAAAAAACTTGAAACAGCCATGACTAATCCTTCCGCACCGAGTTGTTCTCTTGAGCCTTGACTAGTCATCCATTGCTTATTACCATTTTTATCAGTTATAGTAAAAGGTATGTCATGTAAGATATTGTATATCAGACCTGCCATGCATAATGTATATATGATCTAACAAAATTTCTTAATAAAATCGAAAAAAATTAAAAAAACCATAGAACAGAAAAACCACAATTTTGTATTCAGCATAACTCGGGGAAAACAAGCAAATAAACCCCACACCAATATGCCTATTAGAACGATGCCACCGAAAATATAGAGCACTTTATTCATATCCTCCTTGAACTCAACTGCTGTCTCGACTCTTTTGTTCAAAAAGACCAACATTTTTTCAACTGTCACATGACCATCACTAGGGGAAATCTTCCAAATATAGTCCCTTAAAAATCTTAATTTATTTTCAGGTTTAATGTTCCCAAGCGTTGTTTTCATGACAATCAGGTTTGGGACTGATTTAAATTCAAGCTTGAAAAAAATATGTTTTGATAAAGTCTAAAAAATAAAATTGGAACTACTCGGACAAAAATATCTTGGGTTGATTGAGTAAACACCATTTTTGCAAAAAAAACAGGGTTTTTCCCCTCAGCTATCTTAGAATAATTCATTTCTCCATTCTCATAAAAGAAAATGGAAGCTTTTTCAAATTCTTGATACATAGTTCTAAAAAAATAAAAAATATATTTTTCTTTTGAAGTATTTTACTCACAGTATTCTCCACACATACTTGCTGTAAAATATATCACAACTTCATAGTCCCTGGGATAGTTCGCAACATAATTTCTATAGCTCGAAATATCCAAATTAATAACATAATTTGGACTCTTCAAAGCCAGCTCTTTCATTGCCATATATTTCTTGGACTCCTGAAATTTTTAAATTCCTTTAAAAGATTTGTAAAGTTTTTCATTAAACTTGAGAGGAAACAGCTAATACAAAGAAGAAAAACAAAAGATATTTTAAAGGCATTTTTTGCGGTTTTTCTTTATATTTTGATTTTTTTTTTTTTTAATAGTTTTTAAATTTATTTCAAAATATTCATAAATTAGTCTAATTTTTGTTCATTTTGTTCATATATGTAATGGAAAGATGACATTATTCAAACACCAAAACTTGAGCTTTTGGAGAACAAGCTCTTCAAATTAATCCCCCTAGCAATATAAGCTTTGGCTTCTGGTGATTTATTATCCAGAAATTTCACAGCCTTTTTCTTATGTTTCAAATGCATCCTCATAAGAGGCATTGAACAAAGCTTGACAACGTTCTCCACATTATTATAAGGAAAATAATATTTATAGCTTTTCATATTATCAATCTTGATTTCTTCTTTATAAATCATATAAGTGTACACATCTTGAGCTTCTAAGTTTAAAATGGAATTTTTACGATACGACTTGGTTGAATTTTCAGATATAAAACTTGGGCCTTCGTTCAGGTTTGCCTCATTGCTCTGAGGTTCATCTTTATTGTCTTTATCATCTTCATCTTTGCTTTTCTCACTTTTTTTTGAATCGGTCATTTCATTTTCAATTCGCTTGCTTTCTAAATCATTTTTTTTTTGAAAATCAAATTGGGCATTTTCATCATGAATTTTGAATGTTTCCATTGGTGTAAAATGGTAAATGTTTTCTTTTTCTTCTTCTTCGACAGGAGTTTCCAATCTGATTAGCGCATCTTTTAATCTGTTCCTTTTTCGGGACTCATAATACTTTTCGAAACTCAATTTGCACACATCACTTTCTATCTTCTTTTTGAGTTTCAAAGGATTACTAGATTTTGTCGGTTTGCGAAAAATGTTTTTCCGAATTTGATTTTCTGAATAATTTTTTTTCAAGATTAAGTGTTCACGATCAATGTTTAAATGAATAAAGGGGCATTCAAATACAGAATGATCTGTTCGAAAACATGAGTAACACACTAGACCTAATTCGAAGTTGTAATTGTAAAATTGATGCTTGTCTTTTAATGACATGAAAATTTCCTTTATTTTAAATTTAAAAAAAAAAAAAAAAAAAAAAAAAAGGAAATTAAAAAAATTTACCAAATCTTCAGGAAATTCTTTGAGAGTTTCAATCATATCATTTCTTTCAAGAAATAAAAGATGAGAAACACTAATGCTTTTGACACTATATCTTTCTGGTGTTTCGGTCAAAAGGAAAGAAATTCCAAAATTTTCCATTGGCTATAAACTTTTTTACGAAAAACAAAAAAAATGAAAAACCTTCAAAATTCTGAATGACAACGCATTCTGATAATTTTCTTCATCCAAATAAGTAAACAATTCAATTTCTCCGGAATCAATGAAATAAAAACCTTGATTTTTCACTTGGTTTTGCTAAGGCAACCATGTTATAATGTGCAAGATAAAAATTTACTTTAAAAATGATTTCTTCAGGAACATAAGAAACTTCTCTGATTTTCAAGGCCAAAACATTTAAAAATTCTTTGCTGAAATTGCAGGTGAATAGTAGAATAGTTTTGATTCTCTTGCCATAGACTTGATATAGAACTTCCTCTTTGAGAGACTTGCTCAGAGGTTTGAGAATTTCATCCTCTTTCTCACGAGATTCATTTTCTTCTTTGAAGACCCATTCCAAATAATTTCTGACTCTGATTTGCAAATCTAGATCCACATTTCTTTTTCTCATATATAGATCAATTTCTGCAATACTCTCTATAAAATTATTGTGTTCTTGACTCATTTCTTGAAAAATGGTTCCTATGCAATTTATGCAATATCCAAACGCGAAGCACCCAATTAAAATAAAAAAACATGCAAACAACCTTTCTAAAGGATTCTGAGGAGTCACATCACCATAACCCACTGTGACAATTGTGACGATAGAATAATAGAAAGAGTAATTGTATTTATAATACCATGCTTGTTCATATAAATTACCTGCGTGGACCCAAGTAACAGCTTCAACATTAAACTTGACCTCCAAAATAGCAACCAAATACCAAGTGCAGGCAAAAAGATGAGAAAGAAAGAACACAGTAAAGGAAAGAGAAGCCAGTTTGAAGAAGAAAGCAACTTTTCCGTTATTATTATAAGAAAAAAGGATTTTTTTTCTGATTCTATTTACTTTAGTGACATTGATCATGAAAATAATTGCATAATATCGACTCGCAGAGAACCAATATGGAAGAACCAAAAAAATCAAAGTGAGCGAATCAATCCAAAAGTTTTTGCCCAAATAATGAGAAATCACTTTTGCTCGATTTGTGATAAAAAGCCCTTTTTTGTAATAACCACAGCAAAAATTGAACAAAATATCCAAAATAAAGAAGCATATTGAAATTTCTTGGAATAACATGATGAAATGACTTTCAAGATTATGATGATTTGAATCATCTGTGCCATCCAACTCTTGATCGAAGCTTATGAATAATGGAATATAGCAAATCTCCAACAAGAGCACCCAAAAAATCAAAGAATCCCAGATAATTCTGGTTTTTCTCTCAAATTTTCCGTTTGTTAGGGATCTCAAAAAATCTAACTTAAAAACAGCGAACATATCTATGTAAGTTTGAACTAAAATAAAATTATTAAGAGTTGAAAGAGATTAATGTAAATATCACTTGTAAAATAATGGTAATAGTATTTGAGAAGAATATTTTTGATGTTTCCTAGAAATTTCTCAAACTTTCTCCATAACTGAAAAAATTCAAATTTAAACAAAAAAAGATTTTAAATAATAACTTTATGAAATTTCGTTCTTTTCTTTATTTTCATAGCATTTTGTTTGGACTCATCCACATAAAAATATGATTTGTCATTAATAAAACTCAAATGCCGTTCTTCTACCACAAATCTCGAATTGGGGATCTTTTTTTTCATTTTTGTTACAAAATTTTTTACAAGCATAATTATTATGAAAAAATTTTTGCGCCATGTTTTTTTTCTGGAATTCACCTTATTAATGTTCAACTCATTTATGAAATATTCTGTCATTTTGTCACTTCGACGCACCCCCCCATTTTCTTTGACTTCAAGAAAGGATGAAATGTTATCAAAATTATCAAATGTTTTGAATTTCTCTTCAAGATTAAGTGAACCTTGTGTTTGAAGGGCTACAATTGGCTTCTCCTTTGCTTTCATTTCGAGCTCATGTACACTTCCTTTGGAGGAGGGGTCTTCACAAATAGTATCAAAATTTGAGTCTTCCCTTTTTATTTTTTCTGAGTCTTCCATTTTTTTCTGAGATTTGCAATTTTATTTATCGGAATAAAAATTTATACTTTAAAAAATTAATAATACAAATTTCATGAGTTACGCAAAAAACCCACCCTCCTATTCTAAGCCTCAGAAAGAACTGTTCAGCAAAATCTTAACTCTTGGATATGAAGCCAGAATGAATGAGTTGCAAAAGCCTCAAAATAAACAAAAAGAAAACAAAAGTGAAAAGGAGATAGAAAAAAATGTTCGGCATGCTTCTGAGACCAAAATTGCTTCTCAAAAAACAGAAATAAAGTCTCAACAGGAAATATCTAAAGAAAAAGAGATGGAAAAAATAAAAAATACACAAGAGGAGACTGTGAAACAGAAGATTAGTTTATCAGTAAAGATTTCTGATCCTGCTGCTTACTTAATAGCGTATCAAAATAAAATGAAAAGCCAAAAAGAGATGCCCCCAGACTTTTTAAATAGTCCTACTTATAATCTTAGTCCAACCAATCTGGCCAAAAGAATGAAGGAACCCGAAGATGAATATGCCTTTTTAAAAGAAAAAAATGAATGGGTGGTGATCAACAAATATAAGCTATACAAGGAGTCAAAAGAAAAACAAGACAAAAAGGATAATTATTTAAAAGAAATGGAAAAATTGACAGGTTACATAGACACTCAATTGAAGCAGAAAAAGGAAAGAATTAAATTAAAAACTCAAGAAGAATATCAATATTTGGATTATTTGAAGGAGAGAAATAGGAAGGAAATCGAAAAAGAGTTGGAAATGAAGGAAATCAAAAAACAAAGAAAAAAAATTGAAAAAGTTCTTAGAGATACTGAAATTAAACAGAAAGTTCTGAAGAAAAGGGCTTTAAGGAAACAACAAAGAGAATATGAAGAAAAATTAGTTGCATGTGGTCCCATGATAAATGATCAAAATATTGAGAAAAGGAAGCAAAAACAAAAAAAAGAAAAGGAAATTTCTGAACAATATTTTCAGGAAAGTTTGAAAAAAAAGAATAAAAAATTTGAGGCCAGACAATTCGAAATGGCTGAAAATCAGCAATACCAGAAGGATTTCGCAAATGATTTAGATCAGAAAGAAGCCATCCGACAAGCTTTAATAAAAGAAAAGCAAAATGAAGTGCTTCATAAATTAGAAGAGGCAGTCAGTTATGACAAAGAAGTCTTGGAACCCAAGAAGTATCAGAAAATTATTGAAGGGTTCACAAAATCTGTGCAAAGACAAGATAAGATGTTCTCTGAAAAACAACAAGATGATAAGTTGAAAAAAAGCTCAGAGTATCAAGATTTGAAATTGTTATTAGAAGAACAGATTCAAGTGAAAAAAATGAAAGATGAAATGGAAAAGAAACGTTATAACAACCAGCAGGAAATTTGGAGAAAAGAAAACGAAATATATAATGACTTAGAAAGAAAAAAGAAAGAGGAAAAAATGCATATGAAGGAACAATGGGCTCTGGAATTGAAGAACCAAATGAAGGAGAGGGAAGAACTTAAAATTAAGTATAAAAACAAAATGTCTGAAGAAGAGAGTTTGATGAATAAGCCCTTGCTTGATGAATTACAGAATTTCAAGCTTTCGATTTCGGTGGGAAATCATTGAAACCATGTTTTTTAGAAAAAGAAAAGTCCATTTAAAGAAGTGATTTTTTGTTCAGAAAATTAAAAAAATGAAAATTATAAACAAAAAATAATATAAAAATAAAATCTTTTCTCATGAATCAAAAGAAACAAATTCTGAAGCAGAAAACTATAAAAATCTTAAAAAAATTAGAAAATGATGATGAAAAAGGACCTGAAGAAGGGAAGGAAAGCCCTCTAGTGGAAAAGGAGAAAAAACGTTATTAACATATATATAAAAAAAGAAAAAAATATGTGTTTTATATTTCTAGCAAAAATTTCCTTGAATGATGCCTTTAGTTCAATTTTGAAAACAGAAATCAATAAAGGGGATGAAAATGTATTTGGTTTATTCTTCATTTTCTAAATATTAAGTAGAATCCAGTCTTCGCTCATTTTAGAAAACCCATAAAAAAAATGCAAAAAGAAAAAGAAGAAAAAAAAAAATTATTGGAACTCAAACAACAAAAAATCAATAAACAAAATGTGGGTCATTATATTCCAAATAAAGTAAAGGATCGAACCTTAGAAAAAAAATTAAAGACTTTGGCAACTAAAGGAGGTTTGCATTTTTATTTTTCCAATTTTTTTTATTCTTTAAATTTTACAAGTGGTGAAACTCTTTAATACAATCAAAGAATATCAAAATCAAAATGAGAAATAAACAAAAACAAAATGTGAAAATGTTTGTCTATTTATTCCATTAATTCAGTTGAGGAATTTTTGTTTTATTAAAAAAAAATAAAAAATGGAAATTTTTGTTTTTTAATCAATATTTTATTATTATAATTATTGCAGCTAACAAATTTAGATTATTTGTTCTAATTAGAAACATAAAAAAAAAATCTTTTCACAAAATAAATAAAAATGGTCAAACATATTATGCAAAAAAGAACAAGCAAGAAGATGACGCTTGAAGAACATAAAAACCTTCAAGAATCCAAGAAAGTCAAAAAAAAGGAGCAGTCCAACAAAAAGTATTTTATAGACATATCTCGGAGACACAAATTTAAGCGCTCATCTGAAAAAGTCAAAGAAATAGATATCAGCATTGCCCACAAAATCGAAGATATCAAGATCCTTCCCCATAGTTTTGACAGGGATCAAATAGGTCCTAAATCATAAAATGATCTAAATTAAATAAATATCTTTTTAGGCTCTTTTTTCTTTGATGAACTTGAGAATCTCAGATATATGGAAAGATCCATCGAGTTTCTTCAATTTTATCATGAAATCATTGATGTTTCCCAGACCCTTCCCTTAATTCTTCACAACATGCAGAAAATCGTTGCAGCTATGTTGAAAAGACTGGCTTCCAAAAACCTTTGTTCCATCATTTTGAAATTATTCGCTCCATTAATTCGAGATTGCCAGAGCGAGATCTTTCAAATCTTTTGCCAAGATATCTTAATGAAACTTTTATCCATGATTGATATCAAGAACTTGGACATTTTGGAAGACGTTTTCCTGGTTTTGGCCTATGCGTTGAAGTATCTGTTCCAAAAAATCATGAAAGAGTTTAAAAGTTTTTTCGACATTTATTTCTTTCAACTGTTTGGTCATAAAAACAAGCATATCAGAAAGTTCGCCGCGGAATCTTTTAGTTACATCTTTAAGAAGACCCCGAAAAATGAGCTTCAAGGAAAATTGATAATAATTTTCGACTCGATATCTGATTTGGATTATGCAGAATATCAGAATAATTTGGATTGTTTATCTGAACTGATTTTTGAGAGTATCAAGTTGGCTCAAAACTCAGTAAATTTGTCCTATAAATTTACGGAGGTTTATCAAACCTTTTGGGAATTGATCATGACAAAATATTCAGGCAATAATAATGTGCTTATGATTTTCTTCAAATTCATCCAAAACATTATCAAGAAAATAAATAATGATAATAAAGATCAACTAAATATAATAAAAACATATAATCTGGTTGATTTTTTTTCCCTCTTGAATGAGAATTTCAATCATGCAACTTCAGACCTTCTTAGTGAATTTATCATCAAAATATTCCTTTATAATGTGACCTATCAACAAGGAGGAAAAGCCACATCCAAAATTCTTGATTATAATTTAGAATGCATCTTGAAAATCCCTTATGAAAAAAATCAAACCCTTGAAAAGATGGTTTACATCCTCATTGGAAAAATCTGCAAATATAAACACTCTGAACTTTCATTAAGTTCTATTGAAAAAATTGACCGAATTTTGCTTTCAAAACCTGAGGAAAAACATAATAAAGTTTTCTTCCTTATAGGATTGGTGTTCGATGATGTTTTTGATGAAAGTGGGAATAAAAGAAATTCAGATGATTTTCAAGAGGATGATGTTGAGATTTTGGAGAAAAAATATAAAATTGATAAGAAAGTTTATGAATATTGTGTCATTTTGATACTCACCAAATTCAAATTTGCAGAGCTTGTTGAGATCACTTGTGTTGACACTGATTTGTTGAGATTTTACTTGTTTTGGATGATTCATAAGTTCAATAATAATGACCAAATGATCACAGTGAAAAACACAGAAGTCATTTTGGAGACCGACATTGATAAAATTGAAAAAAACTTTAAAAAAATTGTAGGAAATTTATGTGAAACAAAAAAAATCGAGGCGCATCATTTTTTGTATTTCTTAACGATTTTGAAACTATCAAAAATTATTGATTTTCCTGAAAAAATTAGAGACGATCTCTTCAAAATTTTCATACAAATTAATGAAATTATAGATAATTATTTTGAAAAAATCGGATGGAACTCAGACATAAATATTGTAGTTAACGTGGATTCGTCATTTATATATGAACCTTCCAATGAATTTCTTGAATTTTATAGGTTTGAAGCAATTTCATATGATTTGTCAAATGTTTCTCTTGAGAATGTTCTAATTATTTTCAAAAATGAGATTTCAAAGTGCTATTTGAACAAGATAAATCTCAATAAAATTGCAAATTACCAACAGAAGATGGTTGAGGCTTCAAAAATAATTCAGACAGAAGTTCACTATTTGAAACTCTTTAGGAAAAATCTGGGTTTTTTAAAATATTTGAGTGACTTGTTGACTTGTTATTTTGATCAATTGAAATCGAAGAAAATTGATCCAAATTCATTTCTTAATGAGATAACTCAAAAAGAAGGCAAAATTTTCTTGAAATATGATGAAAATTTTGAGATATTCCAAGTTTTGACCTCAAACCTTTTCAGCAATTTTTCTGAAATCAGATTGTATTCTTTGAAAATATTGAAGTTATTTGAACCGCTCAATTTCGAAGTAGGTAATGAAAATACCAAAGAATCAATTTTTAATGGGGAATGCGAATTAATTCCTTTGCTTTATCAAGTATAATTTTTATAAAGTTTTTTTTTTAACTATATATGAAAAAAAGATAGAAGGCATGAAGGTAGGAATTGAAACGGAGAGAGAAATATCTATGATCCTCGCCAAAATAATAAAATTTGTTGAAACTAAAAGAATGCCCAAAACGTACACTTAAATTTATTTATTATAATCTTTTTTTTATTTTATAAAATGTTTAAAGATATGTGAAGATATTTCTGAATTTTTCAATTGGATTTTCTTATATCAGATTTTCAACGATTTGGACACAAATCAAAGTATTTTTACAAATTCAATTAGTTTGTAATTTATGATTTATTTTGACAGCAAGCGATATATGCATGTTTGCATAATTATGATGTTTTTGAAGAGTTTCTCAAATATCTGATTTATTTGAATTTCTGCTGTTCCGAAAAATATGAGATAATTTCTAAAGACGACAAACATCTCTCCATAAACTCCCAAATCCTTTTTAATCTCAATGAACAATCAAATATCAACATCGATTTTCAGAAAATGTAAATTAGTTTCTAAATTGTAAAAGTCATTTACAACATTTTAGTTATTCTGATGATTATTTTTGTGAACATGATTTCGTGGATAAAATCTATGTTTTCGAAACACTCCATGATGTTTTAGCCATGAATAAAAACTTAAATGAAAAGAACAAAGTTATTCTCTTGAAATATGTCAAAGCCTTTCTAGAAAAAGAATATTCCCCTAATATTTTATTGGAAAAGGAGGAAGGCATTGATCACATGTAAAATATTATTTTTCCATAGAATTTTTAAAAATTGATTAAGAAAAATTCTGAATAAAATTGCAAAGCAAAGAGAAAATTTATCAGAAGATGTAACGAAATCAAAAGAAAAAAAGAAGCTTCTTAATAGAAAATTGATTTGTTTTTTGAAAATTTTAAGTTGCTTTGATTCTTTCAAGGACACAACAGAAGGAAACTATTTATTTTCTGAGACTTTGGCATTTTTAAGGTCCAACAATGAAGATGTGCAAAAGTTGGCTCTTAAAATGCTTCCTCTTTTCCAAAATCACAACATAAACACTTTCCAAACACTTTTAAAAAAACTGCATAGTGTAATTATTAATTCCAATTCAACTTATTTCTTGTTTTTAGAAAGAAACATTTCGTGCTGAACTATTGAATTTGAATGTATCTTTGCAAAATCCGAATTTTTTAACCAATGATCAAAGAAAAGTCATTTTTTAATCAAATAATAGATAATTATTAAATAAAAAGGATCTCATGCCAGTGTTGATTTCAGTTCTATATCCCAAAATATTTAGCAAGAAAGGGAAAAAAACAAAAAAATACTTAGAAACCAACAAAGGTATGAAATAGAATCTTTTTCTAATTTAACTTCTTTTAATAAGCCACCATTTTCAATGTTTTTTCCTCATTGAACAATTCTGAAATGAGTTTCCTGTTTCGTTTATTGCTAGGGAAATTCCAAATCAACTTGACTTTGGATTATTATGAATTAGAATCAAAGGATTTTCTGTTCAAAATTGCAAGTTTTCCACTCAATTATTGGTTGGGTTATTTAAACACTTTGGAAAACGTGACCAAGAGTTTCAATACCTTAGTTTATCCATTTTTGAAATCGCTCATCATAATTATATTATCATTCGTAAAAATCATCAAATTATATAAAGAAAATGAAAACAACATTGAACTTAATGAGGATCAAAAAAAATTTCTCAAAAGCAAATTCAAAGAATTGAACCGGATAATTCTTAAGAGATTTGCAGAAATTTATGATAAGTTTCCTGATTTCCCTGATATTGAAATACTCACCAAAGCTTTATTGGATTTCAAAAAACAAAAAATTGAAAAGATGGCTTCGGAAGCCAAAGGCAATGATGGGTTTCTATCAATTTTTCTAATATGGAGTGAACAAGATTCTTACAGACATTATTTTATCGAATATTCTTATTTGAAAAAATACATTTTCTCCATGTATTCAGCGAGGAATCCTACTCAAAAAACCTTAGACCTTTTAAATAAAATAGTGTTGAATCTATTGGGTGTGAGAAATGAAGAAGATAATAACGCGATTGAGGAAGAGCCTCAAGGCCAAACAATAACTGAAAATATCCTTTATGATATCAAAGGAAAAATATTTGATACTGAAACTGTGAAACTCCTTCTCGAAAGTATCAGAAGTTTCTTTATATCACAAAAAAATCTGAATAAAACAAAGAAAAGAAGATGGAGACCGAGTCTGAGCCTGATTAGAATTCTCTTGTATATTAGCAAAATAGCAGGTTCTGATATTGAAGAAGAATATATTGATCATTTCATTATGATGTTTTTGCCTTTGATAGACTATAAATATTTGACGAAATCTTTAAGGATTGAAAACTTGCACAGCGCCAAAAATCAGAAATTTTTTATTCAACGAGAAAAGAACCTGATAATTTCTAGGGAAATTTTAAAAGCCTTCTCAACATTGCTTTCAATCAAAAAATCCACCGAAAATTTAGCTAAATATTTCAATCATATTTGTAACTTAATTCTGAACTTAAAAGGCCATAAATTCAGAATTCTTTTGATTGATTGCCTAAAAAACTTTAATCTTGAATTTCTTGGCTTAACTCCAAAATCAATTGAAATATTGGGGAAAATGAACACTTTTGATAAGCTGATTGATAAAAATTACAATTATGAAGTTTGTATTCCTTTGATTTTGGAATTTAATTCCACATGGTTGTTTCAACTCACAATTTCTGATATTCAAGTGATTTTATATCATCTCTTTAGTGTTTTAGAAGATGACGAAATGAGTTTGAGAGGAAGTGCATTATCTTCATTTAAAATTTTCATGGAGTTAATTCAAGATAAATGGGATAAATTCGAAGAAAATCAGAGAAAACAAATAAAAAAATTCATCTCAATGATAATAATTCCCAATGCCCTTAATAAAATCAAGAAAAATGCCCGATGTAAAGATGAATATAAAATGAAAAGCTATTTCCTTTTATTCGATTGTCTTTTGCAAGGGTTTTTAACCCTAATGGACCTTTATGAAAAAGGAACCATTTTTAATTGTCCACTTGATGATAATGAGAAAAAGAACTTTTATTTAGATTTAGTGCTATTGTTAAATAAAACTGATCCTGAGCAAAATTTTTTCCCTTTGATATTTGATTTGAAACTTTCAAAAAAAATCAAGGGAATTAATATCTTGATAAAAAAAATCAAAGAAAAAGAAAATGTCTTTTCAACTGAATCAATTGCCAAAGTTTTGATTCCCTTATTAAATTATTTGATATTTCAAAAATGCTTAGAAATCAATGATCCAAATAACAAAATGCCTAAAAGTTCCTCCACAATCAGCAATTATAAGACTCTTTTGGAAGGTGCTATTGAGTCTTTTGGTCTTCTGACTCGTAATTTTAAATGGAATCAATTCCAGAAATCATTGAAAAGTTTAATCATCATGTTGGAAAGAAACGAAAATCAAGCTGAAAAAGTGGTTGTAAAATTAATTTGCTCATTGTTGAACAATCTTACTTTCGAACTCAATGACGTTCTCGAACAAGTGAACGCTGAAATGCAAAAAAACAAAGAAAATATTCTCAAGAAAATTTCTTTTTTCGCCTCATTATCCTCCGAAAACAATAATGTTGAGAAACAAGAAGAAAATGAAATGTTACAACAGGACGAAATTTTAATTGAAAGAAATATTATAAAATTAAATCTGGAGCCAATTACTCCTGAAGAACAAGAAAAACATTCTATATATTTTTTCCTCAGAACGAAGGTTCTTATACCGTTGAAACATCATATGCATGAAGCAAAAAAAAACCGAAATGTTGCAGGAGAAGATCAAAAAATTAGAGTATTTCTCGCAGTGGCGATTGTGAAAGTAATCTTTTTTCTTTTTATAAAGAAGAAATTTTTTTTTTTGAATAGTTGATCAAAAGATTTCCAATTGACATTTTTTTATTGGAGTTTCCAAAAGTTGTGACAAATATAAGCAATTCATTGAAAAGTCGATCTTTGGAAGTAAGAGATAATGCCAGGAAGGCTTTCGTTGAAATAATAAAGATCCTTGGACCATATTTTTTATTCAACATAGTCAGAGAAATGTCAAACGTTTTGCAAAAGGGTAAAAAATAGATTTTTTTTTTAAAATTGTCTTTTTTGAAAAGGATATCAAAAGCATGTTTTAAATTATACAATTTACATTTTATTGCATACTCTCATGGGAAAAGGAGAAAAAAAAGAATTAGCTCCAAGCCTTGTCAAGAATGGAGATTTAGATCATTCTCTTGATTTGATCATTCCGTTGTT
>Ga0302320_10018621_pt1 | contig 13993 bp, 12 predicted proteins | sample Bog_T0_3_FD_202130 | JGI IMG/M metagenome (GOLD analysis project Ga0302320, IMG submission 202130) | Peat permafrost microbial communities from Stordalen Mire near Abisko, Sweden - Bog_T0_3 | ecosystem: Environmental > Terrestrial > Soil > Wetlands > Peat | place: Sweden: Abisko, Stordalen Mire... | reverse complement strand
TGCGCGACAGTGGCCTCGTGAGCGACGCCGGCATTGGCGAGCTGCAAAACATCGCGGATCGGACAGCCACGGCGATAGAAGCGTTCGCCAATCTGACCTGGACGCATTGTCATGGCGACTGCCATGGCGCTAACGCGCACATCAACGCAGCCGGCGAGGCCGTTTTCTTCGATTTCGATGATGGCGGTCCCGGCTATCTGGCCTACGACCTCTCGGTGTTTCTCTGGGCGAAAGTGTCTTTCGGCCGAAAACTTCACGCCATGTGGGGCGCCTTTGTCGATGGCTATCGAGTTGTCCGACCTATAGCCCAGGCTGATTTCGAAGCCGCGCATTGGTTCGTGATCGCCCGCCACATTTGGTTGATCGGAGAATACGCGAGCCGAGCCAAGGAATGGGGTAGCGAGCACGTCAGTTGGATTGCGCGTGAAACGGATTTTCTCAAGCGCTGGGAGGCGGAGCGCCTTGTCGGCCGCCTGTTCTGAAAATCCGGTTTATCCCTTGACCCACGGAGAGCAACGCTCCCTGGTCAGCTTCGACCCCTGCCAGCGGAGACCGCGGAACGCCCATGCAAGCCCTTCCGCCACAACGGGACGCGTCTCGAATTCCGACTATGATCTGGCGGTCCCTAAACGCCTGGGCCGCCAAATCTCAGATACAGTTGACCTTTGAACGCCAGGATGGCCCGGCGGCGCTCAACCCCGCTCTGCGATTTGACCCGCCAGATATTCCGCATCGTGCCATACGCCCCAGATGAAAGGGGAGGCTCGTCGCGACAGCCAGGCAAGGCCCAGGAAGTAGAGCCCTGGCGTCTTAGAGGCGCCGCGTTCGTGCACCGGGCGCCCCTTCGCATCGAACGTATCGACGTCCAGCCAACCGAAATCGAGAACGTATCCGGTCGCCCAGACAATCGAGCCAATGCCGGCTTCGGCGAGGTCGAGCTTCAAGACGGGATGGGTCAGACAGTCGGGATCTGACGGCATTTCCCGCGCATGCGGTTCGAGGGGCAGATCGAGGCCCTCCTTCTCGACATAGGCGTCGGCGGCGTCGAGCATGGACAGATAGTTGTGATCGCCCGCCGCGACGTTGGCGGCGAGATCGGGGGCGAAACGCATTACGCCGTCTTCAAAGGCCTGCGTCATGCCGACCAACGTGATGCCGCTCTGCGCGAGCTGGCGGAAGTCGATGGTGCGACCGCCGTGGGAGCCGCTGACCGCGATCGTCACGTGCTCCGTTCCCGGTTCGACCGCCTTGGCGTTCCACATGCCAAGCGCGCCCAGCCACCAGACGAAATCGCGTCCGCGATAGCGCCGGGGCGGACGATCATGCGGGCCAACCGAGAGGTAGACCCGCCGTCCCGACGCGCAAAGCTCGTCGGCGATCTGGACGCCAGAGGAGCCGGCGCCGATCACCAGCACGGCGCCCTCCGGCAATTGGCGGGGATTGCGATAGTGCGCGGAATGGATCTGCAGGATGGCGTCGCTGTTCGGTACGATGTCCGGAAAGACGGGGCGCTGGAACGGTCCCGTGGCGGCGACGACATTCCTGGCTTCGATCACGCCCGCCGAGGTATGCGCGATGAAGCCCGAGCCATCGGCCTTGGCTTGCAGCTTCGTCACGTCGACGCCGCAGCGAACCGACGCCTTGATCTCCTTTGCATGCTCTTCGAGATAATCGACGATCATGGAGGCGGGAGCGAAGCCGTCGGGAGCGATGTGGTCGAAGGTCTTGCTGGCGTAGCGATCGTGCCAAGCCGGCCCATTGGCGACGAGCGAATCCCAGCGCTCGGCGCGCCATCGTTCGGCGATCCGGCGCCGCTCGACGACGAGATGCGGCAAGCCGCGTTTGCCCAGATGCTCGCTCATGGCCAATCCGGCCTGACCGGCGCCGACAATCAAAGTGTCGATCTTTTCGGTCGACATGCTCGGGGTTCCCTTCTTGTATGTCCGCGAATTCAGCGCGAACCGGCTGGGGTGATCTGATTTACTATTGAAAGACCTGATCCGGCGAAAATCGTAAAAAGATTGGCGTTGATTTGGATTTCCCGAGGCGCGACCTCAAGATGGCGCCTTGCGGCGATCCGTGCCGGGAGCGACCATGCCGGGAATGTACGTTTCGGAGATGAAGGCCCGGCAATGCTTCTCAAAAGCTTTGAGGAGCTGCGACTTCTTGTTGTTCGCCAGCGTCGCGATTCCGATCACCATCGGCCGATGATCGCCGGAAAGGCCAACCCGAACGACCCGGCGGCCGTCGAGGGCAAGATCAGACCGCGGACGGACGTTGGCCAGCGTGTAGCCGTAGCCGTTGGCGACCATCGTTCGCACGACGTCCTGGTGCTTCGAACGCGAATGTATCCTCGGTTGCAGCCCCTCCTTCGCGAACAGAGCCAGGAAGTACTCGCGGCTGATGGGAAGATCGAGCATCACCAGAGGCTCCTCGATGAGGTCCAGGAGGCCTATGGCCGGCAAGCGCGCGAAGCGATGGGCTTCGCTCACCACGACATGCGGGGGCAGGGTGGCCAAGGGGATAAACTCGATGCCGTCGGGAATTTCGAGATCGTAGGTCACGGCGACGTCGATCTTGGCGCGCGCCAAGCCGTCGAGCAACCTCTCCTGATGAACCTCCTGCTGACGAACCTGCGTTGACGGGAAGGCCGAGGTGAAGCGGTGGACGAGTTCCGGCATGATCATCGGCGCGAGAGTCACCATGCAGCCGACCGAGAGCTTGCCACGGATTTGATCGGTCGCCTCCGAAGCTACGGCATAGAGCCCCTCGGCCTGCTCGATCAGGCGCTTGGCTTCGGCGAGCAGAGTGCGACCGGCGGGAGTGAGCGATAGGCCCTGGGCGTGGTGGCGCACGAACAGCTGAACGCCGAGTTCTCGCTCGAGATGACTGATCGCCGTCGAGATCGACGGCTGGGATATATTGATGCGCTCCGAGGCGAGGGTAATCGCGCCCGTGTCTCCCGCCGCAATGAAATACTCGAGTTGCCTGAGCGTAAAGCGCATGAGCGCTTATACGCCCTCCAGGGACGCCGCGCGAACGCCCCCCAAAGGCGATGCGACAAAATAATTGAATCGGCTGGCGCCGTCATGGCCGGGCTTGTCCCGGCCATCCCCACGATTTGCTAGCAAATCGTTAACGTCGTTCAGCTTAAGAAAGCTGGAAGGTTTGTCACGATCTCTCGATAGCACTCGATAGGATTATGATAATCTTCTATAGTATTGATGATCGGCGACGTAGATGGCCGGGACAAGCGGCCATGACGGAAATGCAGCCGTTATTTCCGCGAATCTCCTGAGTTGCGGAGAGGCGTCCTCGCGCCATCGACACAATTTCATTCGTCGCCGGGAACGCCGTAGGTCGGCGCCGCGGCCGGATTGAGCGCCCGCTGCACATAGGCGGTCGCCTGCGGTTTCCAGAGCTCCCACAGGGCCGCGAGGCGCCCGATGGGATCGCTCTCGTCCCAGTCGACACGAAGATCGGTGACGGGCCACTCGACCGCATCGACGATGGCCAGTCCAGCGGAGTGAACCGGCCCCGCCTCGCCGCCCGCCGCGAGCCCCGCCGCCAGCGCCAGGATCAGGCGGTCGCCGAGATCGCCTGCCGAACGCTCGAAGGCGGCGACCATGGCCGAGGGCACGTGGGTCGAAGCCAAGAGGTTGCCCGCCGCGACGCAATCGCGTCCCTCCGCGGTAGCGTAAGTCCCTAGCGTGGCCGGCCCGGAATACGCCGAAGTGCGTCCCAGGCAGTCGACCGCCGCCAGTTGGCGGTGCTCGATGTTCGAACGTGTGGCGACGAGCGCCGCGATCGCCGCGGGCGCCGATTTCCCTGCTTCCATCAGGTCCAGCACGGCCGGTCCAAGGCGCGGATCGGTAATGTTCTGCGACGCGACCGCTCCGACGCCCGCCCGCACATGCGCGCATCGCGCCGCGACCGCAGGCGAGGAGGAGGAGATGGCGATGCCGAACCGGCCCGTGTTCGCGCAACGCGCGGCAATGGAGAAGGTCATGGCGGTCAGTCCGGAATGACGGCGGTGGCGTCGATCTCGACGAGCCAAGTGGGACGAGCCAGCGCCACCACGACGAGGCCAGTGCAGACGGGATGAACGCCGCGAATGTATTCGCCCATGGTGCGATAGACGGCTTCGCGATGGCGGATGTCGGTGAGATAGACGACCAGCTTGCATATGTGCGCCATCTCGCCGCCGGCCTCCCCGACCAGGGTCCTGATGTTCTGCATCACCATGTGGGTCTGCGCGACGGGATCGCCGATGCCGACGTCCTCCGCCGTATCGAGATCCTGCGGGCACTGACCGCGCAGGAAAATCACCGCGCCGCGCGCGACCACCGCCTGGGCCAGATCGTTGTCGAGCTTTTGTTCCGGGTAGGTCTTCGAGGTGTTGAACGGGCGGATGCGTTTATGGATCATCTTGAACCTCGATCAAAAGGGGAGCGATCAGGCAGCGCGGGTCGACGCTGCGCCGTTTGCGCACGACAACCCTGTCTCGCCGATCGAGGCAAGCAAATTAGTCGTTTCCGTCCCAAGGCTTCGGAAGAGCTGAAGCAGGGCGTTCCCTTCAGGCGGCGAGGCGGCCCAACAGCGCGTCCATGAAGCGGTCGCATTCGGCGAGCTGGTCGCGCGATAGCCATTCGTCGGGCTTGTGCCCCTGGTCCATCGAGCCGGGACCACACACGACCGTGGGGATAGAGAGGCGGGCGCGGAAAAGGCCGCCTTCCGTGCCAAAGGCGACCTTGAGACGATCGTTGCGACTTGTGAGGCTTTGGACGAAGCCCACCACAGGTTCGTTCTCCTCGGTGGCAAGGCCGGGATAGGCATTGGTCACCTCCAGTTTCACCGCAGCTTCGGGAAACGCCTTCCGCCACGGAGCGGCGACGGCTTCGGCGTCGGCCTCCAGGCAGGCGAGCAAGGCCGCGGGATCGTCCTCGGCGAGATTGCGGAATTCGAACTCCAAAGAGCACGTATTCGGAACGATGTTGAGCGCGACGCCACCGGCGATCCGGCCGACATGCAGCGTCGTGTAGGGGACGTCGTAGGCGCCGTCGCGGGCGCCCTCGTTCGCGAAAGCCGCCTGCCGGGCCCGGATCTTGTCGACAAAGGCGGTCGCGAGATGGATGGCGTTGAGGGCGGTGGGCGCGAGCGCCGAATGCGCCTCGCGGCCGCAGCAGAGCGCCCGCAGCGCCGTCTTGCCCTTATGGCCGGTGGCGATGCGCATCGAAGTGGGTTCGCCGACGATCGCCATCTCCGGTCGAAAAGGCGCGCCAGCCATGGCCTCGAGCAGCGAGCGCACGCCGATGCAGCCGATTTCCTCGTCATAGGAGAAGGCGAGATGCAGCGGCGTGGCGAGGTCCATTCGGGCGGCGCGATCGGCGGCCGCCAGCGCGCAGGCAAGAAAACCTTTCATGTCGGCGGCGCCGCGCCCGGTCAGGCGACCATCGAGATCGCGCAGACGGAAGGGATCGCCGCTCCAGGCCTGCCCTTCAACGGGAACGACGTCGGTGTGGCCGGAGAGCATCACGCCGCCGCGGTCCTTTGGGCCTATGGTGGCGAACAGGTTGGCCTTGGATCCTTCGGCGTTGGGCGTCAGACTCGCCTCGATCCCGCGCGTCGCCAGGAATTCGGCGGCGAAGGCGATAAGGTCGCGGTTCGACGCGGAGGAAACCGTCGGAAAGGCGATGAGACGGTCGAGAATCTCGAGCGAGGCGGCGGTCATGGGCGAGTTTCTTTCAAGGCGCCCCGTCGGCGCCAATGGGGCGATTTGCATTACTCATTTCCCCCGGGCGCGCAAATGGTCGTAGCTTTTCCCCGCTCAGGACAGCGCCGCCGCACGCCCGGCGAGGCGAGGGAAACATCATGAATATAAGCGCGCGGGCGATGCCCAACGAATTGCTGCGTTTGCAGACCATGCACAATGGCGAGAAGGTGAAAGGCACGTTCAGCGCCTTCGAGATGCAGCGCCGGCAGGACACCTTGCGCCGCGCGCTCGAAGAGATGAAGCTCGACGCCGCGCTACTGACCTCCTACCACAACATCAACTATTTCTCCGACTTCCTCTATTGCTCGTTCGGCCGCAAATACGCCTTCGTCGTCACTCCGACGCGCGCGGTCTCCATTTCGGCGGGCATCGACGCCGGCCAGCCCTGGCGCCGCACCTTCGGCGACAACATCACCTATACCGACTGGCGCAAGGACAATTACTACTTCGCGCTGCAGGAAGAGTTGAAGGGCGCCATGCGCGTCGGCATCGAGTTCGATCACATCAATCTGGAAGCGCACCAGATGTTGCGCGACGCGCTGCCGGGCGTCGAATTCATCGATCTCGGCCAGGCCACGATGTGGATGCGCACGATCAAGTCGGCCGAGGAAATCGAGGTCATCAAGCACGGCGCCAAGACCGCCGACATCGGCGGCTACGCCATTCGCGACGCGATCCGCGAAGGCGCCGCCGAACACGAAATCGCGCTGGCCGGCACGCAGGCCATGGTGCGCCACATCGCCAAGGCTTTCCCGCACGCCGAACTGATGGACACCTGGGTTTGGTTCCAATCCGGGATCAACACCGACGGCGCGCACAATCCCGTCACGTCCCGCAAGCTGGTGAACGGCGACATTCTTTCGCTGAACTGCTTTCCGATGATCGCGGGCTATTACACGGCGCTAGAGCGCACGTTGTTCGTCGACCATGTGAGCGACGAGCACCGGAAGATCTGGGAAGTGAATTGCGAGGTGCACCGTCGCGGCCTCGAGATCCTGCGCCCGGGCAAGCGCTGCGGCGACATCGCGGCCGAACTCAACGAGATTTATCGCAGCCGCGGCCTGCTCGGTTATCGCTCCTTCGGCTACGGCCATTCCTTCGGCGTCCTCAGCCATTATTATGGTCGCGAGGCGGGTGTGGAGTTGCGCGAGGACATCAATACCGTGCTGCAGCCCGGCATGGTCGTCTCCATGGAGCCGATGCTGTCGATCCCGGAAGGGGTTCCCGGCGCCGGCGGTTATCGCGAACACGATATTCTCGTGCTGAGCGAATCCGGCGCGGAGAACATCACCGGCTTCCCCTTTGGCCCGGAACACAATATCGTCCGCGGCTGACGCGGGGCTCGAGCGCCGCGGGCGTTCAGCCCGTGACGCAGCCGCTCCGCTGGGGACGGCATGCGAGATATTCCCACCGATTTGTTGCGCGCGTTCATCGCGATCATCGACCTCAAAGGCTTCGCGCGCGCCGGCGACCAGTTGGGGCGCACGCAGTCGGCGATCTCGCTGCGCATGAAGCGCCTTCAGGAGATCATCGAGGCGCCGCTGTTTGCAAAGGACAGCAGCACGCAGCTCACCGAGGAAGGCGAGATTGTCGCCGGTTATGCGCGGCAGATCCTCGCGCTCAACGACGGCATGCTGGTCAAGCTGGCGCGGCGCGACAGCGGCGGCCGGCTTCGGCTCGGCATGCCCAACGACTACGCCGACCATTTCCTGCCGCGCCTGATGTCGGACCTGAGCGCCGAAGACAACGGCATTGCTTTCGACGTCGTCTGCGGATTGTCATTTGAACTGTTGCAGGGCCTGCGCGACGATCTCTATGACATCGTCATCGCCATGACGGCGGACGGGCCAGCGCAGGGGGCCTTCATGACCTGGCGCGAGCGACTCGTCTGGATTGGCCAGTCCGCCGACGGTCCCAAAGCGCGCGAACCCGTGCGCATCGTCTGCTATCCCGAAGGCTGCCTCTATCGCCGGGCGATGCTGACCGGGATGCAGCGTGAGGGCCGGCCGTTTTCCGTCGTCTATGTCAGCCCGTCGCTGAACGGCATAGGAGCGGCGGTCTCGACTGGCTTCGGCGTCAGCGTGCTCGCCGAGCGCATTTTGCCCCGCGACGTGCAACGCATCGGGCCGCAAGCCGATTTGCCCGCGCTTTCCGACGTCACCGTCGGCGTCTACCTCAATCCGCGCGCACAGACCGGCGTCGCCAAGAGCTTCGCCGCGCGCTTCGCCGCCATGTTTTTGTAGAGAGATAAGCAATGCTGATCCGGCAATGACTATTTCTCATTTCGTTTGTACGCCCACCTCAAGCTAGGCTTTGCTTTCAGCGTCCTTTCGCGCTTCCAGGGATCAACAATGCGAGGCGTTTGCTCACGTTTCCCGCTCTTGCCGCCCGCGACCGGCGTGCGCGAAGGCGCCATGTCTATTTGTTCATCCGTCCTGCCTTCAACAATTGCGCTTTGGCATGGTTATTGCGATTTCGTTGTGCAAGGCGTGCGGGACGCGCGGATTTGTCTGATGGCGTGGCGGATTTTGATGCGGGTACCTGAATATATGACGCCTGAGCTTGTTCCCGCCCATTCCGTAGGCGCCTGACATGTCCTCCTTGCGCGCCCAGGGCTTCGTTCGCTTCGAGAATGTGCAGAAGACCTACGACGGTCGATCATTGGTCGTCAAAGCGCTCAATCTCTCCATAGGGCGCGGCGAATTTTTGACGATGCTCGGCCCGTCGGGCTCCGGCAAGACGACGACGCTGATGATGCTTGCGGGCTTCGAGAGCGCAACGAGCGGCGAGATTTTTCTCGACGACGAACTCATCAACAATATCCCGCCGCACAAGCGCGGGCTTGGCATGGTGTTTCAGAATTACGCCTTGTTCCCGCACATGACCGTCGCCGACAATGTCGCATTTCCCTTGCGCGTGCGTGGGATAGGCAAGGCGGAGACGACCAGGCGCGTGCGCGCGGCGCTCGACATGGTGCGTATGGGAAGCTTCGAGGGCCGCAAGCCGGCGCAGCTTTCCGGCGGCCAGCAACAGCGCATCGCGTTGGCGCGCGCGCTCGTATTCGAGCCGAAACTGCTGCTGATGGACGAGCCGCTTGGGGCGCTCGACAAGCAATTGCGCGAGCACATGCAGTTCGAGATCAAACATCTGCATGAGCGGCTCGGCATCACCATCGTCTATGTGACGCACGATCAATCAGAAGCGTTGACGATGTCGGATCGCATCGCCGTATTCAACGACGGCCGCATCCAGCAGCTGGCGTCGCCATCCGATCTCTATGAGAAGCCGAACAACAGTTTCGTCGCCCAGTTCATCGGCGAGAACAACCGGCTGCGCGGCATTACGCGCGCGCTCAGCAACGGTCGCGCCGAAATCGAAATGACGGGCGGCGGCGTCGTGCCGGCGCTTGCGGTAAAGGCAGCCGTCGGCGAACCGACGCAGATCTCGATACGGCCCGAGCGCGTCTCTCTCGAGCCGCAGGACAGCGAAATCAAGGTGGACGGGACGATAGCCGAGGTCATCTATCTGGGCGACCACATTCGCATTCGCATGCAGGTGTTCGGCGACGAGAATTTCATCGTCAAGCTCAGCAACGGCGCAGGACGTCGGGCCTTCACGGTGGGCGAAATCGTGCGCGTGGGCTGGGCCGTCGAGGACGGTCGGGCGCTCGATGTTTGAAAGTTCTGCCCGCGCAGGTCATGCTTGCGCGGGCTGGAGGATGCGGCGAGACCGCCGGAGTGACGCTCAGGACGACCCGTCCTGAGCGAAGGGAGAACGGAGACAAAGATGAAGACCTTTACAAACCTTCTGCTGGCAAGCGCAGCTACGCTGGCCTTGACCGTCGCCGCCGCCAAAGCTGATCAGCTCACGGTCGTTTCCTGGGGCGGCGCCTACACGAAGTCGCAGGTCGAAGCCTATCAGAAACCCTGGATGGCCAAGACCGGCAACACGATTGTCTCGGCCGATTACAACGGCGGCCTCGCCGAAGTGAAGTCGCAGGTCGAGAGCGGCAACGTGACCTGGGACATCATCGACGTGGAGCCGTCGGAAGCGGTTTCCGGCTGCAACGACGGCCTGTTCGAGAAGCTCGACCTGACGAAGCTGCCGAAAGGCGCCGACGGTTCCGACGCCAAGGCCGATTTTGTCCCCGGCGCGCTGCTCGACTGCGCGGTCGGCACGATCGCCTACGCCAACATCTTTGGCTATGACTCGACGAAGTTCCCCGGCGCCAAGCCGACCAAAGTCGCCGACTTCTTCGACCTCAAGACCTTCCCCGGCAAGCGCGGCATGAAAAAGGAAGCCAAGGTCAACCTCGAAATGGCGCTGATGGCCGATGGTGTGGCCGCCGCCGATGTCTACAAGGTGCTCGCCACCAAGGACGGCGTCGAGCGCGCGTTCAAGAAGCTCGACACGATCAAGAGTTCGGTCGTGTGGTGGGAAGCCGGCGCGCAACCGCCGCAGTTGCTCGCTTCCGGCGAAGTGACGATGACGACCGCCTATAACGGCCGCTTGTTCACCCCGATGGTCACAGAGGGCAAACCCTTCGTGATCGTGTGGGACGGCCAGCAGCAGGTCTTCGACATGTGGGCGATCCTCAAGGGCTCGAAGGAGAAGGCTGTCGCGATGGACTTCATCGACTTCTCGACCTCGACCCAGCCGCTCGCCGATCAGGCCAAATACATCCCGTATGGCCCGACGCGTAAATCCTCGGCGCCGCTGGTTGGCAAGTTCATGGACGGCAAGACCGACATGGCGCCGAACATGCCGACCAATCCGGCCAACATGGGCAATTCGCTCGTGCAGAGCGTGGCGTTCTGGTCCGAGCACTACGACGAACTCAACGAGCGCTTCATCAACTGGATCGGCAAGTAACGCTTTAGGGGACGGAGAATCCCGGGCGCGGCTCCATCGCCGCGCCCCGGCGCTTCGGAAAACGATGACCACCATGGAACTGGGCGCCGAGGGACTGAAGCGTCGGCTTGCGCGAGCCGAACGGCGGGGAAAATGGCGCGCGTTCCTGCTCGTTGCGCCGCTTCTCGCCTTCGTGCTGCTCAGTTTCGCCATGCCCATTCTGACGCTCGTGCGTCAGGCCGCTTACAATACGCTGGTCTCCGCCAATCTGCCCAAGACTACCGCGCTGATTTCCGACTGGAAGGTCGATGCGCCCGTGCCTGAGGCGCTGTGCGAGGCGCTCGTGGTCGAGATGCACGCCGCCAAGGCCATCGACCCCGCCATTCCCTCGCGCATCGCGACCTTCGTCAACCGCGAGCGGGCCGGCAGTCTCTCGCACGTCAAACAGGTCGCCAACGCGGATATCCAGGCGCCCTATTGCGCCGGGCTCGCGGCCTTGAACGATGACTGGGCGCAGCCCGAGATCTGGCGCGCGCTGAAGATCGTCGCTCCGAGCCTGTCGCCGCGCTTCTTCTTGCAGGCGCTCGACTTCCGCCTTCAGGCGGACGGCTCCATTCGCGAGCAGGACTCGGACGAAGCGCTGCATCTCATGTTGTTCCGCCGCACGCTGTGGGTCGCCGCCGGGGTGACGCTCGCCTGCGCGCTGCTCGGCTTTCCCGTCGCTTATCTGCTCGCGCATGTTTCGTTACGCGTATCAAATATGCTGCTCATCGTGGTGCTGTTGCCGTTCTGGACTTCGCTGCTGGTGCGCACCACGGCCTGGATCGCGCTGTTGCAGCACAACGGCGTCGTCAACGACACGCTCGTCGCGCTGCGCATCATCGGCGAAAAGGGCCGTCTCGAGATGATGTACAACATGTTCGCGACGCTCGTGGTGATGACCCACGTACTGTTGCCGTTCATGATCCTGCCGCTGTTCTCTGTCATGAAGGGGATCAACCCGAATTTTACGCGGGCGGCGCTTTCGCTCGGCGCGACCCCCTGGACCGCGTTCTGGAAGGTCTATTTCCCACAGACGATCCCGGGGCTCGGCGCGGGTTGTCTGCTGGTCTTCATTCTGGCGGTCGGCTATTACATCACGCCGGCGCTGGTTGGCGGACAAAGCGGCCAACTCATCTCCAACATCATCGCCTTCCACATGCAGAAGACTCTGAACTGGCCGCTCGCGGCGGCGATCGGCACGATCCTGCTGCTCGGCGTTCTTGCCCTCTATTGGGTCTACAACCGTCTCATCGGCATCGACAAAATGAAGCTGGGCTGACATGGCGATTTTTCGCTCACCTCTCCCCGTTTATGCAACGACGTTCGACATCGCCTGGCATTACGCCTTCCGGACCATCTGCGCCGCGATCCTCATATTCCTCGTCGCGCCGATCCTCGTCATCATCCCGCTCTCGTTCAATGCGGAAAGTTTCTTCAGTTTTACCAGCGGCATGGTCGCGCTGAAGCCCGAAGCCTATTCGCTGAAATGGTACAAGGATATTTTCACCAACGGCATGGGCGCGCCTGAAGCGGCCTTCGGATGGGACTGGATGATCGACAGCTGGCGCCATAGCCAGTGGATGCTCGCGCTACGCAACAGTCTCATTGTCGGCATCGCTTCGACCTTCGTCGCCACGGTGCTCGGCACGCTCGCTTCGGTCGGTCTTTCGCGCCCCGAAATGCCATTTCGCGGCCTGATCATGGGCGTGCTCATCTCGCCGATGATTGTGCCGATCATCATTACCGCGACGGGCCTGTTTTTCTTCTTCAGTTCGGTTGGCCTCTCCCAGACCTATGCGGGCCTCATCCTCGCACATGCGTTGCTGGGCACGCCTTTCGTCGTGATCACGGTGACGGCGACACTGACCTCTTTCGATCGGTCACTTATGCGCGCGGCTGCAAATCTTGGCGCGGGCCCGCTGCGGGCCTTCTTCAGCGTGCAGGCGCCGCTGATCCTGCCCGGTGTGATTTCGGGCGCGCTGTTCGCCTTCGTGACGAGTTTCGACGAGGTCGTCGTCGTGCTGTTTCTCGCCGAACCCGACCAGCGCACGATTCCGCGCCAGATGTGGTCGGGTCTGCGGGAGCAGGTGAGCCCGACCATTCTCGCCGTCGCGACCATCCTCGTGCTGATCTCGCTGGCGCTGCTCACCTCGCTGGAATGGTTGCGCCGCAGCGTCGAACGCCTGAAGGCGGAAACGACAATCTGATGGGAAGGAAGATCGTCATGGTCCACGCACACGAACTCAGCACCGTCCCGGCGCGCCACGGCCGCGCGGTGCGACTGCGCAAGGGGCAGTCGATCCGTATCGTCAACACGCACGGCCATCAGGTCTGCGACACCTGGGCGTTCAGCGCGGAAGATCCGCACGAGTTCATGTCGATGGAGCACACGCGTCCGACGCTCGGCAAGATCTTCCCGACGGCCGGCGACAATCTGTTCAGCAATCGGCGCCGGCCGATCCTGTTCTTCGCGCAGGACACCTCGCCCGGCCTGCACGACACGCTCATCGCCGCCTGCGACGACTACCGCTACGGCCTGCTCGGTTGCAAGGATTATCACGATAACTGCACTGACAATCTGATCGCCGCCATGCGCGCGATCCATGCGACTCTTCCCGAAGTGCCGCAGCCGCTCAATCTGTGGATGAACATTCCCGTAAGCCCGGAGGGCAAGATCTCCTGGTGCGAGCCGGCTTCGAAGCCGGGCGACTATGTCGTGCTGCGCGCGGAAATGGATGTCGTCGTCGCCATGTCGGCCTGCCCGCAAGACATCCTGCCGATCAACGGCGGCCAGCCGGTCGAAGTGAACTACGAGGTGCTGGGCTGACGGACCGCCACGCTGTGTCGCTTGCCGAGCAAGGCGAAGGTTCATCGATCTGTCAAATTCAACATCGACGCCCATGACGTCATGATTTTCACCCTGCCCATGGGGCCGGCAGGCTTGTAGCCGTAAATGCCCCGGAAATCGTTCGGCGCGTTCGCGCTCGTCCGGGATTTGAGATACAGGAGCCATCGCTCTGCCCGGCGCGCTGTTTGAATTCGGCGGCGATACGTTTGACACCCTGCATGGGACGGCAGTGTTTCGGCCAAGCGAAGCGCCAAAACAATACAAATATGAGGACAATTCGGCTCAAATGAAGTATATAACCGAGTATTCGCGAGCAGATATGCAATATAGCTTGCGCTTCTCTATAGCGCCGATGATGGATTGGACGGACCGGCATTGCCGGGCGTTGCATCGGTTGCTGACGCGCCGGGCGCGGCTCTATACCGAGATGGTGACGGCCGACGCCGTGGTGTTCGGACCGAGGGAGCGGCTGATCGGCT
>Ga0302320_10018618_pt1 | contig 13994 bp, 10 predicted proteins | sample Bog_T0_3_FD_202130 | JGI IMG/M metagenome (GOLD analysis project Ga0302320, IMG submission 202130) | Peat permafrost microbial communities from Stordalen Mire near Abisko, Sweden - Bog_T0_3 | ecosystem: Environmental > Terrestrial > Soil > Wetlands > Peat | place: Sweden: Abisko, Stordalen Mire... | reverse complement strand
CTGCGCCATGTTTTTGCCGTTGATCACTTCCTTATAGTTAAACGGAATTTTCTTGTCGCCTCGCAGCACGTAAATCTTCTTCTTGTTGGCGAAATCCTGCAAACCGCCCGCTTTATTGAGCGCTTCCAGAATGGTAGTGGGCCGATCCAACAGAAACTCGCCCGGACGGTTCACCTGGCCAACCAGATAATATTTCCTGCTCTCCACCGACTGCACGGTAACAGTAACCGAAGGTTTCTTCAACTCCTTGCCTAAAGCCTTGGTAATGGTCGCCTCAATTTCGCGCGGCGTAAAACCGCTCGCGTCCAGATCGCCTATCAGGGGCATGGTGATTTTGCCATTCTGCTGCACCACCACCGGGCCAGTGAATTTGTCCTCGTTCCACACCCTGACCATCAGTACATCGGCCGGACCCACTTTATAGGTTTCGGCATCGACGGAAGCGCCCGCCGACGTATCGGGTTTGTGTTCGGGCTCGTTTTTCGGCAAATCCTTGGAAGAAGGCTTGACAGGATCAGGAATAATCGGCGCTTGCTGGCCGAAAGAAACCAGACAACAAAGCAGAGCTACGGAGAGCTTCAGCACGGGAAAAGGTTTTCTCATGAGCTTCGGAAAATGACTATTCTTAGGGGAACTACCTCGATTCTACATGTTTTCGGAATGAATTGCAGCCCCCTAGTACCGACTCTCAGAGTGCTTTTCAGGACCAAGTACGCTGCCTGACAAAACAGTTGGATCGGAACGCGATACCGGCACCCATACCTCCATTGGGGAAGGCTCCCGGTTGCCGATTGTGTAGTAGGGTATGAAAGTAAGATTCGCCATCCGTTTGGGCCGATTTGTCGAAATGTTAAAGGGCTGATACAAGGGCTCTTCCCCTAATGACCTTTCGGCCACCAAACCGGCAACCTTTAACACGGCGACCGAACCTAGGAAATCCTTCCGAAAATCCACTGTGAAGGGAGTACTGCTCTTCAAGAAGATATCGCTAATCGCAGCACCGTTCTGATCCAGTTGTTCCAAGGCATAAACCAGGGGTCCACGCTGCACGGCAACCCGGCCATAGTCGTCGGTCACACGCGGATTGGCCGTCATGAGCACCGGTTGTAGGGGGATGCTTAACGAAACGGTGTCGCCGGGACGCCAGGTTCTGGCAAGCGGGATAAAGGACCCTTTGTGCGCGGCAGTCAAAGAAACTGGTTGGCCGTTCACTTGAACATCCACCGAAGAAGCCCATTCCGGCCACCGCAGATAGACGGTGAAATCGGCGGCGTGCGCTGGATTCACGGTCAAATGGATATCGCCGTTCCAGGGATAGTTGGTAGCTTGCGTGAGTTTCAGCGGGGTGCCGTCTTCGAGATGCCAGTCGAGTTCCGAAGCGTGATACAGATTCAGGTAAACGCCGTCACGGCTGGTGGAATACAGATAAGCGGGCAGCGATTCGAACAGCCGCTCGATGTTGGGCGGGCAACACGTTGTGTCATACCAAGGATTGCGCAGTTTATCGCTACCGGAGGCGAGCGGATTGCGGTAGCAATACAAAGTACCGGACAGCGACAAGCCGGAATTGACGCCGTTGTACAGCGCGCGTTCGAGCAAATCGGCGTAGCGCGCATCGCCGGTTAGAGCCAGCAAACGGTAGTTCCACATCACGTTAGCAATAGCGGCACACGTTTCCGCATAAGCTTGTTCACTGGGCAATTCGTAGGGGTCGCCAAAACTTTCACCGCCCGCGCGCGAGCCCACGCCGCCAGTGATGTACATTTTGCGCATGGTGAGATCGGTCCAAAGCAAGTCGAGCGTTTTCTTGTAAGCTGGGTCGCCGGTTTCGGTGAAATAGTCGGTCGCGCCCGAAGCGGCATACAGCGCACGCACGGCGTGTCCTTCGAACTCCGTGTGCGCGGTGAAGGGCTTGCCGCTGAACATGTAATGAATTTCGGAATCCTTGAGCTTGAGGCGCTCGTGTTCGACGCCGCTCAAGAGGTAGCGGGCGAAATCGAGATATTTCGTCTGGCGAGTGGTGCGGTACAGTTCAACCAACGCCATCTCGAGTTCGGGATGACCGGTGACGAAAGGCCGCTTGGACGGGCCGAAATTGTCGACAACGTAATCCGCGAATTTAATGCCCGCATCGAGCAGCCGGCGGTTCCCGGTGGCGCGGTAAGAAGCAATGCCGGCTTGCAAAAGATGCCCTAGGCAGTAGTCTTCGTGCGAGCGCGTCAGTTCGGTGAAACGAAGATGAACTTTATCGCCCGTATAGTAGGTGTTGAGATAACCGTTGGGTTCCTGCGCGGCGATGATGTGGCCGGTTAAAGAATCTATGTCGCCCTTCAGTTCAGCGCGAGAAGCATCGGACGTTTCGTTCGACGCCACCGCCCAGGCGGCGCCTTCGATCCACTTATACAGGTCGGAGTCGGTGTAAAGCGGGCCGCGGCGGGGCAGTTCGGGCCGTCCGGCGAGACGGCGGAAATTATCGACGACGCCGTGTTCTTCGAGAAGTTGGAGAAGTGTGGGCAAACTGCGCTCGGTGATCACGCGGCGGCGCGCCGACCAGAAACCTTCGTTCATATGAACGGCTTCGACAGGGACCGGATGCTGGCGGGCGTTCGGCGATTCATCGAGGAAGATGACACCTTGCTGATTCCAGCCGGGAACGGAAGTGTCTTTGCCGGCAAACAGGAACAGCGGAACAAAGCCCCAGGCAAAGAACCGGCGAATGGCGAGCGGGGTCATAGCGACTTTAGGTGGGAATAAACGAGTGAAACAGGCAAGCCGACGACGTTGTGATAGCAACCTTGTATTTGCGTTACGAAGCGGGAAGCCCGACCTTGAATACCATAGGCCCCAGCTTTGTCACGCGTCTCCCCGCTCCGAGTGTACTCCTCAATTTCCTGGTCTGTCAGCATGGCGAAAGAAACTTTCGTGGCGGCAAGGTCGCGGATGGTTCGATTTCGGGCCAGCAGGCAGATTCCAGTGTACACAAAATGATCGTTCCCAGACAGACTATGTAGCATGCGTCGGGCGTCATCGTCGTCTTCCGGTTTGCCGAACATTTGCTCGCCCAGGCAGACCACAGTATCGGCGGCCAGCACGACGTCGCCTGGATCGTGCGGTACGGCGCGGGCTTTTTCTTCGGCGATGCGCTGCACGAAGGCGGTCGGCGGCTCGTCCGGCAGCGCGAGTTCCGGAATGGAGCTGGCGCGCACAATATGCGGCAAACCGGCGGCGAGCAGGAGTTCGTGACGGCGCGGTGAGGCCGAGGCGAGTATGAGCATCTACCCACGACGATAGCGCGCCTCGACTTCCGGCTTGGCGCTTCCCACCCGGTCCCCCTTGGGGATGGAAAAAGCTAAGGGCCGGCCTATTTTGAGTCCTGGTGGAATCCGCGTACAATAGGACCATGGCTTTTCTGTCTCGACGCATTTCGATTCTTGCGTCCGCTTGTCTCTTTGCTTGCAGTCTCTTGCTCGCCCAGGAATGGAAAACCGCCGCCACCCTGCCCGGCGTCGATCTCACTGGCTTGAGCGTCAAGCAAAAGGCCGAGGTGTTGAAGATTCTGCGCGAAAACAACTGTTCCTGCGGCTGCAGCATGAAGATGGCGCAGTGCCGCATGGAGGATCCGGCTTGCTCCTATAGCACCGGACTAGCCGCCACGGTTATCGAAGCAATCAAAGCCGGTAAGTCTCCCGATATGGCCGTTATTGCCGCGCAAACATCGCGTTTTGGCGTCCAGCACGAAAATAAGCTGCTGGACGACGCGGTGAAAATCCCAGTTGCCGGTTCGCCTGTCACCGGCCCGGCCGACGCCTCCATCACCATAGTGGAATTTTCCGATTTTCAATGCCCATATTGCATCCAAGCCGTTCCCGAACTGGAAGCCCTGCTCAAGGTTTACCCCAAGCAAGTCAAACTGATCTTTAAGCAGTTTCCGCTCGAAATTCACTCCGACGCTTACCGCGCCGCCACGGCCGCCTTGGCCGCGCAAAAACAAGGTAAATTCTGGGAAATGCATTACGCCCTGTTCGGACACCATCAGGATTTATCGCTGGATGCGATTCTCAAGATTACCCGCGAATTGAAGTTGGATGAAGCGCGCCTGCGCAGCGATATGGACTCGAAGGAAATTCGCGAGATCGTCAGCAAGGACCTGCAAGATGGCAATAAAGCCGGCGTCGAGGGTACACCTACGATTTTCATCAACGGCCAGCGCTATAACGGCCGAATCGAAGTCGCGAATTTGCGCCCGGTCATCGATGGCGAATTGAAGAAAACCGAAAAGCGCGAAACCGCCAGCCGCTAATTCCGCTCATCCAGTTCCCGCACCACCTCTAACACTACGTCGCCCACAATCTGAAAACTTTGGGCGCTTAGCTTGTCCATCGTGTCTTTGGCGGTATGCCAGTACGCCTGGTTGGGGCCGTAGTCGAAGTCAATCAAGTCGAGCACGTTCACGCCTACTTCGGCAAACGGGTGGTGATCGTCGTCAATCGCGCCCGTATCTTTCCGGAAATATTTGCCATCGCCAAGCGTGGCCGCCGCTTTCCAGGTCATATCCCGTAGCGTCGCAGACGAGTTGGCATCGTTCAAAATATCCAGGTCTTTGTCGCCAATCATATCCACGTTGATGAGCGCCTTCAGATGACCCAGAAAACCGTCGGCCAGCCATTTCGCCGCCAGTTGCCGGCTCCCGTAGCAGCTATCGGTGTCCGTCCACTCCCCGACTGCCTCTTCTCCATCGAAAAACACCAGCACAATATCGTCCCGATGCTTGGTTTTGGCCGTCGCGCGCGCAAATTCCAGCAGGAATCCCGTGGAGGAGCCGGCGTCATTCGCTCCCACGAAATGAACACCCGCTATCTTCTTGGTGTCAAAGTGGCCCGTCACCGCAATGGCCTTCCCCGTTGAACCTGGAAACTTGGCGATGATGTTAGTCATCGCTACCGGGCCGTCGGGCGTGCGGCCGTTAAAGCTGTCGAGCGAAACCTGCGCTCCGGTAGCTTGCAGCTCCGCCTCAATCCAGTCCCGCAGTTTCAAATTCGCGGGCGAACCGGAGGGACGTTCGCCGAAACTAACCGCATGGCGCGTATCGGCCAAGGCAGTTGTACCGCGGAACAAGGAATTCGCGTGCGCCGAAGCCGCCAAAGCGATCAGTATTAAAGATTTCGAGCAAAGTAGACGATTAGATGAATTCATTAGTCTTAGTCGACTGAGGTGGAAAGAGATTAGTACAAAGTTTGAAAGTCAAAAGTGTCCAGCATCGGAAATTCTGTTGTATTATAGCCTTACGTAGTGGCAACGCAGGGATCGTTGTAGGTACATTCGCAAGGAATACACGGGCAAGGAGAAGCCTGGTTTAATCGACTTGGTTTAAGAACATGCAGTCCGTTGGGACACGACTGAGAGAAGCGCGGATCAAGAAGGGTTACACGCTTGAGGACATCAATGCGCGTACTCGCATCTCATTGAAAAATCTCAACGCGATCGAGTCGGATGACCTTACCAAAATAAGCTCTCCCTTCACCTACCGCAGCTTCGTCAAGCAAATTGCCGACATGCTAGCTGTCGATTTTTCCGCCCTGTCACCGGATGTCATGGCGGCTTCCAGCACCATGCCTGAACCTTTGGTGCCTGGCCAGGAGGAGGAGGTTTTTCTTAAACCCCACCAGTTCCAGCAGGCCAAGCCGAAGCGCAGCTTTTCGTGGGTTTATCGCACCATATCAATCGTCGTCATAGCGGGGGCCGTTTCCGGCTATCTGATTTGGCGGCATAGCGGCATCCAGGCGGCTAAATTGCCCGGCAACCCTTTGCCCTCTAGCAGCCTCGTCCTCAATCCGCCGGATGAAACGCAAACTGAACCAGTCCGTACGGATCAGGGGGCTACTCAGCCCCTGTTAACTCCAGTCGTCGCAAAAGTCGAACGGTCGCAGCAACCTGACCTTGACACGCAAGCTGCCCGTGTTCAGCCTGAGTCTGATCCGGCAGCTATTCACATCCAGTTGTCGGCGGTCGAACGAACTTGGTTGTCTATCGTCGCTGATGGTAAGACCACTTATACAGGCGTCCTCGATCCAAGCCAGACGAAAGTTCTTGATGGCAAAGCATTAACTCGGATTCGAACCGCTAACGCGGGCGGCCTGATGATCATTTTCAATGGCCGTTCCTTGGGATCGCTGGGCCATCGTGGCCAGTCGCGCACGTTCGTCTTTACCAAGAGCGGTTACGAAGTAGTGCGCGGCGCAGCCGATCGAAGTATTGCGCGCGGCACGCCTAGCGGCGAATAGACTCCGGCTGCTCGGCGTCTGCCGCTTTGTCCTTCTTCCTGGCTAGCCGCTCCTGTTTGCGCTTGATTCTCGCAACATGTTGCTTTTGCCGCTCCAAAGTGATCAGTTCATTGCGCCGCCGCAGTTTGATGCTGTTATCCACTTTTCTCCAGAAGTTGGCAAAATATTGCACGGCCGAAGCCAGGCCAAAGATCACCACCGCCCACATCGCCACCATGGCATACGGGTGCATCGCCGGCCAGCGAATGGATAGCAGCACCAAGGTAATACCGAGCACTTGCAGCATCATTTTCGATTTGCCCAATTCGCTGGCCTCTATGGTATAGCCCTCGGCCGCCGCGATGCTGCGCAAGCCGGAAACCGCGAACTCACGGCTGATAATCAGTACCACCAGCCAGCCCGGCAACAGCCGGATTTGCACTAATGAAATCAGCGCGGCGGAAATCAGCAACTTGTCCGCCACCGGATCAAGCAAGGTTCCTACCGTCGTCACCTGCTTCCAGCGCCGCGCCAGATACCCGTCCAACAGATCCGTTAACGCCGCCGCCAGAAACACAATCAGCGCGATAAAATCGTTGGCCACGAGCACGCGGTCGCCCCAGAAAAGCCGGAAATCCTGCTGCACCAGCGCAGCCACCAGCAGCGGCACCAGGAAGATGCGCACCAGCGTCAGCAAATTGGGCAGCTTGGTCAAGGGGGCGTCGTCCTCAAATATAAAACATTTAATGTAGAGAACGCGAGGCCGAATCGCTCAGCGACGGGTTCGCACCCGCCCCTGCCAGCGTAACCGTTGTAGCGCGCGAGGCTGTTTCTCCGCGCAGCCAAAGAAATAAGGAAGCCGCCGGAATAGGCGGATCCGCCAGGAAGACTGTCATGGTTTCGCGCTGTCCTTGGCCCGGTATGGCCGCCGGCAAAGTGGTCACGTCCACGCCCAAATTAGGATCCCAGCCGATCTGCCCGATCATCTCGAGGTTATCGCCAATCAACTGATAAGGATGCAAGCCCACCGGCACAGCGTCAACTTGTGCTCCGGCCGGCAGCGGTGTCACCGACAAAATCCGCGGCACCCGAATCAGGTGCGCCAACGTAAATGGCTGCGAACGTCCCGCGCGTCCATTATCGACCCAAGCCTGCAACGTGCAACCCGCCGGAAAACCGCTCGTATCATAAGAAACGAACAACTGATCCGCCGATAACCGTTGCAAGCTCGAAACCGTGTCTTTCGATCCAATATGCAGCGCGGCCTGCGCACCAACGCCCTCCGCGCACGCCATCCGCAGTTCGCTTCTGGCATCAATGTTCCGCACGTCCAATACCGCCGTTAGCGTGTACCCCGCCGGAAACTCGCTCGGGCGCAGCGCAATCTCGATTCCGGGCGGAATCGAAAGCTGCGAGCTGGCAATCACCGGTATCGGGCCAGTCGTTTGAATCGCATCGGGCAGCGAAATCTTCGCGGAGCGGTCTTGTAATTCCGCCTCTATCGGCAACTGCGCGCTGGTTTGTCCGGGATTCGCCGTTAAATGCACCACCACATCGCGCTCGGTTCCACCCATTGAAGAATTGCCCAGTTCAATCGCCGCATCGGGTGCCGTCAGCTTCGCTAGCAAATCGAGCCGCGCACCTTTCAATACATAATGCTGCGCCGTTACGCCCTCGTTCACGAGTATCGGCAGATTGTCGAAGCGCGGCGCGGGCGGCAGCACGCGGATACTCACCGGATGGTTCTTGCCATCCTGCTGCGCGATCAGCAAAGTGTACGTGCCGGCCTTCAATCCCGTGGTATCCACCTGCACATCCATCGATTCCTGCGGCCCCAGCCGTGGGCCTTTCGGCAGCAGAAAACGCACCGTCTCCGGCGTCGCGAACTCATCGCCCGCCTTCTGCAGTTGCACTTTATTCGTGAACTCAAAATCGCTGCCCCGCAGCGTGATCGCGACCTTCCCGCTGTTGGCAAGCAATTCGTTCTGCGAAGCCGCGTCCACTTGCGCCGTCTTGAAATCACTCAGCTGGCGCAACTCAAGGGCACCGCCGGCCGTGAAGGTGCTCCAATCCCAATGCCCCATCAGCTTGTAATCGCCCGGTTCTAACTTCGCGTTTTGCAGATCGACCTCCAACTCGTGCTCCGTGCCGGCCTTCAAAACTTTAACCGGCGTGCACTTCTCTTGCGCATTTTCCAGGCACCAGTTGCGCGCCCGCTGCAAATACTTCCAATCGGTTTTGTCCACGTCCACCGCGACGTCCGTCTTCTGTCCCAACGGCAAATTATTGGCCTTGCCAATTTCAATCTTCGGGCTTCCCGTATTCGGTATGCGCAGGGCCCAGATGTACGCGATCCGCGTGTGCGGTGGCAGCGTGCCGCGTTGTCCGCACAGGTGCACTCCGGTGTGCGCCGGCTGGGCAAACGAGGACCGGAACATTGTTCCCGGAAACGCAATTGACCGCAGATCCAGCAGCATGGCCGTCCCGCCCGCCGCTAAACCAATCGGGCTGCCGAAAAATAAGGTGGCCGCCGCCGTGGCCACGCTCGCCGTCTGGCCCAAACGTTGCGCATTCGAATCGCTAGCCAATGGGTTATAGGAGGAGAGCTGCGGGTTCATGGTGGAGAACAACATCTGCGCCTGCGCCGCCGGCGGCGCGTTCTTATCGATCTGCACCGCCAAGCCATACTGCGAAGCGAACCCGCTCAGCGCCGAGTTCATACTGGCCGCCGACGCCGCGTTATCGCTCAACGTTTGCAGCAGTGTTTCTGTTTCTGAAGTCTTCGCCGCGTAGTCGGCCAGCTGCGCCACCAGTTGGTCATCCTGCGACAGGAAGCCGCTGACTTTCTTCTTGCTCAGCCCCTGCGGTCCGTAAACGAACGCCGCTAGACTCATCGTGCGCGGAATTGTCCACTCATGCGCCCGATCAGCGCGCGCCGGCTCGGTGACGGTGAGCGTGTCGGAGTCCGCATTGTGCGTGGCGGGCACTAACACCAAGGCAACTTCACCCGGCCTCTTTTCCACGCCGCGCAGAACGGGCGAATACACCACACTGTCTCCCTCGCCCAGGCGATTAATTTCCTGCAGCGGCAGCATCTCCGCATTGCCGCCCGATTTTACCTGCAAATTGATCGTCCCTAGCGGCGCGCCCGCCGGACACGTGAGCGCGGGAAGCGCCTCGGTGGAATCGGCAGCCGGCTTAGGATCAACGGACTCAGGCTGAGCAAGGAGAGAGGTCAGAAAAACCAGACTGAAAACGAATCGGACCATCCTAGCTATAAGGATAGCGTGGGAACGAATCGGGGAACTCTTAGTCGTGCCAACCGGTGAACGGGGCACGAGCCATCGTCCGTTGAGTTCCCACGTTTCGCGCCTTGCCGACAAACGGGTCAAGCTGGTCGGGGAAGCCTAGGCGTTTATCGTTCCTAATCCTCGATTACTTCCCACAATCAGAGTTCACGCCCGCGTCGTCGGATCGGACGTTGTACGAATGGGCTTACGGTTGTGATTTTCCACATCGGATTGGAGCCAGCAAAAACGCCATCTTGCAGCTTTAGGCGAGTCGAACCAATCATCAGAGCGTAGACTATGGATATGGAAATCAAGCGGAGAAAGCCGAAAGCGCAATTGCGAAGAAAAAAGACTTTGCATGTATCGCGCAGAACAAAAGCGAATTCGGCACCCCCGCTGAAGGTAGCTAGGACATTAAAGAAACTCCCCGCCAGCCAGACGACGGAAAGGGTTATGACAAATCTAATTGGTCGAGCGAGCGAAGTAATAGGCGATAAGAATGAGGCGCTGCGCTGGATGGGGACGCCTATTCGTGCGCTTGATTTTGCCACACCGATTTCTTTGCTTAGCACAAAAAAAGGCGCTCAGCGTGTCAACGATGTTTTAGGACAGATGGAATACGGAATTTGGTGAGTTTCTGACCGTTTACCGGATTTGTAGCGCCAAATATCCGCAGAATGACGGCGAAGGCGCTAGGCTCCATGGAGGGCGCTGGAACCACAAAGGGACCGCTATTCTTTATTGCGGTTCAACACTTTCTCTCTGTGCTCTCGAAATCTTAGCCAACAGCGCCGCACTGCCAACAAACATGGTTTCGATTGAAATCGAAATCCCAGACACGGTAGCGATTCTTGTCTACACCCATGCTGAGCTTCCGGCTGGCTGGGATGCGCCCATCCTTCCAAAGCAAGCAAGGATTTGGGAACGAAATGGGCAAAATCAAAGAAGTCTGCCGCGATATCGGTTCCGTCAGCTGTCGTACCAAAAGTGGGCAACTACTTAATTAATCCGCTCAACCGCGATTTCGGTCAAATTCGATTTGACGAGCCAGATTCCTTTGTGTTTGATCCGCGTTTAAAGTAGAGGACTCTTGCCCGCATCATCCGAAGGGCTTCAGCTTCTTCGGATTCATGGATAGCCGAATTTGATCTTTGCACCGGCGTTGGATGACATGAAGCGCCAGGGGCGGCGTGATCTCCCCCAACGCGACTTACGTCCCGCGTTTCCCGCGGCTTTGTGCAAGTCGCGCGTTTCGGCGCAAGGCGTCTGTGGCACCGGTGTTGCCCTAGACTTGCGCCGAAGCTGAGATGTCATTTGCAAGGAAGGCTATGCTCAAGCAGATGGCTGACAAAGTGGTGTGGTGCTTTGGCCGCGGCCTTTCGATTGGATGCGGACTGACGTGGGATGTTCCCGCAGAGTGGCGGGGCGTGCCTAGAGAGGAAAAGGTAGAAAAGATACGCAAAGCTTTACTCGACGAGATGATTGCTCCGCGAGTATCGGTGGGAGGCATCAAGGTTTTCCTTACGGATCTTGCTCGAATGACGGAGCCGCCGTGGAGGCATCTTTTCGTGACCACAAATTGGGATTATTTATTGCAAAGAGAACTGCTTGCTTTCATTCCGAACAAAACCGTGCCTCGTTGGCTCACCAAGAGTTGGGTCTATCATTTGAACGGTACAGTCGAAGAGCCTTGGGACTGCCCCGATCGAAGTCCATTCCTGTTGGTTGAAGACCCCCACACACAACGCACACTTTCCCGTGAGGCGAATGACGCCCTAACTTACTTCCAGACGGCATCACATTTCGTGGTGGTCGGAATGTCATTCGAATGCTCAACTGACCGCTTTTTCTTGCACCAGCTCTGCAAATTGGGAGGCGATTTCCCCGTCGGCGAGTCAGAGTGGCTGGTCGTCAACCCGAATCACGTTAACTTGGCGAACGTTTGCCGACGAATCGAAAAGGCGCTGCCCGATGCCAGGGTAGATGGGGTATGCCGCACTCTTGATGAATGGCGGGGAGAGGGGTTTCGCGAAATGCGACCGTGGGGAGTCTTTGGACCTCAGTAAGGAGTTGGTGGTCTTTTACGGCACTCTCACTAAGGCTGTGAAAAGGTGAATTAGATTACAGTCGTGCTCTAGATGGCGACTAGTGGCCCGCGATGCGAGAATCGGACCTTTCTCCGAGTCGCGCGTCATCCGACAACAAGCCGAAATTTAATAGCCACGTGCTCGCGATACCCGGGGCCGCCGAAGCGGAAAATGTTGATATAGTCTTGGAATGTCTTACCTCGCAGGTTCGTTCTTGATCATATGCTCGCTTTCCGCATTTGGACAGGACGCCAGCGAGCCCGCAGCCAAGGTTTATGAGCAGCATTGTGCGTTCTGCCACGACAGCGGGGCAGTCCGCATTCCCGCCCGTTCGGTTCTTCAAGAGCGGACGAGCACAAAAATCCTGAAGACTCTTAACTCCGGCGTTATGAAGCAGCAGGCAGCAGCGTTGTCGCCTCTTCAGCGTGCGCTTGTCTCCCAATGGCTGGGGAGAAAGACGGCGATTAGCATGAACCCGAACCAGTTACCGAGTTCGTGCAAAGGCGCTGCAGTGATAACGGCGAGTAAGGGACATTCCTCCTGGACCTCGTGGGGCGGAGATCTCGCCAATCTCCGGTTTCAACCCACAGAGAAGGCGGGACTGACACGGAGCAACACAAAGAATCTCAAACTGAAATGGGCCTTTGGGGTACCGGATGCAACGTCCCTCAGATCTCAGCCCGCAGTTTACGGTGGCCGAGTCATCTTCGGCGGAGGAGACGTAGTGTACTCGCTCGACGTCGAAACGGGTTGCGCGTATTGGGCGACCGAGATGCCAGCCCCAGTTCAAAGCGGTATTTCAATCGGCACGCCTGCAGGCAAGCCAGTTGCCTTCTTCGGCGACCAATCGGGCAACGTACATGCGATAGACTTTGCGACTGGCAAGCCAGTTTGGCAGATGAACGCCGATCCGCATCCAGCTGCCCGAGTGACGGGAACACCTGTCTACTACAAGGAGCGGCTCTACGTACCAGTTTCCTCCCTTGAGGAGGTGACGGCAGCTTCGCCGGGGTACGTCTGCTGTACGTTTCGGGGCAGCGTCCTCGGTATCGATTCACGAACCGGGAAGTCAATATGGCGGACAATGACGATCGACGATTCGGTGGAGGCGGCACACCTAACCAAAGGCGGCGCAAAAAGTGTAGGACCGTCAGGTGCCGGCGTTTGGTCCTCACCGACCATCGATCCCGAGACGGGGGTTCTGTACGTCACGACTGGAGACAACTATTCTGATCCGCCCACGGACAAGAGTGACGCTTTGCTTGCACTCTCGTTGCAAACTGGGAGGCTCCTTTGGTCGAGGCAGTTCCGGGCCGGTGACGCATGGAATGTGGCATGCGTCGATCCGAACAATACTAACTGCCCTGACTCTAACGGCCCCGATTCCGACTTTGGCTCATCCGCAATCTTGGCCACGCTTCCGACTGGGCGACGCGTCCTCATCCTGTCGCAGAAATCCGGCGCCGTGTATGGTGTGGATCCCGCAAACCATGGCGAGGTTATGTGGCATTCCCAGATCGGCAAAGGTGGAATCTTAGGAGGCATTGAATGGGGAGCAGCCGCCGACTCCGAGAAGGTGTACGTTGCTCTTTCGGATGAAGCGTTTCTACCTCCCGCCCGGCCTGGTGATCCACTCTCCCCGGACCCGGAAAAAGGCGGCGGTCTATTCGCTTTAAAGCTTAATAATGGAGAGCGTTTATGGATGTCGCCGCCCCCGCCCTGCGGCGAACGCCGGCCGTGTAGTCCCGGACAGCCTGGAGCTGTCACGATAGTCCCCGGAGTCGTGTTCTCGGGCTCGCTTGACGGACACATTCGTGGGTATTCAAGCTTCGATGGAGAGATTTTGTGGGACTATGACACGGCACACGATTACAAGACGGTCAACGGCGTCTCGGGGCGTGGGGGCTCACTCAGCGTTGCCGGTCCGGTGATTGTTGACGGCACGCTTTACGCCGTCGCTGGATACGACCAGTTTGGTGGAGCGCCTGGAAACGTGCTCCTTGCGTTTACAGTGGATGGCCGATAGGCATATCGCTACGACTACCGGTCGGTAATCGTGAACTGCTCGTGGTCCGGGTCGGAGCATCAGCACTGTGTCCGAAATGTCGTTTTAAACCGGCCAATGTTCTAAGTGAGGGGTTGGCGGGGAGCAAGATAAAGCGGTATTCTTTTTTCGTTTGAAAGCTAACTTGACCGGAGGGTGAAGGCGCAGGTTGGCAGAACGAATCTTAGCAGGACGAGTCTGCGAACAAGGCCTTCACACCCGCCTTGATTCTCTTTATCGCATTGCCCGAAGGAAAAGACAAGCTGGAGCCGGGGTAGTTCCGCTGGAATCCTTACCACGGCAATGCCCGCTA
>Ga0302320_10018617_pt1 | contig 13995 bp, 12 predicted proteins | sample Bog_T0_3_FD_202130 | JGI IMG/M metagenome (GOLD analysis project Ga0302320, IMG submission 202130) | Peat permafrost microbial communities from Stordalen Mire near Abisko, Sweden - Bog_T0_3 | ecosystem: Environmental > Terrestrial > Soil > Wetlands > Peat | place: Sweden: Abisko, Stordalen Mire... | reverse complement strand
ATTGGCCCGGACATGAATGCGGGCCCACAGCCACGCCATCGAAACCGAGTCGTAATATTGATCGAATTTGCCCTTGAGCAGGGGAGTCCAGATGGCATCCATCGCACTGCGACCGCAGGCCCGGGTCATCCATTCGAAGGCGGACCGCCCCACCAGACCGCGCCAGTCCCGGTGCCGTTTCAGATAGAGGGCCACCAACCCCATCCGCAATCGTCCCGCCAAGCTGCACGGCTTGAACCACAGCAGATCGAGGGGCGTCATGAAAGGATAGGTGCGGCCGTCGCGATAAATCCCCACCGAACTGTCATGCCACAGCAACTCGCTGGTCAAACCGAGTTCCTCCACCAGATCGCGAATGGAAGTATCCGTCAAGAACAAATGATGGTAGGTCTTCTCCAGGGAAGTGCCGAGCAACGGAAAACCGGCCGCCAGGCCGCCGGCCTGCTCCCCGCTTTCCACGATTCTCACGGAGAACAACGGGTCTTTGCTCAACTGGTAAGCCGCCGTCAACCCGGTAAAGCCCGCTCCCACAATCAGGACTTGCCGGCGCTTATTCATCGGGCGCGGATTTGGATCGCCGAAAGGAAATGATCCGGTTGAGATTGTATTGCAACAGCACGACGAGGGCGATGGCCGCCAGCTTGGACACGTACTTGTCGTATCCGCAGCGGTCAATCAACAAGTGCAGCGCCTCCGCCGACACCGCCAGGCCGAGCAATCCGACCAGGCAAAACGCCACGAACCTCAGAGTCATCCGGTCGCGCGGCTTGAAATTAAAACGCGAGTTGAGCGTGAATGACAAGACTGTCCCCGAGCCATAGCCGCAAGCATTGGCAACCTGGAAATTGACGCCGCCCAATTTCACGAGCGCCGAGTAAATCAAAAAGTCGAGTGTGGCACCGCCCGCGCCGATGATGCAGTACAGCACGAACTGGCGGTTGCGCAGCAACGTTTGTCTTAGGAATTCCATGCGTGCCTCTTCAGGCCTTCCCTCGCTCCGCCGGAGGCACCGGCGCGGCGGTCGCATTGGAATTGAGGGGCAGGCCGCGGCTGTCGCGGGTGATCCACAACGGACGGCCCTTCACTTCGTCGTAAATGCGCCCCACATATTCTCCGAGGATGCCGAGGCAGATCAACTGCACCCCACCTAGAAAGAGAATGGAGATGACCACTGTGGGAAATCCCGGTCCCGGCTCGAGTCCAATCTTTCTGAATTGCTGGGCAAATATCTTCTGGCAGAACGTGAAGACAACACCGAGGAAGGCAAAGGTCGAAACCAACAGGCCCAAATGCGTGGCCAGCCGCAACGGAGCCGCCGAAAAGGAAAACAGCCCGTCCAGCGCGAGTTTGAGCGACCGCCGGAAAGTATATTGCGGCGTGCCCGCCGCCCGCGCGCTCCGCTCGAATTCCACCGAACCCTGACGGAATCCGCACCAGCTTCGGAGCCCGCGCAGGTAACGGCTGCGCTCGGGCAACCGGTTCATGGCGTCCACCACCTTGCGATCCAGCAGACAGAAATCCCCGGCGTCGGCGGGAATCGGAAACGGTGACATTCGGGCGATTACCCGGTAAAATCCCCACGCCAGGAGGCGTTTTAGGACGGGGTCTTTGCGCTTCTTGCGCACGGCGTAAACCACTTCAAAACCCTCGCGCCATTTGCCGATCAACTGCGCCACCTGCTCGGGCGGATCTTGCAAGTCCGCGTCGATGATGACCGCCGCGTCGCCGCTGGCGTGCCACAAGCCGGCGCTGACGGCGGTTTGATGCCCGAAATTTCTGGCGAACGACAGACAGCGCCAGCGCGGGTCGGCCTCGTTTTTGCTGCGCAACAAATCCCACGTGCGGTCGCGCGAGCCGTCATCCACGCACAGAATTTCATAGTCCATCCCCCAGCCATCCGCGGCCTGGCTCAAGCGTTCAAAAAGCTGCGGCAGCACCGCTTCCTCGTTGAAACACGGGACAATGATAGAGATTTTCTGTGTCGGTTCAGCTCTGGCCACACCGACAACCTTATTAATTCGTTACCATCAGCGCAACTCCCATTGTCAGGGCGTCTAGGGAACGCCGGGCTCGTTCATCTGAAGTGCTTGCACCTGTCCAGAAAGATCCGGCGCTGCCCTGCTCGTAGAGGCCGCAGATTCGGCGTTGAACCTGCCAATGGAACGACAACAATCTGGCAGCCCCTTACACAATACCTGCTTCCCATAACCCCTGACCCACTCCCGTCAGGGTGGCCAGCCTCATCTCCGAGTACTTTCGCGACAGCACCACCCCCGGTGCCCCGGCGGCAAAGGCCGCCTTCACCGAATCGCGCGCATCCTCCGGCGTCACCTGCTTGCCGTGCGTCGGAACCCCCATATCCAGCCCCGGATAAACCGCAATCCTCCCCTGCACGTCGTCCACGACGCGCTTGGTTTCCCGCGCCACGTAACCGGCGGAGAGCCCGGTTTTGAGAAGTTGCGCGTGCGCCGCTTCGTCGTAATTCATCACCTTGTAGTAAAACGCCAAGAAATCCTCCGCTTTGGCGTCGTGAAAAACCGTGGCCGAAAGGCTGTCCAGATAAGTCGCCATCCGTCCGCCCCCGGCGATGTTGTACATGGCCGGTTTGACAAAGTCGGCATAGTTCGCCGTCCTGGCATAATCTTCCTCCGCGCGATAAAATGGACTGAGCGTGGCTTGATGCAGAATGTGAAAGCCCAGCGGTTTTTCCGGCGCGATGGCTTTCGCCCGTTGGTACACTTCCGCGCGAATTTCCTGGTAGCTGTCGGTCCACAATTTTTCCCAGCCCAAAATCTCAGGATACTCGCTCAACAACCGCCAGAAACTGACGAAGTAACCGTCGGGCGGCCGTTGCTCCCGCTTCGCCGCTGCCAGCAACTTCTCCAATTCCAAATAACCAAGCCGCGCCCGCTCGACCGGGAGATTGCGCGCTTTGGCCTTCTTCAAACAATGCGGACAAAAGCACGAAATGAACGGTTGCGACCAGCCGCCGCCAATCATGTTCATCAGCGGACCCATCCGTTCCTGGCCCCACGCAATGCCGGCCAGGTCCGGGTATTGCCGAAGATACACCTCAATCCGACCGAACATATGCTGCCGCCAATCTTCATTGTTGTTGCACGGCGCCCAGGTTTTTTTCCCCCGCACATCAACTTCCACCACCCGGTCCATGTTTTTCAATCGTTGCGGATTGAACTGATTGGGATAGAAGAAATCCCACGCCACCACATCCATGCCGCGTTCCTTGGCCTTGGGCAAGACTTCGGCGAGAATGTTGCGCCCGCCATAGTCGGGCGAGCGAAACTGATTGAGGACCGTGTGCCGGAAATATTTCTGATCGTAATCAAACACCGCGCCGCCAAAAAAATCATTGTCCACCTCCTGCTTCCCGTGGTCGGGGAAAGGATACCCCTCCAATTGCCGCCCGCCCGTGCCATGATCCCAGGTGTAGGTGTTCAGCCAGAGTGTATTGACATGCGCCCGTTCCCGCAAAATATCCAGGACCGGCTCAATTCCTTCATCCACGAACGATACCGCCCCGACTTGGATGGCGATGTACGGCTTGCGCTGCTTCACCTTGGCGCGCGTCGCCGCTGGCACAAATATATCCTGCGCGCGGGAAACAGACCCGCTCGCCGCCCAAGCTGTCGCCGCGGAGAGCAATTGAACGAAACGCCGACGGGAAAGATTGGGGATATTCATAGCTGGTTGGACTGCGAGTGATTTGAGGCTGACCCTAACGATAAATGCCTTACGCCAATCCGCCAGCCGAAATTGATCTTTTACGTCCGGCGGAACTCTGGCATTTATTCATTCAGCAAAATGCACCGTGATCTGCTAAAAACCGCCGGCCGCATCGTCGTCAAGTTGGGCACCGGCGTCCTCACCGACAGCCGCAAGCAGCCCGACCTCGCCCAGATGGCGCAACTTGTCGCCCAAATTGCCGGCCTTCGCGCCGCCAAGAAAGACGTCGTCCTCGTCAGTTCCGGAGCGGTGGGGGCGGGGATGGGCGTTTTGGGATATGAGAAACGTCCGCTCGATACGGCCGAATTGCAAGCCTGCGCTGCCGTCGGCCAGCCCCGTCTAATGGCCATCTATGAGAAGCTTTTTGGCGAAGCCGGCCAGCGTGTGGCCCAGGTCCTTCTTACGCATGACGACCTGCAGCACCACGACCGCCACCTTAACGCCCGCACCACCCTCGTGGCCCTGCTTCGGCACGGCGTCATCCCCATTATCAACGAGAACGACGCCACTTCTCTCACGGAAATAAAATTCGGCGATAACGACATGCTTTCCGCGCTGGTCGCCTGCCTGTTACCCGCCGACGCCCTGGTCATTCTCACAACCGTGGACGGATTCATCGAAGACTTCGGTACCACCAGTGCCAAAACCATCAGCGCCGTCGAGCGTCTCGATGCCGCCACCGAAAAGAAGGCCGGCGGCACCGACAGCGCCACGGCCGTCGGCGGCATGGCCTCAAAACTCAAGGCCGCCAAAGTGGTCATCCGCTCCGGCATCCCGTTGGTCATCGCGTCCGGCAAAAAGAAAAACGTTCTGGCCCGCATCTTCGCCGCCGAGGACGAAGGCACGATGTTTGTGCCGCAGGCCGGCAAACTCAAGGGCCGCAAACGTTGGATCGCCTTTTTTCATCATACCAAAGGCACCCTGTTTCTGGACGACGGCGCCAAGCTCGCCCTCCGCGAAAAAGGAAAGAGCCTGCTCCCGCCCGGCGTGGCGCGTTGCGAAGGCGATTTCGTGGCGGGCGAAGTCGTGCGCCTATGCGACCTGAACGGCACTGAATTCGCCCGCGGCATAACCGATTTTGATTCGGCCATTTTGAAAGCCGGCCTGGCCAAAGACGTGGTCGTCCACCGCGACAATCTGGTCATCCTCTGAAATCTCAAATCTCAAATTTCAAATCTCAAATGCCCGCCGCCCTGAAGCCCAACCACAAAGCCTCCGCCGGCCTGCTGAAACTCATCGAGGTAATGGCCCGTCTCCGCGCGCCGGATGGTTGTCCGTGGGACCGCGAGCAGGACCACAAATCCCTGCGCTACCACGCCGTCGAGGAAGCCTACGAATTGATGGACGCCATTGAAGCCGGCGACGATCACGAAATGGTCGAGGAACTCGGCGACCTGCTCTTGCAAGTGGTCTTTCACTGTCAGTTGGCCAACGAACGCGGCGCCTTCGATTTCGCCGCGGTGACGCGCGACATCACCAAAAAGCTGATCCGCCGGCACCCGCACGTCTTCGGCGAAACTAAGGTCAAGAATGTGGACGAAGTCTGGGCCAACTGGGAAAAAATCAAAACCGCCGAAAAACACGGCACCCGCCACGCGCGCCCGTCGGCCCTGGACGGCATCCCCAAGCATCTCCCGTCCCTCATGCGTGCCGCGAAGCTCGTCAAGAAAGCCCGCCGCGCCGGCCTTTCCGCTCCCTTGGCAAAGAACGCCAAACCTCTCACCAAGTCCACGCTCGCCAGCCAGCTATTTGATCTCGCCGCCGCCGCCCAAACCAAAGGCTGGTCCGCCGAAGAACTCCTCCGCGCCGAAATCAACCGCCGCGAACTCCGCCTCCGCCAGGAAGAAAAGCGCAAGTCTAAAAGCCGAGGGCCGGCGCGCGGCCCCATGTAGTCCGACTCCTAAAGTGGTAATGCCTGAAGTTGGGTTGACCAAGATCAGCGGCAGAACGACATTGTGTAATGGACCAAGTTGATCCTAAGAAATCGCCAGAAGAAGTGGCACACGCATTCCAAATGGAACTGGAGAGGTTAGCGGCACTTGACGCAGAATGGCGGAAACGCTTTGCGTCGCAAGGGAAAGCGCCACCTGAGCCCCAAAAGCTGGAATCTCCTTCGCACTCTCTTTGCGAGTGATTCAGGCTCATGCAGGGGTTCGGGGGGGGGAATCCAAATTGAGGCCTTGCCCCTAAAGGTGGGCCTTTGACTTCGCCGCCTGCCAGGTACATTATTTGCCGACAGTTATGACGAGAGATAAAATCCAGACCGCCATCAACGAAGGCATCCCTTTTTTTGATTAAAATGGCCGACGGAGAGAAGTACGAAGTGGCCGACCGTTACCGGATTGCGCTGGGAAAAACCACCGTCATTCTCGTTGGGAAAGACGACATGCCGCACATCCTACCTCTATTGACCATGACTGGCATCAGCCACTTAAAATCGTCGAAAAGCTGAATTTGATGAACATTTCGACAAGCCTCCTCCATCTTCGATTATCCCATTTTGCGGCTTTTCTATTGTTGGCAAACAGCTTCGGTGGTAGCATAAGAAGGTGAAAATTGATTACACAGTGCAAGTCTGGCGCGAAGGCGGACAGTTCATTGCCCACGCCATGCCTCTCGATGTTGCCAGTTCAGGCGATTCACCGGAGTCCGCGCGAAGTGCTGTGGATGAGGCGGTTCGGCTCTTCATCGCGAGTGCGGGTGCCCATGGCACTCTGGAAGAGGTGCTCGAGGAGTCGGGATATCGTCTTGAGGCGCAGACGTGGCACAGTCCCGAATCGTTGGGAATAGAGCAGCGTTTGGCCGAGGTATAGATGCCAAAATTCGCGCCCCAACATTGGCGAACGTTGGAGGCAGTATTTCTGTCCGCAGGTTTTCGTTTTGACCGCCAAGAGGGCAGCCATCGGTCGTACGTGAAATCTGGCGTCCCACGTCCGGTCGTCATCCCTGCATACAGGGAAGTTCCGGTTTTTGTTATTCGTAACAATCTGAAGACGGCGGGTCTATCCCGCGATGATTACTTCGCACTGCTGGATCAAGTAAAATAGTGCAATAGCAGTCCGCTGCTGACCTTTTCATTGCGCTCCCCAGCTTCCCATGTTTAGTTCTCCCCTAAAATTATGAACGATCCTCGTTACACAAAACTGGCCGACCTGCTTGTCAACTATTCCACCACCCTCAAAAAGGGCGACCGGATTCTGCTGGAAATGATTGACGTGCCGGATGAAATGACCGTCGAATTGATGCGTTCTGCCCGCCGCAACGGCGCCGTTCCCATCGTCGCCGTCCGCCACACCCGCATTCTGCGCGAGAACGCTTTGGGCACGACTCCGGACCACGCCCAAATCGTCCGCGACCTCGAACTCTCCCGCATGAAACGGATGCAGGCCTACATCGCCATCCGCGGCTCGGACAATTTTAGCGAGAACTCCGACGTGCCCGCCGACCGCATGAGCCTCTACTCGAAGACTACCCGGCCGGTGCAGGATTGGCGCGTCAACAAAACCCGCTGGTGCGTCCTGCGCTGGCCGTCTCCGAGCATGGCCCAGGCCGCCAACATGAGCACCGAAGCTTTCGAGAATTTCTACTTCGACGTTTGCACGATGGATTATCCGAAGATGGCCCGTGCCATGATCCCGCTGCAAAAGCTCATGAACAAGACCGACCGCGTCCAGCTCAAGGCCCCCGGCACTGATCTCCAGTTCAGCATCAAAGGAATCGGCGCGCTCCTGGCCGAGGGAAAGCGCAACATCCCCGACGGCGAAGTCTTCTCCTGTCCGGTCAAGGATTCCGTCCAGGGAGTCATCCAATACAACACGCCTTCGATTTATCAGGGAACGAAATTTGAGAATATCCGCCTGGAATTCAAGGACGGCAAGATCATCAAGGCCACCGCCAACAACAACAAGCGCCTCAACGAAATTCTCGATACCGATCCCGGCGCGCGTTACGTCGGCGAATTCTCCTTGGGCTTCAATCCCTACATCCTCGACCCGATGTGCGACATTCTATTTGACGAAAAGATCGCCGGCTCGCTCCACTTCACCCCTGGCCAGGCCTATGAGGACGCCGACAACGGCAACCGTTCCGCCGTGCATTGGGACATGGTGCTGATCCAACGTCCCGAATGGGGCGGCGGCGAAGTCTGGTTCGACGGCAAACTCATCCGGAAGGACGGCCTCTTTCTGCCGAAGGAACTTCTGCCGCTCAATCCGAAGAATCTGAAATAGTGACGGCCGGCGAATCTTTTCGTTGACACTATCCGTCAATCGGATAGCTTGGATCGCGGTCGCGAAAGGAGACTCATGATTTGAAAACGCCCTTACGATTTCTAATGTTGGCAAGCATGGGGCTGATTATTTCCACCCTCACCGCATCCGTCTGGTCTCAAGACGAACCGATGAATCCAGGAGCTGGTGAAAGCGCCAATGATTTCGGACGGTTTAAGCATTTTATGGCCGCTCCGCCTGTCATCGAGGAGATAAAATACGTTCATCTTTACCCCGGCCGCACCAACGAATATCCACCCGTTTACCTCAGCGCCAAATGGCAAACGAATGGCTTCTTGCAGATAAAATCAGAGCGGCAACAGGACATCTTTGAAACCAATCGGGAGAAAGCGACCGCCACGGGACATTTCGGGAGCAATTGGTGGATGGCCTATCCGCGCCAACTGACAATGTGGACCGCCACAGGGGAGGCTGGCGACAAGACCAATATTGTTAGAACAACCGTAGAAGCCTCTTTGAAGCAGTTTGCCGACCTGCTCAACATGGGGGTGGAACGAGAACCAATCGGCGCGATACGATGGTCCGGCAATCGCTTTACCAGCACCGTTCACGAGTCAGACACGACATGGGTAACGGCGGGTGAACTGGCGCCAGACGAATTCCATAGAGCCGGCCAACTGGATCTTCTCCTGACAAATTACACGACGACCGCTTCGGATGCGACACGCTTCCACTGGCGTGTTCACTACGGCTACGAACCAAATCGCCCAATTTCCTTTCTACCGAGCACGATCACCACGGAAGCAATTCTGGAAGGCGGGGAGCCGCAAATTCTGGATGAATTCAAAATACTGGATGTCGCGCTTGGCACGAATCTACAGCCTGAAGAGACCTTTTCCGCCAGCAATTTTGTCCGGCCCAGAATGCAGATAAATGTTGCGATTGACAATAATCGCCAATGGGTGGTTCAACCGCTCCGAATGAACCCGTTCTCGTTGCGAAACAAACCGCTGCCCGACCTGGCCGCGGTCAATCTGCCTCCCGCTGCCTCTCCGCCGGGGGTGGCGGTGTTGCTCTGTCTATTCAACGTCGGGCAACCGGCTTCCCGCCAAGCGGTGCAACAACTCAATCAACGGGCGGCCGAACTTTGGCGAAAGAACATTGTCGTGTCGGGCGTCCAGGCGGTTGTGATTTCGGACGACGCTTTCAACGAATGGAAGAAAACCAACCCCGTGACGTTGCCTCTCGGGCGCGTCGAGCAGAATACCGACAACAGCAACTGGGCGACGCAAGCCCCGTCGTTCCCCTGGCTAATCCTGACCGATGCCAACCATAAAGTCGTCTCCGAAGGCTTTTCTCTGGACGCACTCGACGCTCAAATCCAAAAACTCAGCCTCACGCCTGTCGGCTCTGTGCGGTGACGAAATTCGTAAAGCCACGTCCGACTCAATGCAATTGATACAGCCGTGCAGTTTATCAAGAATTCATCACCGGTTTTCCGGCCGACCTTCCGGCAGACTGGGCAATCGAGCTTTCCCATTACACGAACAGACGCGCCAATCTCAATTGCCATCTGTTCCCTCCTCTCCCATACTAGGATGGCATGGCTGTTTTTGTCTGGACCCGATCTTCGCTCTGCGCCGTCCGCGCCCTTTGCGGGTGGATAATACTCTTGACGCTCGTTGGTTATTGCAAGCGCGCGCCAGGTCAAATCACGTCAGAGCGCTCAGGCGCGGCCGCCATGGCGTGGCTGCAAATGGACGGACACCCCTTCGGCGAAAATCTGGAAAAAAAAGTGGCAAAAATCGAAGCCATCAATGACGGCCACGGCCATCCTCTTTTTTACGTCGTTAGTCTGCAACCATCTGGTTTTTTCATTGTCCCGGCGGAAGATTCGGTCGAGCCGATCGCCGGGTTTTCCCCGCATGGCCAATTCAAGCCGGCCAGTTTTTGGGACCGCCTCGCAAAACGCGATCTAGCGGAACGGATCACCGGTGCCGAGGCGCATTACCATAGCGCCGCCGCAATCCAAGCGCGTGTCAAGTGGAAGCAGCTTGATGCCACCGCCGCTCTTTTTGGTGCAGCCAACGGATTGGGCCCGCTCCATTTCAACGGTCTGACCACGGTATCGCAGGTAATGGTCGCCCCTTTCATTGCCACGCATTGGGGACAAAGCACGACCACCGACGGCCTGGCGTGCTACAATTATTATACGCCGCCCGGTTCGGCCGGCTCAGTCAATAATGACCCTTGCGGCTGCGTCGCCACTGCCCTGGCCCAGGTCCTCTATTACTATCGCTACCCCAATACCGGCGTCGGCGCGCTTTCCTTTCCCATCACCATCTCGGGCGTTTCCGGCTCGGTTCAAGCCACCTTGCGCGGTGGGGATGGCGCAGGCGGCGCATACCAATGGGCCAACATGCCATTGGCGCCCGGCGCAGGCGTCACTGCCGCCCAATGCCAGGCCATCGGGGATCTCTGCTACGATTGCGGTGTCGCTGTCGGCATGTCTTACAGTCCGTCAATTTCCGACGCCACCTTCCTCGCCTCGGCCAGAGCGCTTGCCAGCACGTTTCATTTCAGCGTGCGCTACGACGAAAACGAGACGAGCGGCCTCGGCGCCGGCCTGGCCAATATGCTGAATCCCAATCTCGACGCGCGCCAACCCATCCTTCTCGGAATCGAGCCCAACGACGGACATTGCGCCATCTGCGACGGCTACGGCTACAATCTCGGCACGCTCTATTATCATCTGAACATGGGTCTGTCTGGCGACGATGACGGCTGGTACGCGTTGCCCGTGGTGGATTCGACCGACTTGGGCACCTACACCAATGTCGTCGCCTGCGTCTATAACATTTATACCAATGGCACCGGCGAAATCATCAGCGGCCGGGTGACGGACACCAATGGTCTCCCGGTATCAGCGGCTACGGTGACCGCCGCCCTAAATGGCATCGCGTATTTCACGGCGACGACCGACACCAACGGCATCTACGCCGTGACTCAAGTACCCGCCAACGCCAATTTCAACTTGACCGCCGCCAAACCCGGCTATTCCCTCGGCAACACCAATTGCGCCACCGGTGCGACGAACAGCTCCGCCGTCAGCGGCAATTTCTGGGGCGCAAACTTCGTCTTGACCACTCCCGGGCCGCCCGTGGTATTGACCCAGCCCGCCAATGTCGCGGTCCTTGCCGGAACGACGGTGACTTTTGCCGCCACGGTGACTGGGGGTGTTCCGCTATCCGCGGAGTGGCAAAAGAACGGAACCAACCTAACCGACGGCGGCAACATTTCCGGTTCCGCCACCAGCTTTCTCACCTTGAGCAACGTTGCTCCCGCCAGCGCCGGCGACTACAGCCTGGTCCTCAGCAACGCGCTGGGAACAACCGCCAGCGCCTACGCTGGACTCACCGTCTATTCACCGGGCGGCACGAATCTCGTGCAGAACGGCGGCTTTGAAACGGAAAACTTCACCGGCTGGACCCTGTCGGGTAATACCTCGGACGTTCTCGTCGCGGCTTCCGAGCCGGACATCACGCTCAATCATTCCGGCGCCTACGGTGCCGCCCTCGGTCCAAGTACGATTGGCTATCTCTCCCAAACCCTGCCGACTGCCGCTGGGGCCAGTTATCTGGTTTCGTTCTGGCTGAAATCCGACGGCCAGACCAACAATTATTTTCAGGCCACGTGGAACGGCGTCACCATTTTTGCCCAGACCAACCTGCCCGCCGCCGGCTGGACCAACGTTACGTTATTGGTGACAGCCACCAACAGTCAGAGCCTGCTGCGCTTCGGCTTTTTCGACGAGCCCAGTTTTCTGGCGCTGGACGACGTCAGCGTGACCAATCTCGCCGCGAGCGGATCACCGGTATTTTTTAATGCGGGAGCGGGAAACCTGGCCTACGCCGGACAACAACTGCGTCTTCAAGTCGGTGGATTGAACGGGCAGGGCCCAACGGTCATTGACGCCACCACCGATTTCACCCGTTGGCTGCCGGTTTTCACCAACGTTTCCGCCAGCGGCACCGTATCATTTATTGACACGAACGCCGGCAATTTCCCCAGCCGCTTCTACCGCGCGCGGACGCCGTGAGGCCAGACCCAAATCGGTAGGGCGGTGCTACGTCGCCGCCCTAATTTCGGGGAAAAGGGGAAATTCCCTCTCGCCCGATTATGGGGCGGCGACGCCGCACCGCCATACCGCGAGACGCGAGGACGTTTCCCGTGCGAGTTTTTGGCGGCGAGCTTGCACTCGGCATCCCGCTCTTGGCGGCGAATATCTTCCCCAATGCAGCGCACGTCATCGTTAAATCGCTTCGCATAGTCTGCGCGGTGGCGGTGAATTTCCTGAACAATCGCGTCTTTCATATTCGTAATTAATACGTTCCCATCAATTCCAGCGAAGTGCAAATGACCGGAAGCGAGCGTCCGTCTTCCGTCGCCAATCGTTCAATGCCCCGAATAATCTCGCCATTGTTTATGTGGGTACGATTCCACGTCAGCAGAAAATGCAGGCCGTGAATGATTTCCGTCGCGATATGAAAGGCATCATACCGCCGCCTTGGGGCGAAACACTTGAGCAGTCAGAATCCGGCGGGCGAAATCGTCCGCCGCTACCGTGACCTGCAATTTGACGTCATAAATGATCTCGATGCGGCTGGTGGTCGCGATTCCAGCGGACCAGCGCGGCATTGTTCGTGTTCACAAAGAGGTAATCCAGCGTTGGCGATTCGACATGGCCGTCACAAAAGAGCACATTGGCTTTGCCATCATGCCACGTGGGCGCAAACACGGTCTCCTCCAGAAGATTGCGCACGATAAAGCCGCCGCCTAAAAAAGAGTCACCGATCGCCATCATGGCACCTGGTTGAGCCACACCGGATTCTTTAACAGGCATGAATACTCTGGCATTATTCGGTGAAGGTTCACCAAATAAACCCAAGGCATTGGCCGGATCTACCGATACCACTTTCACCACCCCCATTACATTGTAACCATAACTTTGGGGATTGAATTCCGCGTTTGAAGGCCACTGGGCGGACGGGCATTTCCATACCCCTTTCGGTGGCAACCATCGCGTATAATTGCTCGTGGCTACGGAAGTGCCAAATCCTCCATTTTCGAGCTGGGCCTGCCAGAGACCCGGATTGTTTCCGTTGGTGTCGCCGAAAATTGAAGGATAACCGCCGTTGCCAGCAACGAATAGCTGTAAACCAATGCCGAGTTGATGAAGATTTCCAATGCAAGAGATCTTGCGTGCCCTCTGTTGGGCTCGTGATAGTGCCGTCATCAACAAGGCGGCAAGGATGCCAATTATTGCGATCACGACGAGCAATTCCAGCAACGTGAACGCGGATGAAGTCCGGGTTCCCTTTATCGGTCGCCCGAGGCGACCCGATGCGCCGGAACTGCCGCATTCGCATCCTTTTCTTCTGCGGAAAGCAAGCGATCTACCCATTATGAACCTCGAAGAAGCCACAATTTGCTTCATAGATGGCCGAAGCTCACTCCAAATACAACTATTTTGACTCAACCGCGCCGACGCAGATGCGGAGACCCACGTTCACTGGCGCAACAGCAACCCTATCCCACCTTCGCCGGCACCTTCTCCGTAATAAAACAGTCAATCGTATCGCCAACCTGCATGTCGTTGAAGCCCTCGATGCGGATGCCGCATTCCATGCCGGCGCGCACCTCGTTGACCTCGTCCTGGAAGCGGCGCAACGTCTGCACTACGCCCTCGTAGATCAGGCCCTTGCGCCGCAGCACCCGTGCCTTGCCCCGCACCACCCGCCCGGTGGTGATCATGCAACCGGCCACCTGGCCACCCTTGGACAGCTCGAAAATCTTCCGCACTTCGGCCGTGCCGATGACCGTTTCCTTGATCGTCGGCTCCAGCAAACCGGCCATCGCCGCCTTCACCTCGTCGATCAATTCGTAGATGATCGAGTAAAGTTTGATCTGCACCCCGTCGCGCTTGGCAATGTCGGCCACGCCCACGTCAATGCGCGTGTGA
>Ga0302320_10018615_pt1 | contig 13995 bp, 10 predicted proteins | sample Bog_T0_3_FD_202130 | JGI IMG/M metagenome (GOLD analysis project Ga0302320, IMG submission 202130) | Peat permafrost microbial communities from Stordalen Mire near Abisko, Sweden - Bog_T0_3 | ecosystem: Environmental > Terrestrial > Soil > Wetlands > Peat | place: Sweden: Abisko, Stordalen Mire... | reverse complement strand
TCGGGCGCACTGCCTGTCCACGGATCGTCTCAATCGTCGCAGGGGGTGGACTTTGCAAGCCCGGTCGGTGACGGCGCGGGCGGGTATCAAGGTGCAGGGGATTCCCAAAGATATTCAGTGGCGGACTCTGTGCGAGCGGCACAGCCGGGGTCGTGCTCTGCAGTGGCAATGCGACCTTCCATGACACGGAGTTCGAGGAGCCTATCCGTGCGGACTCCTTCTCGTTTCCCTTATTTCCATTCTTGCGGCGACGTGGCTCCAACGGCGGAGGCTCTGCTGGAACCGCGCCTGGTACCTATCGAGTGACGGTGACGGGGACGTGTAGCGTTGGGTCATCCCAATTATCGCCCTCCACCATTTTAACTTTGGTTGTGCAATAGATGAGCCAGCGAGAAGGTTGAAGCGAAACGATAGGCCCACCGCAACTTGAATAGCCGGACCATGAGGCCTCGGAGGCGAGACGGGGCACCGATGGCGTCACGGCGACCTACAACGGAGACACACACGCTTCGCGCCCAGTACCTCACCTGTGCTGAATCAAGTCGTGCTGGGAGCAGTCGTCTCATTTCCGCCAGGCAGCCTGGGCTTCGGACCAGAACGTTGGCACCCACAGCTCTCCTTACGGAGTGACGCTCACCAATGTCGGGAATGTCAATCTGAGCATCACGTTGATTGCCATTCCCGGCGCGAACGCCAACGAATTCAGTCAGACAAACACTTGCCCTCCGTTGCTAAAGCCAAACGATGGCTGCAACATCAGCGTGACTTTTACTCCAGCGGCACCAGGAAACGCGAGCGCCTCCCTCAGTGTTACCGACAACGCTCCCGGCAGCCCTCAGTCAGTTGCGCTTTCTGGTGCTGCTCCGGGTATTGGACTGATGATTCCTCCCGGCGCGAGTTCCGAAACCGTTGCAGTCGGCAATGTCGCGAATTATGCGCTCTCGGTTGGGGGCGCGGGATGGAGCGGCTCTGCGTCCCTGACCTGCACCGGGCCCTCAAGGTACTGCCTTTAGTATCCCGCCGACTGAGACGGTGAGCGCGACATCGGCCTCGGAGGTCTTTGTGATTGTGACGACGACCGCGCGAACAAGCGCCTGGTGGTTCCTGGTGCTTACGGATCTTCTGGATGGTTGTTGGCCGTGGTCCTGTTCGAGCTGGTGATGGTGCCGACGACACGGCATCAGGGAACGAATGCAAAACGCGTAATGCGATCTGCATTGGCTTTGCCGCTCTTGCTAGTGCTTCCGGGTTGTGGTGGTGAAGGCGGCTCAACGAGTGCGAATGGCACGCCGGCGGGAACGTACCCGCTAACCATAAAGGCGACGGGTTCGGGCATTCCAACTCAAACAGTGACATTGATGTTGAGCGTTCGGTAAGAACGTTATTGAAGCGCAACTTTTTTCGAGTCAGAGCTTCAAGTATGGCGGGACCGCGTCTCCCTCTCTTCTCCGCAGCTCTCGTCCACAAGCAGTCTTGGAGGATTCCTGAATATGCGCCAGTTTCATCAACTGGTCCGATTTCTTCTGATTGTTGTAATGCTCACGTTGAGCACGAGCTTGCCGCTTGCGGCGCAGGTCTCTTTCTTTACCCCTCCGACTTACTACGGGAGTGGTACTGTCTTCGTCGGTGACTTTAATGGCGACGGCAAGCCGGACATCCTGACCAACATTGGCACCATGAATCTGGGCAAGGGGGATGGCACGTTTACTGTAGGAACTACCATCGTGGGCGGTGTATTGGCGGTCGGTGACTTCAATGGCGATGGCAAGCCGGACGTGCTCCAACAGGGCACAGGGACTCTGCTGGCCCTTCTAGGAAATGGAGACGGCACATTTCAGCCGCCCATCAGCACCAACAGCGGCGCCAGCTTATCCTCCGTCATCGCAGATGACCTAAATGGCGACGGTAAGGCAGATGTGTTGGGCATTTTCTATAACAACCTCGTGGTCTACATCGGCAATGGGGATGGAACCTTTGCTGCGCCAACCTACGTTTTTGACGGAGGAGCTTCCAGCTTAGCCGCCGCGGACTTCAATGGCGATGGCAACGAAGACTTGGCCGGTACGGCAGGAAGCGCCGGCTTAGTCGTTCTGCTAGGTAACCGTGACGGTACATTTCAGCCGGCAGTATTCTCTTACCCGAATAGTTACGCGAACTTCCAACCGCCGATTTCAACGGCGATGGCAAACCCGATCTCATCGTTAATGGATCTCAATATGTTATCCAGGGACCTTACGTATTTCTTGGCAACGGAGACGGTACCTTCGGGTCACCTATCAGTTCGAGCAATGGACCCGGCATCTACGTTTTTTCCGGGATTGCGGACATAAACGGGGATGGCAAATTGGACATAGCTGGTATCAACAGTAATTCCGGGGGAGGTTTCAGTCAATGTGGCACGTTGTTGGGTAATGGTGACGGCACACTTGGTCCATTCATTACCATCCCCGGCGATTGTGGCTCGTCACTTCCGCACATTTCCGGTCTGGTTGCCGAGATGAATGGCGATGGCAAACCGGACCTCGTAGTGGCGCAGCAAGACACCGGCGGTACGTATGTTCTTCCCAACACCACGATGCCGGCTCCGGGGACGAGCTTTGCGCCGAGCACGGTAAGTTTTCCGTCGCAGACTGTGGAGACGAGCAGCGGCCCCGTCGCGTTAACTCTCACCAACTCGGGAGGCAGTACTTTGATCGTTACCACTGTTGCGATAAGCGGAGGAAATGCTTCCGAGTTTAGCCAAACCAATAACTGCACGAGCGTTCAACCGATGCAAACCTGCGTGATCAACGTGACGTTCAGTCCTTCGACCACAGGCAGCGCGGCAGCGAGTCTGACCGTCACGGATAACGGCACGGGCAGTCCTCAGTTGGTTGCGATTTTAGGCATTGCAGTTGCGGAGTCGGCAATAGGCATCTCCGTGCCCGCGGGGTCAGGCTCAGCCACAGTCACCGCCGGCAGCACTGCGAAATACTTGCTCTCCATCGGCCGCGCAGGTTGGAGCGGAACCGCAACGCTCAAATGTGCCGGAGTACCGGCTGACGCGGTTTGTACCGTTCCATCAATCCGAGACGGTCAGCGCAACTTCAGCATCGATGGTCGGAGTGAGTGTGACCACAACAGCTCACACCACATCAGCGCTGATTCCGGCGAATCGCGAGCCATGGGAAGCGCTGTTCGCGATCGGTGTTCTGGGGCTCGTGGCGCTGCCTCGGCGCAAGAAGAGACTTGGGCACACGGCCAAAACGGCGCTCTTCTTGCCGCTGCTGGTGGCCATTCTCACGCTTCCGGGATGCGGCGGCAGTGGCGGTGGCTGAGGATCGAATTCGAGCGGTACGCCTGCGGGAACGTATCCGCTGACTATCACGGCGACAGCTACAGGAGTGCCCACGCAAACGGTGACCCCTGTCGCTGATTGTGCAGTAAAGTTTGCGCAATGAGCTTAACGGATGGCGACGGTTGCCGCGGGCCGTCCCATCTGCGGCGTTTTGCAGCAGCCTTCGGGACAGACATCGTGATTGGCGGGGAATTTTCCGATGGCGCGGCGGTCGCTGCCTGGCGTCATTCTTTCTACGATTAGTTCGCGGATCATGCTTACGAATTTGGGATGCGTGCCTGCCGTTGCTGCGCGTGCCATTGGTAGCTTTAACTCTGCGCACAACGCTCTCGCTTCCGTGTCCAGGTCGTAGAGGACTTCCATGTGGTCCGAGATGAATCCGATGGGGGCGATTACTGCCGCGGACTTTTTCCCTTCCTGTTTCAACTCTGTCAGATAGTCCAGAATGTCCGGCTCGAGCCAAGTTTGCGTTGGCGGCCCGCTGCGGCTTTGATAGACGAGCCTGTGGTCTTCTGCTGAAATGATTCCTTCGCTTGTTAGCCTTTCGGCTGTCAGCCTGCAAGCTTCCTGTAGTTGCTTCACGTAATCGCATCCCTCGGCCATTGACAGCGGAATGCTGTGGGCGGTGAAGATCAATTGTGCGTGAGCGCGCACTTCTTCCGGTAATTGGGCGAATGCCTCGCGCACTCGCTCCGCCATCACTTGGATAAATGACGGATGGTTATAGAAGACGCGCAGCTTGTCGATCTGGGGTGCGCCTTCGCCGATCTCCGCCTGCGCGGCCATGATGTTCTCGCGGTACTGCCGGCACCCTGAGTATGAACTGTATGCGGACGTAACGAATGCCAGCGCGCGCTGCACGCCGTCCGCTTTCATCTGGCGCAGCGTGTCGGCCAGGAGGGGATCCCAGTTGCGATTGCCCCAATACACCGGCAGATTGGGGCCGTGGTGCGCCAACTCGGCCTCCAGCGCGGCAATCAGCGCCCGGTTCTGTGCGTTGATCGGACTCTTTCCGTCAAAATGAAAGTAATGTTCGGCCACGGCCAACATGCGCTCCCGCGGAACATTCTTACCGCGCAATACATTTTCGAGGAAGGGAAGCACCTCGTCACGCGATTCCGGCCCGCCGAAGGAGATTACGATTATTGCGTCATAATTCATGAGGTTTTCTTGTTATGTGCCTGCTAACGAGCTTTTAGGGGCTGCATTCTTAATTGTAAGGCGGTCAGCGTCGGACTGCGATTTCTGCGTCTTCTGGATGTGATTGAGGAGAAATTGCGGATTGGTTTTGTTCTTGCATTGAGCCTCCCAACTGCTGAAGTACGCGGACAAGATGATCGCAAAACAAGTTCGCTGCCTCGATGATGGCAAGATTCGGATGGAATTGCGGGTCTTGGGATTGGATGCTCTTACAAATCCTCAGGCCGAGTTGTTCAGGCGTCCTAACAAAGCTAAGGAGACTACGAACTGCTTAGGCATAATCAAACCACCGATGGCTCTTAAAGCCGATGACTCATCTCCGTTCGTTACCGGGGCTCTGTCGCTGCGGTTAATCGTGGGCAAGGACGGCAGACCGAAGGGAATAGAGGTTGTCCGACACGGAGACAAGTCCTCGGAACAGCTAGCGTTGTCTAGCGTGCGTCAATGGATGTTCAAGCCGGCGACCTGCGATGGTCAGCCGATCGAAGTTCAGATTACCGTAGACCTCCAGTCGAGTCTTTTTTAGCTGTTAATTGAAACTTGCCCATAAATTCCCCGAATCCCTCCCATCAGCTTTTTTAATTGGCTCGCCCTTACCCTTGGACGCTACCCTTTTCGATTGTTACAATCCTGTTTCGCCCATATTTCATTCGACAACTTCAAAGGAGATTCATGGCTAACGAACTGCGTAATTTTCTGGCGCTCTCGTATGACGAACTTGAAGAGCTGAACTTGCACGCCAAGGAACAGCGCAGCAAGCGCGTCGCTGCTCATAAAATTCAGGAAGAGCGGCTGAAGTATCTCACCGACGAAAAGCGCATCAAGGCCGTGACTGTGCTCTTCAGCGACCTCGAAGGCCGCTTGCACATGCTCGACTACGACAAGAAATTTCTAGTCAAGAGCTATGACAATCTCACTTTCGATGGTTCGTCCATTCGCGGATTTACTGCGCAGCGCGAGAGCGACTTGCGCCTCGGCATCGACTGGAGCGCATTTTATTGGGCGCCGTCCGACTTCTTCGGATCGGGTAAAGTGCTGGTGTTTGGCGAAGTCATCGACAAGAACGGCACCGCTTACTCCGCCGACATTCGCGGCGTCCTCAAGAATTTTGCGGATAACCTGTTCAAGAAAGAAGGCTACACGCTTAACGCGGCCAATGAAATCGAAGGCTTCTTGTTTCAAGGCGTCGACGCCGAGCAGGGTTATCACCAGACGCTGAAGTTTGATTACGTCAACACTGGCGGATATTATCACTCGCTGCCCGGCGATCCGTTGCGCGCGTTTATCGATACGACGGCCGAAGTGCAGCGCGCGATGGGTTTCCAGAATGAAAAAGATCATCCCGAAGTTGCGCCGTCGCAGTTCGAAATCAATTACGGATACGGAGAGGTGCTCGCCGCAGCCGATCAGATTCAGCTCTACAAACTTATCTGTCGTCAGGTCGCGACCAAGATGGGTATGACTGCGTCATTTCTGCCCAAGCCCGTAGTTGGCGTGAACGGCAACGGCATGCACACCAACGTTTCGATCAGCAAAGGCGGCAAGAATCTTTTCTGGGATCCCAAGGGCGAAGAAAAACTCAGCAAGGCAGGATGGTCGTTCGTCGATCGCATCCTTACTCACGCGAACGATATTTGTCTGTTGCTGAATTCCAGCGTGAATTCCTATCGCCGGCTTGATCCGCACTTTGAAGCTCCTAATCAGATCAAGGCTTCGGCGACGGATCGCGGCTCGATGGTACGCATTCCGATCGGCAACGATAAGAGCATGCGCGTGGAAGTTCGTTCGGTGGCGCCCGACGCGAATCCTTATATGGTGCTCTATTCCATCTTCAGCAGCGGAATTGACGGAGACACGTCGAAGCTTGCCAACCTGCGCCAGGCGCAGCGCTACCTGCCAGATAACATTTACACCGCTCTCGAGAACTTCCGCGCTGGCAAATGGACAACGAAGATTCTTGGCGATGACGTAAAAGGCCGCTACGCGGACTTGAAGCAGGCCGCGGCGGATCGCTGCCCGCGTGCGCTGGGTACCTTCGTGAAGGCGCCCGAGGTGCAATACCACCACGAGGTCTACAACCAGTTCACCTGGAATCTGTTTTAGGCTGGCGTCCGTACAGGTATCAGGGGGATGCCCCACGCTTTTCGGCAGTCTGCGAGAGGGGTGGGGCTTTTCTTTGCCTGGGTGGGGTGGGCGCCTTCGCCCGCCGATTGCGCCGATGCGGCATTCTCCTTTAGTCTCCTAGTTCGAAGATCTCAACGGGAGCCCACCAATAGTGCGCTATCTATTTGTCATCATCAGCCTCATCTCCAGCCTCGCCGCTGCCCAGACCATTCAACTATCGGTTGATCTCACCGATGCGCCGCGTAACCTCTATCACTCGCGGTTGATCATCCCGGCGAAGCCTGGTCAGTTTACTCTGGTCTATCCCAAGTGGATTCCCGGCAATCATCGTCCCTCCGGTCCAATTGCCAACCTCACAGGAATCAAGATGGAGGCCAACGGTCAAACGCTGCCCTGGGAGCGCGATCCCGTAGATATGTATGCCTTTCACGTGACAGTTCCAGAGGGTGCAACCGAACTACATGTTGCGCTCGATACGATTAGCAACGAGGGCAGCGCCGGAGCCAGTGGGCCAGCGGCGACCACGAACCTGCTCGACCTGAACTGGAATCAGGTTTTGCTTTATCCGCAGGGCGCGAATTCGGATGACGTGGAAGTAAGTCCGTCGGCGCAACTTCCGTCCGGATGGAAGTTTGCCACAGCATTAACACAGCAGGGAAGCTTCGCCTCGAGCGATAGCTCCATCGAGACTTTCAATCCGGTTTCGCTGACTACGCTCATCGACTCCCCACTCATCGCAGGCGATCATTATCGCCGCATCGAACTCAGCAAGCCGGGCCAGACTCCCGCACATTACATCGAAATGGTCGCTGAAAGCGAAGATGATCTCGCCATGTCCGCAGCCGACGAAGCCGCGTATCGCAAGCTGGTGGCCGAGACTGGAGCGCTCTTCGGGGCGCGGCATTACGACGAATATCATTTTCTGCTCACACTCAGCGATGAAGCGGGACACCACGGACTCGAACATCATCAATCCAGCGATAACAGCACTTCAGAGCGCACTCTGCTCGATCCCGATCTGCGCTTACTCGACGCCGATCTTCTGCCTCATGAATTTACGCATTCGTGGAATGGAAAATATCGCCGCCCCGCTGGACTCGCAACGCCGAATTATCAGGAACCGATGGTCGGCGATTTGCTCTGGGTCTATGAAGGATTCACCGATTATCTCGGCATGTTGCTGGCCGAGCGTTCCGGTCTGTTGACGCCCGAGCAGTATCGCGAAGGCCTCGCCGCCACCGCTGCCATGCTCGACCACAGGGCGGGACGCATCTGGCGTCCTCTCGAAGACACCGCGCGTTCGGTGCAGATTCTGCGTCTGCAAGGGCGCGCATGGGAAAGCTGGCGGCGCAGTCTCGACTACTATCCCGAAGGCGAACTGATCTGGCTCGAAGTCGACACCATCATTCGCCAGCAGACCGAGGGTAAGAAATCGCTCAACGATTTCTGTCGCTTATTTCATGGCGGCGAAAGTGGGCCACCGAAGGTTGTCCCGTACACGTTCGATGATGTGGTTCGCACACTGAATCAGGTCACGCCTTACGACTGGGCCAAGCTGTTGAACGAACGCGTGAATGCGGTCACGACCGGAGCGCCACTCGGAGGCATCGAACGCGGCGGCTGGCGGCTGGTGTATAACGATCAGCCCAACGTCATGATTCACACCGCAGAGAAGGTGGGTAAGACCGTAAACATTTACTGTTCTCTCGGCTTTGCAGTCAGAAAAGAAACCGGCGACATCTTAGACGTGATTCCCGGCTCGCCCGCCTACACCGCGGGCATCGGACCCGGTATGAAATTGATCGCGATTAACGGCCGCGCCTGGTCGAACGACATTCTGCAAGACACTCTGGCTGACTCGAAAAACAATAAGCAGCCCATCGATCTGCTGATTGAAAATGCACTGTTTTACAAGACTTACTCGATTGCATATCACGACGGAATCCGGCAGCCGCATTTAGAACGTGCGGACGGCCCGGATGTCCTCAGTGAAATCCTGAAGCCACTGACTAAGTAGTCGCCAGGTTGACGTGGCGAGTCTTCGCCCCGCCGTTCTAGTTGATACTGACTTCTAGTTCCGCGTGCAACGCTGCCCTCGAGTCTTCGCCCGTCCACACGTCGAAGGTTCCAGGCTCGACTCCCCAGGCTTTGGTTTGAGGACTCCAGAAGCTGAGTTCGTCGTAGCCCAGCGGGAAGGTAAGCGTTTGCGTTTCGCCGGGGGCGAGAGTCACGCGGCGAAATCCTTTCAGCTGGCGGATGGGGCGCGAAGCCGATCCAGCGCGCTGGTGAATATAAACTTCTGCGACCTCGTCGCCTGCCACTGAACTGGTGTTGGTTACGTCGACGGAAACTTGGACCACTTCGCTGACCGTGATGCGCGGCTTGCTCAGGCGAAGATTGCCGAACTTGAAAGCGGAGTAGCTCAGGCCGTAGCCAAAAGGATAAAGAGGCTTGGTGGAAAGATCCCAGTAACGTGAGGTGAAATTGGGGTCGTCCTCGGGCACGTGAGTGAGGTTGTGATTGTAGTAGAGCGGTTCTTGTCCGGCGGTGCGCGGCCATGAAATGGGTAGTTTGCCGCCCGGATCGACGTCGCCGAAAAGCACGTCGGCCACCGCGTTGCCGCCTTCCGTACCGGGATACCAGGCCTCCAATATTGCTGGGACGTGCTGCGACGCCCAGACGATATCAAGCGGCCTGCCGCCGAAGAGCACGAGCACGATGGGTTTGCCTGTGGTGGCAAGATCCTCCAGAATTTGTTCTTGAGCGCCGGGAAGCATCAGTGTGGCGCGCGATGCCGCTTCGCCGCTCATGTTGGACGCTTCGCCCATGGCCGCGATCACGACGTCGGCGCGTTTGGCAGCGGCCAATGCTTTTTCTTCATATTGTTTGATTTCTGCCGCAGTCGGCTCAGGAATCTCTTTCTTGCCCAGAAGCTGGTCAATCAAGCCGGGGTAGTCTCGCCGCAACGGCGGTCCCGAGACCACTTCGATCTGCGCATCGGGGCCGAGCTTATTTCGCAGTCCAGCTGCCAGCGAAACGGGATGGCTCTTGCTGTCGCCACCGAAGAGTCCTTCTACGGTCCAACCGCCTTCCATTTCGCCGGCGGCGTCGGCCAGCGGTCCGATGACCGCAATTTTCTTCGCGCTCTTGCTAAGGGGCAAAGTTTGCTTTTCGTCGCGCAGCAGCACCATCGAACGGGCGGCCAGTTTTCGCTCCAACTCTCGGTGAGACGGCCGATCAAGCACTTCGTTTACTTTGGACTCGTCAACATAGGGACGCTCAAACAATCCCATGCGAATCTTGGTTTCGAGGATTGGGCGAACCGCATCGTCAAGCTGTGATGTCGTGATTTTTCCATCGGACACAAGCCTCGGCACGTTCTGGATATAGGTCTGGCTATCCATATCCATGTTGAGCCCTGCGGTGAGTGCGCGATAGGCGGCATCCTGCTTGTCGCGGGCGAATCCGTGGACGGTCAGGTTGCCGGCGGCGTCGGCATCGGAAACAACGAAGCCCTTGAATCCCCATTCGTCGCGCAAAACGTCATGCAGCAGCCAATGATTGCCGGTTGCGGGTACGTCGTTGAGATCCATGTACGCACTCATCAGGCTACCGACGCCCTGTTTGACAGCGGCATGGAAGGGTTCGAGATAGACATTGCGCAGCAGCACTTCGGGGATGTAAGACGAGTCGTAGTCGCGTCCCCCCTCGGCCGCGCCGTAGCCGGCGAAGTGTTTCGCGCAGGCGAGGATGCTGGTCGAATCCCACGACGCGCCCTGGAATCCGCGAACCTGGGCCTGCGCCATCGCGGAACCTAGATAAGGATCTTCGCCCGCGCCTTCGACGATGCGTCCCCAGCGGGCGTCGCGTGCGATGTCGACCATGGGACCGAATGTCCAGTCGATGCCAGCGGCCCGAGCATCCTCGGCGGCCACACGCTGTGCCTGCTCTTCGACGGAAGGATCCCACGACGAAGCCATCGCCAGCGGAACCGGAAAGACCATGCGATAGCCATGAATCACGTCAAAGCCGAAGATCAGCGGAATGTGGAGACGCGACTGTTCGACGGCGATGTGTTGCAAGCGGTTGATCTCCTTCACATCGACCAGCCAGAGGATGGAGCCGACGTGGCCGCGTTGAACCTCAGCGTCGGAGATTTCTGTGATGATTGTCTTAAGGGTGACACCCGACGCTTGATTTAACTGCCCGGCCTTTTCATCAACGGTCATCTGCCCCAGCAAAGCGTCGGCGCGGCTGCGAATTTCTTGATCGGTTAGGGCAGAGTTTTGGGCGTGGCTAATAAGAGCTGCACCCAAGAAGAGAAATAAAGACAGTGCCAGGGCGTGGGCGCTACGCGAATGAGAGTTCATGTTTTCTCCAACAGGGCTGATCCAGCAACAAGTACCTCAAAAAGACTACGCTTTTGACACCGATTCCGTCCAACCCGATATATACTCTGAGCGTGAAAAGTGGAATCGCTGATTCATTACATAAAGTGATCGGGGAAATGGTTGTGCTGGCGATGGTGTCGGTTGGGTTACTTTCTTCCGGAACATCGGCCCAAACTGGAGGCGGGACTGCGCCGGGCGTTGCGGTGGGAGCGCAATACGACTCGGCGCACGTGTATCTCAGTCCTGCCGATCTGGACGCTTTTGTTGCCAGCTTCACCGCGACCTTCGGCGGCACGGCGTCGAAGAAATCTGTGACCAACGTTCTGCCGGTGCCGAGCACCACGGAGTTCCAGTATGTATGGACGCCGGTCGGCACGCTTTCCGTCTTCGCGTATGAAACCGCTATCCCGTTTCCCTTCGGCTCGGAGCGCACTGGATACCTTGTCACCGATATGGATGAGGCCATACGCGAGGCGCATTCGGCTGGGGCGGAAGTGATCGTCGAACCGTTCCGAGATCCGATTGGCAGGGATGCCGTAATCCAGTGGCCGGGAGGCGTAAAGATGCAACTCTATTGGCACACGGCACCGCCGAAATATGGAGCGCTCGCAACGACTCCAGAGAATCGGGTCTACATTTCGCGCGACGCCGCCGATGCTTTCGTAGGAGACTTCCTGGCCTTTTCGCAGGGCAAGGTCGTCGGAGATGATCCGCGAGCCGACGGGGGCGAAATCGGACGCCGAGGCGAAACCTATCGCTGCATTCGCATCACTTCACACTTCGGAAATATGCGGGTGCTGGTCACCGATGGCCATCTGCCGTATCCCTTCGGCCACGAAGTCATGGGATACGAAGTTGGCGACCTGACCGCCTCGCTGGCGAGAGCGAAAGCCGCAGGAGCCAAGGTTCTCGCAGCGCCTTACGCCTCGAAAGAGGGCGCCAGCGTGATCGTGCAATTTCCCGGAGGGTACGTGGTCGAGATTCATGCTGCTCGTTAAGACCTCGCGGCCTCGGTTCGCGGCTGCCGTGACGGAGTCATAGTGGCGTACTCACCTCACGCCGTAAATACGCGCTTCAAAGTTTTATGCTTCAAGGCTTCAAATCCGATCCACATTACCAGCGCCTGATTCCAAATGTCTTCCTCACTCCAATCGTGGTATAGCGTCCGTAGGGGCCGTTAGGGCCAAGGTCGGCGGGGCCGAGGTAAGTGTTGCGGGCGCCGAGGCGTCCGAAGAGGAAGTGCTGGGTGACGCGGAACTCGAAACCTTTGGCGATGTAGAGGCCGCCGCCCCAGGCGCGTTCCCAGCCGATCGCGTCGGGCGACCAGGTGTAGAGCGCCTGCGGCACGTTCTTGCCAAAGAGGAAGTGCGGCTCAAAGAACAGAAACAGCCGACGGAACTGACCTTGCCCAAAGGGGCGCGCCTCGACCACTCCGGAGAGCATATAGCGCGCGAACTCACTGCAGGGCGCGCTGGCTCCGCCGTAGTTGCGGGCGTCGGCGGCGCACAGGTTGGGGTCGATTTCGTTGTGCGGCGGCGCCAGATCGAGTTGGCCGTATCCCCAAAGTGTGTCCTTGGGAAAGAACATGCGGTCGGATTTCTCCGTCACTTCAGGGGCGTTGAAGATGCTTTGCGAATACATCGGTAAGCATAAAGAGGGCACACATAGCGCAGAGAGAACTACGAGCCAAAGCAGCCGTTTCATTCGGTCTCCAAGGTTAAGTTTTCAAAAACGAAAAGAGTTCGCTACCGTCAAACAACTTTACGGTTTAGGGTCGCGGCAAATTGTACTACTTGGCACAGGTTTGCGTGCGGCGTATGCTTCAAGGAAGTTAAGAACAAAGTTTGACGGCGCAATTGACTGCGCCCGGAGGAAATAGAATGCGCATCTATCTCGGCGGCGACAGCCGCAATCTCATCTTCAGCAATTTAATCCTGGGACTGGTGATGCTTATGGCAACCGGAAGTTTTGCCGCTTCGAATCTTTACGACTACACCCTGCCCTCGATCGACGGCCAACCGCTACCGCTCTCAACCTTCAAAGGCAAGGTTTTGCTAATCGTTAACGTGGCCAGCAAGTGTGGCTATACGCCGCAATACGAAGCTCTCGAAGCGGTCTATGAGAAGTACAAGAATCAAGGCTTCGTCATTGCCGGCTTTCCCGCCAACAACTTCGGGGGACAAGAGCCGGGCACGAATTCCGAGATCAAGACCTTCTGCTCGCGTACTTACAAGGTGTCGTTTCCCATGTATTCGAAGATTTCGGTGAAGGGCAGCGATCAGGCTCCGATCTACGAGTATCTGACCAAGGAGACGCCGAAGCCGATCGCGGGTGACATCAAGTGGAATTTCACCAAGTTCTTGGTGGATCGCCAAGGCCACGTCGTCGCACGCTTTGAGTCGGCCGTGACACCCGACTCACCCGAACTGGTCTCAGCGATTGAGAAGCTTCTGAAACAGCCTTAGGCGGATCACCTTGCTGCTGGCGGCTTTTGACCCGTGGGGCAGGTGCAGAAATTTCGCTTTGGGGACTTATCCGTATGCACATTTGCTACGCAAATTCATATACATAATCTTTATTCTTTCCATAAATTGAATGAATGAGAAAGAAAAACACGAAAAACGCCGGAAAAGTTTGGCCGTAGTATTGCTTGTGGCAGAGAGGAGCGTAGTTCGACATGGGCCAGGAAATCTCTGTTTCGTACCAGGCAGTAAAGAGCAAAGTCTACAGACTGATTGATGCGTTAGTAGAAGACGAGAAGTCTCCCGAAGAAATTCACGAATGTATCCGGCGCTGGTGGGCGCTCATCCACCCATCCGACCGTCCGGTCGCTCACAAATACCTTTCGTTGGTTCTGGCTCGTTCCAACACCAGCTTGGTTTCCATTCAGCAGGCCATGAATGAGGCTCGGGATTTCGATGCTCTGCGCGAGGTCGGTTCCGA
>Ga0302320_10018614_pt1 | contig 13996 bp, 8 predicted proteins | sample Bog_T0_3_FD_202130 | JGI IMG/M metagenome (GOLD analysis project Ga0302320, IMG submission 202130) | Peat permafrost microbial communities from Stordalen Mire near Abisko, Sweden - Bog_T0_3 | ecosystem: Environmental > Terrestrial > Soil > Wetlands > Peat | place: Sweden: Abisko, Stordalen Mire... | reverse complement strand
TCGACGGCCCTTGGTCCCACGAATGGGGTCCACCTCAGTCCGCCCTGGCCTCGTCGTCGATGGCAGATAGAGAAAAGTGCGTTTTCAGCGACCAAAGCATTTAAACCGACCCGATGCGCAACACCGGCGTTTATACGGCCGGCGTTAGCATTATTGCGGATTAACTGGTTAACGCCCTCTTGTGGCCGGGCCGTCCGATCGCGGTGGCGCGGCGAAGGGTCGCGCAGGCCGGAGCGCGCCGATCGGCAGAGATTTGCGGCGGCGATTTCGGCCCCGCTGGGCAAGGTAACGAAATCCCGCCAAATGAAGCGAAATTTGTTTTGCGCCCGACCAAGTTGTGAAGTTCCTGCCCTTGGGTTTACTGTACGTGCATTCGACGTCGGCGCCCGGCCTACTCCCGCCGTTTCCCGCCCCCCTACACCCCCGCCTTCCCCCTCAACACCTCCCCCAGCTTCACATAATCCACCTTCCCCGACCCCAGCAGCGGGATCTCGTCCAGCACGATCACCTGCGCCGGGGCCATCAGCTCCGAGGCGCCCTTGATCTTCAACCACGCCTGCACCTCCTGGCGCGTGGCGCCGGGCTGGGTGGTGCCCATCAGCAGCCGCTCGCCTTTCCTGGCGTCAGGGGCGGCGACGAGGTAGGGGGGGTGATCGGGCCACAGATCCGAGGTGAGGTGTTCGACGGCGGCGAGCGACACCAGTTCGCCGGCGATCTTGGCGAAGCGCTTGGCCCGGCCCTGGATCGCGATGAAGCCGCTGCGATCGATGGTTACGATGTCGCCGGTGTCGTGCCAGCCGCCGACCGGCGGCTCCAACTCGCTGGGATTGTCGACGCGGTAATAGCCGACCATCACATTGGGGCCGCGTACGAACAGCCGGCCGCCGTCGTCGATGCCGGGCACGGGGTCGACGCGCGCTTCCATGCCGGGCAGCAGCCGGCCGACCGTGCCGCTGCGGTTGAACATCGGGGTGTTGACGGCGACCACGGGCCCGGCTTCGGTGACGCCGTAGCCTTCGAGAATACGCTGGCCGAACTTGTCCATGTACAAGCGCCGGGTCTCCGATTTGACCGGCTCGGCGCCGCCGACGATGTAGCGCAAGCTGCGGAAGTCGTAGGGGTTGGCCATCCGCGCGTAGCCGGCCAGGAAGGTGTCGGTGCCGAACAGCACCGTTGCGTTGACGCCGTAGATGAGTTCGGGGATTTGTCGGTAGTGCAGGGGGCTGGGGTAGGAATAGGCCTTCGCGCCGCTCATCAGGCCGAGCAGCGCGCCGGCGGTGAGGCCGAAGGCGTGGAAGGTCGGCAGAGTATTGAAGATGATGTCGGCGGGCGTGAGGTCGAAGCGGGCGACGATCTGCGCGACGTTGGCGTTGATATTGGCGTGCGAAAGCGCCACGCCTTTGGGCGCGCCCTCCGAGCCGGACGTGAACAGCACGACGGCGGGGTCGTCCGGCGAGGCGCTCGCCAGCGCCCGTCCGCGGTTCCAATAGGCGTCGAGCTTGTCGCCCGTCGTCGCCGAGCCGCGCAAGTCTTCCAGCCAGACGAAGCGCACATGGGATTCCAGCGCCGCGACCAACGCTTGCAGGCCCGCCTTTTCGACGAATTCGCGCGACGACAGCACGATGTGCACACTGGTGGTCTTGCAGGCGGCGGTGACGTTGAAGGCGCCGGCGGTGAAATTGAGTACGGCGACGACGCGGCCGGCCGCTTGCAGGGCCATGAAGGCGACGAGCCCGCCGTTGGAAGTCGGCATCATCAGCCCGACGGTCTCGCCGGATCGGGTCAGGGCGTGGAGCTTCTTGCCCAGCAGCGCCACCGCGATGCGGAACCTCGTGGCGCTGATCTCGCCGCTGACGGGGTCGTGGACGAGCGTGCGCTTTCCCGGCAGCCCCCGCGTCTTCAAGCCATGTTCGAAAGCGTCGTGCAGCGTCAGCCGATAGTCCGAGGTGTTGAAGACGAGGTCGGACATGATGTCGTAGAGCGCGGCGCCGGCGGCGTAGCGGCGTGCGCGGCCGCGCAAATCGGGTTCGACGACGATGCGCCTGGCCGGCAGGATCGTCACCACGATCTTTGGGAACCAGCGGCGGCCGATCTGCGCCGCCGTGAGGCGCGAGAATGGCGTGCGCTCGGGGCCTTCGAGCCTGACCGGCGTCACCCAGGCTCCGCCCCGCTCGGCGATCAGCGCGGCGCCGTCGTAGATCTTCATCAGCGAGCCGGTGACGGTGATGCGCCCTTCCGGGAAAATAACGAGCCGCCGTCCCTCCTGCACTTCGTGGATGAGCTGGCGCGTCGCCTGCGGCCGCATCGGATCGAGCGGGCGCGCGTCGGCGAGTCTCAGGAACGGCCGGATCCACCAGCGCTTGGAAATGCCGAGATCGATGGCGAAGATCGGGGAAGAGTCGAGCAGCGACAGGATGATCGGTGCGTCGAGGAACGACACGTGGTTGAGCGCGATGACCGAACGCACGCCGTCTTTGGGCAGATTCTCGAGGCCTACGACCTCCAGGCGATACAGCGTCCGCCACAGGGCGCGTAAGAACCAAGCGAGATAATGCGCGGGCAGGCGGCGGAAGAAATAGACGGCCGCCGCCGCATTGGCGACGCCGAGCAGCGCCAGCGCCGTCGATTCGTCGATATGCGTCACCTTGAGGATCAGCGTCGTCAGGATCGAGCCGGCGACCATGTAGATGGCGTTGAGCAGGTTGACGGCGCCGATGACGCGCGCGCGCCGGTCCTCGCCCGACCACGACTGCACCGCGGCGAAGATCGGCACTACGAACAGGCCGGCGGCGAACGAATAGGCGACGATCTCGACGGCGATCTGCAGGCCGGGGCCCGAGCCGAAGAACTGGCTGAGGCCGATCTCGGTCGTCGCCGGCGGCATGGCGCCGACGCTGAGGCCCAAATGGATCGCCAGCGCGGCCATGATGATGAGCATGAACGGCGCCGGCGCCAGTTCGATGCGCCCGTGCGCCAGCGCGCCGGCGGTCAGCGAGCCTGCGGCGATGCCGATGGCGAAGAACAGGTTGATCGCCGTCACGACCTCGACGCCGCCGCCGATGCGCGATTTCACCATCACCGGCGCCAGCGACAGCGTGATCGCGCCGACCGTCCAGAACCAGCTGACCGCAATCGCGCCGACCCATTGCCGATCGTCGGCGCGCAATTCGCGCAGCAGCTTCGTCGTGGCCGTAAAGGGGTTGTAATTGACCCGGAGATGCGGCGCGCCGACGCCGGTCGGCGGGATGTAGCGCGAGGTCGCGTAGCAGGCGAGCGCGACGACAACGAGTTGGACGACGACGCTGATCGCCGAGCGGCCGTCGGCCGCCGCCATTCCGCCCAGCACCAGCCCGAGAATGATCGCGGCGAAAGTGGCGCCCTCCACCAGCGCGTTGCCGGCGACCAGCTCCTCGGTGCGCAGATGATCGGGCAGAATGCCGTATTTGACCGGCCCGAACATCGCCGAGACGCAACCGAGGCCGAACAGCGCGAGATAGAGCAGATTCAGCGAGCCGAACCAGAAGCCGGCGGCGGCGATCAGCTGTACGCCGATCTCGACGAATTTGACCCGGCGCGCGACCCAGGCCTTGTCATGGGCGTCGGCGAATTCGCCGGCGATGGGGGACAGCGGTATCGAGGGCAGCACGAAGATCGCCACCGCGATCGAAATCTTGGCGCCGGCGTCCGCCTCGCTGAACTGGAACAGGATCAGCATCGCCAGAATCTGGCGGACGAAATTGTCGTTGAACGCCGAGAAAAACTGGCACCAGAACAGGGGCGCGAATCGCCGCGCCGTCATCAATTGCGAAAACATCCCAGCCCCCCCTGGCGGCCCCGGATCGGCGGGCCGGGGCAGGGGGCGACTATGCGGCAGCGCGCCGGGAAAGGAAAGCAGCTCAGTCGGCCAGAATGCGCACGCCTACTCTCAGCTCCTGCAGATTGTTCGACAGGCCGTTGATCGGCGAGCTGAGGTAGCGATAGCCGACGTCCAGCAATACGTCGGTGGACAGTTTATAGCTGAAACCGAACATCGCGGCCCAGGCGAGGGAATATCGGGTCGTGTTGATCGTCCGGTTCCAGTTCTGCTGGCCGAAGGTGACGTTGGGCTGCGTGCCGAGCGCGGTATAATAGACTGTGTTGCTCTGGGGAGCATTGGCGGGCACCGGGCCGGCGACCACCCATTGCAACGGCGCCCCGCCGGGCGCCGAGGTGTTTCCGGCATAGGCCGAACCGTCGTTCTGGTTATAGAACGCGCTCGAGCCGGTGATCGTGTTGGCGTTGATGCCGAGGCCGCCGCCGATATAGGGCGTGAAACCGGCGATATGGGCGATGTCGAAATAGGCGTTGACCAGCCCCGACTGGTTGTGCTGCGAGGCGTTGACTTGGCCGTCGCAGACATTCGGGCTCCAGGCGTAGCCGACCGGGACGGACACCACCGACTGCACCCCGGCGGTCGTCTGGTACACGTTGTTGGAGACCGCGACCGCCGTGCCCGGGCATAGGGTCTTCTGGCTGTAGGAGTAGTTGGCGCCCGACCAATAGCTGTAGGTTGCGTCCATCCGAACATGGTCGTTGAACCGATAGCCGAAACCGATGTTGAACGACGGCGTGCCCGCAGTCATGTTGTTGCCGCGGGTGACGTCGACGGGATTGCTGGCGTCGCCGATCGGTTGGTTGACGTAGGAAGCGCCGGTCGCCACGTCGGTGAGAACCTGCGGGATGAGACCGTCCTGTGGAACGATCGTCGGCGCGTTGGCGGCGCCGTAGCCGACGTCGCCGCGCAGATACCAGCCTCCGCCGACGTCGACGTTGGAGTTCATATTGCTGAACAGGTCTTCGGCGTGCGCCGACGCGCTCGCAACGGCGAGCCCCATGGCGGCGACTGCAAACCTTACCTTCATCGACCCCATCCTCGAATCCGGGCGCGCGGCGGACCGCACCGAACCCGTCCCGGAAAGTCGCCGAGAAAAATTAATTTGAATTTAACGCTAACAAATCGTTTGCGCGACAGAGGGTCGGCTAGGGTTGAGTAACCTTAACGCTTCGTTACCTGTCGACAAAACGCTGTTTGTCGAGGAACTCGGTCAGTCGCTGCGCAAAGGCTCGGCGCTTGGCCGTCAGCGCCGGTTTGCGGTGGCCGAACGCCGCAGGCGCCGGTCTCGGCCAATCCGGCCAGGGAGACGCGGCGAACCATCGCCGGTAGTCTTCCGAGAAACGCCGCTCGCCGGGGAAGGTCGCGTAGTTCCAGGGTTTGGGCTGGTTGACGAAATGCAGCACGATCGGTCGCAACTTCGTCTCCAGGTCGAGCAGGAAGAAATCGCCCATGAAATTGAGGCGCGGCGACAGAAGGGCGAAGTCGCCGGCGATGAGATGGTTCAAAGCGTCCTGCTCGGGAAACGCGAAACGCTCGGGGGACGCGAGCACGGCGGCGACCACGCGCGCCGTAATCTCGCGCGCGCGCCATGCGGCGCGGTCGATAGCGAGCAACCCGGTGTTCAGATACGGCGTGGCGAGATCGATGCCGAGAGCGAGGCGATGGTTCTGGAAGCGGCGGGCGAGCGCGTCGCAGCGGAAGTCGAGCAGATAGATCATGTCGAGCGCGGCGGCGAACGGTCTGCCGGCAAAATCCAGGGTCGTCAGCCGAGACAGGCCGGCGCGCGCGATCCGCATGTCGGAATCCAGATAGACGATGCGCTCGTAGCGTTCGGGGAGCAAGGCGTCGAGAAACAGCCGGCGGAACACGCTGCCGGGAAACCGGCCCTGACCGCGCAGGGCGCCGACGAGCGGGACGAAGTCGACGGTCAGCAGGTGAAAGCGCTTTCTGAGCGACGCATCCAAATGCTCGAACCCGGGCGCGACGTCGGCGTTCTCACAAACAACGAAGATGTCGAACGCCTCCGCGTCGCCGGCTTCGACGAGCGAAGCGAGGGCGCGGATCGCCGGACGGAAATAGGCGGCGTCGGGGCAGAGGCAGAGCGCGGTTCTCATGGGGGGAACCCAGCGCGCAGTTCCTTCGCCCCGCAGTCGCCACCCATGCCCTCGTCCTGAACTTGTCGAAGGACGCTCCAGGGGCGCTGTGGGTCATGCGAGTAACCGATTCCGCGCCTGCGAATGGCTCTGAGAAAAGGCGCGTCGCGGCGCCGGTTCTCTGTACGGCGCTGTGTGCTTGCTGGAGCGTCCTTCGACGAGCTCGGGACGAGGTGGGTTGAAGACACGGACACCCTTCCAAGAACGTCTACAAACGGCGGCCCGAATGCGGGGGGAAGGGATCTCCGCGCCCCCTCACGCCGTCCCCACGCCGACGTTCTCATGGAACAGCGCCACCTTCTCGCGCCACAGCCGGCGCGACTGCGACATGTCGCCGCCGGGAAGCCGACGCGGCAGTTCCAGCGAGTCGAGCAGTTGCTCGATCTCGCGCCGCGCCGCGAGCTGCGAATTGGTCAGCGCACCCTGGGTCGCCCCTTCCTCGATCGGGTCGAGCGCGGTGAGGCCGATGGGGAACAGCTCGCGAAAGATGACCCGATCGTGCAAGCCGTCGGCGGCGCGGAACCCGAGTTCGCGCGAGAGCCGGCTGAGGCTGATCGCGATCTGCTTGGCGTTGTTGCTGGCGATCGACGCCATGCGATTACGCACGACGACCCAATCGATGAGGCCGTTATCGACCAGTCTGCGCTTGCGCCGGGCTTCGCGCACCAGCTCGGCGTATTGCGAGATCGCGCCGCGCTGAATGCGATCGTGCTGCACGCGCGAGAACACGTCGATGTCGATATAGGAATCGTTGATAGGCGACACCAGCGTGTCGGCGAGCGAATGGGCGAGCCGCATCAGATAGGAGTCGGAGGCGGGAGTGTCGATGACGACGAATTCGTAATCGTGTTCGACGGCGCCGATCGCCTCGGCGAAGGTGGTGAACTCCATGGCTTCGTTGGCGCGCGCATCGACGAGTTCGCCGCGCGGCAGCGCGCGGTGATCGGGCAGCTCGATGTCCCAGCGCGCCTGCGCCGACCAGGAAGCGCGGTTCTCGAAGAATCGGGTCATCGTCTGCTGGCGGGAATCCAGGTCGATGCAGGCGACCTTGTAGCCGGCCTTCAACAGCGCGACGGCGAGGTGGATGGAAAGCGTCGACTTGCCGGCGCCGCCCTTCTCGTTGCCGACGACGATCACATGTGCGCTGCGCAGATCGGACGCATCGGGCTCAAAATCCATAGGCGTTCCGAATCGGCTTGGGTCTCTCTCCCCCGTGATAGCCGGTCCGCCCGCGTTCTCCAACGCCTCAACCGAGCTGCGGCTCGACATGGCCGACGAGCCGCGCGAGTTCGGGCATTTCCGCGCGCGTCGCCCGCTCCAGGGCGTCGACCGCGACATGGGCCTCGCTGACGCTGGCGGTCGGCGCGATGCGGCAATGGAAGATGCCGTAGCCGCGGTCCTCGATGACGCGCAGCCGCACGTGATGGATGTGCCCGAGACGCCCGTCGTGCGCCGCTAGCCGGCTCAGAATGTCCTCGAAACGGCGCGCGTCCTCGGGCGCGGCGGCGTGGCCGGCGAGTTCGCGCGTCTCCAGCGGCTCGATGTGGGTTTCGACCTCGACGTCCGCCCCGACTTCGGCGCGCAGCGCGCGTTCCAGGTCGCTGGCGACGGAATGGGCGTCGCCGACCGACATTTTGCCGTCGACTTCGAGATCGAGCGTCAGCGACAGGCGGCCGTCGACATGGTGGACGGCGACGTGATGGATGAACAGCCGCCGCCGCGCGGCGACGACCAGCGCGCGCTCGACGAGGCTCTCGTCGTCGAGCGCGCGCGGGTTGGCGGCGATCGTCAAATCGAGTTCGGGCCAGCGTTTGGCCAAGCCGGCGACCAACGCGGCCTTGATTTCGGCGACGCGCTCCAGCGGCAGCGTGCGCGACACCAGGATGGCGAGTTCGCCCACGACCTGGGGGCCGGCGGCGCGCAGGCGCAGAGACTCGACGCCCGCCACGCCCTCGGCGTTTTTCACGAAAGCGCGCACCTCGCTCGTCATGTCCTTCGGCGCGGCGTCGATCAGCGAGTCGAGGGTGCGTCGCCCCAGTTCGAAGCCGGTGACGGCGATGAACCCGGAGACGGCGAGCGCCGCGATCGCGTCGCCATAAAGGAAGCCGAACCGGCTGGCGACAAGGCCCAGAAATACGCAGACCGACGAGACGAGGTCGCTGGCGTAATGGAGCGCGTCGGCCGCAATGGCGTCGCTCCTGGTCTGCCGCGCGATACGCGTCAACATCCGCCAGCGCACGCTGTCGACGACGAGCGACACCCCGATGACGCCGAACGCCGCGGGGCTCGGGTCGAACTCGACCGCGCCCGCGCTCAACCGGCGGATGGCCGCGTAGACGACGGCGACGGCGAGCGCGAACAGGAACCCGGTCTGCGCCAGCGCGGCCACCGCCTCGATCTTGGCGTGGCCGAACGGATGCTCTTCGTCGGCCGGCTTGTCGGCCTCGCGCACCGCGAAATAGGTCGTCGCGCTCATCGCGATGTCGACGGCGTTGTGCGCGCCCTCTGAGACCAGCGACAGCGAGCCGGTGATCAGGCCGACGATCAGCTTGGCGAGACTGAGAAACAGGCTGGCGCCCGTCGAGGCCAGCGCGGCGAGGCGCTTCAGTCGCGCATTTTGCGAAGAGCTTGCTATTTCCGTCATGGCGCCAATGATCGCTTCGAGGTCGGCGCCCGATTTAACGAATGAACGCGTCGGCGCAAGGGAGAATTCGCATGCGTTACCTGCACACCATGATCCGCGTCGCCGATCTCGAGGCTACGCTGGATTTCTTCATCGCCAAGCTCGGCCTCGTCGAGACGCGCCGCACGGTGAGCGAACAGGGGCGGTTCACGCTGGTGTTCCTGGCCGCGCCCGAGGATGCGGAAACCGGCCGGGCGCGCGCGGCGCCGCTGGTAGAACTCACTTACAACTGGGACCCGGAGGCCTATACGGGAGGGCGCAACTTCGGTCATCTGGCCTATGAGGTAGACAACATTTATGAACTCTGCGCGAAGTTGCAGGCTGAAGGCGTCGTCATCAACCGCCCGCCGCGCGACGGCCGCATGGCGTTCATCCGCACCCCCGACAATATTTCGATCGAACTGCTGCAGAAAGGCGCGGCGCTGGCGCCGGCAGAACCGTGGAAGTCGGCGCCCAACATCGGGGCGTGGTGACGAGCGGCGCCTCCCAAGCCGGCTTGCGCGAGTTGAGACAGCCCTTCTGTAGCCGAGGCCAGCGCCAGGTTGGCGCCTTGCCATATCATCCCCGCGAAAGCGCCGAGTCGGGTTTCGCCGAGCTTCGTTTCGGCTTGGCCAGGAGCGGTAAACGAAGTGGAAGTGCACTGTTTTGGGCGGAAATGAAGAAAAAGGGTTTCGCCTTGCATGGCGTAAGCCTCTGATTTCGTTGCGTCTCAATTTCGCTGATTTCGCGGTTTCGTTTGGTTTCAAAGACTTGCAACCCCCCCCCACCCCCCTTTTCGCGCCCCCGCGCGAAGCGGGAAACCTGTCCGGCGCGGTCAAAGCAGGTCCTGATATACAGAAATCAGAACCTATAATTCTGAAAATAACAATTTTCTTGCAAACACGTCCGCCGCGCCTCTCCCGGCGGGAGAGCCAGTGGTCGAAATCAAACCCTTGGTTCCCTCCTCGGAGGACAGGAATCGACCATTCCTGCTCTTCAAGATCAGCCCTGCGAACGGGCGGAATGCGCCAAAGTCCGCCCTTCCAGATTACGACCTCGTACGTCAGGAATCCGCCTGGGCGGACGTTGTGACCGCGCCCTCGTCGAGCGATTACGGTCCCTTGCAATCCAACTGCCTGTATGACAATTTGCCCTTCTCGTATTGTTTGCCAGCATTCGAGGCGGTGGGGGCCGAGTTCAAATGGGAATTGACGGGCGTGTCACCGTAATTCGGGCGTGGCGCCGTAATTGCTATTTCCGCAGAAGGTGAGGAAGCGGCGCCACGACGCGCTTCGACATTAGGGACTCGCCGGCCATGACTGAAACAACGATTGGATCCGGCCAGACGCTCACGGCCAGCGTTGGCGAGACGGCCGACTTTATCATTGCTTCGGGCGGCACGATATTGCTCGACGTCGGCGCCACGCTGTCCAACATCACTCTGGACCCCGGCGCCAATTTCATCGAGGACGGGCTGACGCTCGGCGCGGGCGCCACGATGACAGTGGCGCCGATAATCCAACAGGTGACGGTCACCTGTGGCGCCGGCGGGACGACGTCCGACGTCACCGCCGTGACTGGCGCCCTGGTCGATGTCGGCGCATTGACCGTCGCTTCCGGCGGCGCGGCCACCAACACCACCCTCGAGGACGGCGGCAGCCTGACCATATCGTCCGGTGGCGCGCTCGACGCGGGCGCCGGCATTGCCGTGACCTTCGACGGCGCGGGGTCGCTGACGCTCGACGGCGGCGCGACGGTCGATGGCGCGCTCGCCGGGCTGGCGACAGGCGATACGATCGACCTCGCAGGCGTGTCCTACGATTCCGGCGTCTATGCCCTGGGCTCGGCTTTGACGCTCACGCAAAACGGTCAAAATCCGCTGACGCTCGGCGTCAGCAACCCAACGGCCGGCGCCTATCTCGTGCAAAGCGACAATTCCGGCGGCTCGCTGGTCACGTTCGAAAGCCTGCCGACGACCCTCGACGCGGATACAGCGGCGGAGCTTTCCGCCGATATCAAGGCGATCGACCTCGCCTCGCTCGCCAATGGCGCCGTGGCGACGCACTATACGATCACCCTCGGCTCCGGCCTGACCCTGACCGAGTCGACCCAGATCGACGCGATCAATCTCGGCGCGGGATCGAGCCTGACGATCAATGGGCAGGGCGACACGCTCGACGGCGCGAAAACCTACAACGGCTTGTTCGTCTATTCGGGCAATGTCACCATCGAGAACCTGACCATAGCCGACGCCCGGGCGGTCGGCGGCGCTGGCGGTTCCGCTGCGATTGGCGGCGGCGGCGGCGCAGGGTTGGGTGGTGGATTGTTCGTCGCGGGCTCGGGCGATCCGGGCCAGTCCGCGACGCCCGACGTGACGCTCGCCAATGTCAGTTTCACCGGCGATTCCGCTACAGGCGGCGCCGGCGGCCAAGCGGGTGGCGCTGGCGCGGGTGGCGGCGGCGGTCTGGACGGGGGCGCGGGCGGCCGCCCGTTAGGCGGTGGCGGCGGCGTCGGCCTTTCCGCCAGTGGCGCCAACGAGGACAACAGCGGCGACGCGGGCCTGATCCCGGGCGCTCCCGGCGGCGGCGATTCCCGGAACGGTCATCCCGGCGGCGCCTCAGGCGGTGGCGGCGGCAGCGGCCCCAATAATGTTTTCCCCCCCGGCGGCGGCGGCGTCGACGGTAAAACGCCGACAGCCCCCAATATGGCGGGCTCCGGCGGCTTCGGCGGCGGCGGCGGGGGCGACGAACATGGCGGTCAGGGCGGCTTTGGCGGCGGCGGCGGAGCCGGCGGCAGCGGCGGCGGCGGCGGCGGCTTTGGCGGCGGCGGCGGCGGGTCCGCACAAAGCGGCGCTGGCGGCTTTGGCGGCGGCGCCGCCGGCAACATAGGCGGCGGCGGCCTCGGCGCGGGCGGGGATATCTTCATCCAGGCCGGCGCGACCTTGACGATCGAAGGAGAGTCCAGCCTCGCTGCTGGCCAAGTCATTGGCGGCGCCGGCGCGAACGGGGGTTCGGCCTTCGGCGGCGGCATTTTCCTGCAGGGCGGCGAGACGATTTCGCTCGGCGCGGGCCTTGCGACGGGCCAGACCACGACCATTTCCGGCGTCATCGCCGACCAGAGCGGCTCCGGAGGAACCGGCGCCAACGCCGGCGCCGGCGCGCTGGCGATCGGCGCCGATGTCGATTCGGCGGGTGTGCTCGCCGCGTCTCCCGATGATGGCCTCGGCACGGTCGTGCTCGACGCTGACAACACCTTTACCGGCGGGACCACGATCTATTCGGGAACCCTCGAAATCGGCGACGGCGGCGATGCCGGAACCGGCCCGGTCACCTTCGGCGGCTCGCCTGCGGCGCTCGTCGTCGACGCCGGGGGAAGCGTCGCCTTCACGGCGGTGACAGGCAGCTCGTACAACGCCGTTACCGAGAATTCCGGCGACACGGTCGCCAATTCCGGCGTGATTTCCGCCGTCGGCGCTTCGGGCGGCGGCATTGGCGTCTATGTCAATGCCGGGGCGATACTGACCAACAACAGCGGCGCCACGATCGAAGGCGGCGCGCCTGGCCCCGGCGGCTATGCCGGCGTGCAGCTCGCCGGCGGCACGGTCGACAATTCCGGCAAGATCACCGGCGTGACCGCCGGCGCCGGCGGAGGCGGCGGTCCCGGCGTCTATATGATTTCGGGCGTGTTGAACAACTCGGGCACGATCGAGGGCGGCGGCGCGACGGCGGCCGGCGAGACCGCGGGCCTTGCCCTCACCGTCGGAACGGGAACGGTGACCAATGAAACTGGCGGCGAGATCCTCGGCGGCGCCGGCAGCAATGGCGGGGCCGGCGCCACGGCCGTCAACCTTGGCGGCGGCGCGCTGATCAATGACGGCGTGATCGATGCGGGTTCCGGCACGAGCGACGCGGCGGTCTATTTCACCGGGGGAACGCTCACCAACGACGGGACGATCGAAGGCTCCGGCGGCACGGGCGCCGCGGTGCAGTTCGCCGGCGGCACGCTGCTGGTCGCCGGAGCCAACGCCACATTTGACGGCGCGCTCGAAGGGTTTGGCGTCGGCGACACGATCGACGCGGCCGGAGAGGTCGAGACCGGCGCGACGCTGGCCGGCGACACGCTGACGCTCACCGGCGCACACACGGAAACCTACACGCTCGATTCCAATATCAACTATTCCGGCGACGCTTTCGTGCTGACGTCGGACGGCTCTGGCGGCACCGATGTGACGGTGGACTCGACGAGCGCCCCAGTCACCAGCGCGGCGCAGCTTTCCGCCGACATCAAGGCGATCGACCTCGAGTCGCAATCGCCGGGAGGCGCCGCCGCTTATACGATCGATCTGGCGCTAAGCGCGACGCCTCTGACCGAGTCCGCCCAGATCGACGCGATCAATCTCGGCGCGGGATCGAGCCTGACGATCGATGGACAGGGCGACACGCTCGACGGCGCGAAAACCTACAATGGTTTGTTCGTCTATTCGGGCAATGTCACCATCGAGAACCTGACCATATCGGACGCCAGGGCGGTTGGCGGCGCGGGCGGTTCCGCTGCGATTGGCGGCGGCGGCGGCGCAGGGTTGGGTGGTGGATTGTTCGTCGCGGGCTCGGGCGATCCGGGCCAGGCGGCGACGCCCGACGTGACGCTCGCCAATGTCAGTTTCACCGGCGATTCCGCCACGGGCGGCGTCGGCGGCCAACTGGGTGGCGTTGGCGGCGGCGGCGGCGGCGGTCTGGAAGGGGGCGTGGGCGGCACGCGTTTTGGCGGCGGCGGCGGCGTCGGCCTTTCCGCCAGCGGCGGCAACAAGCTGAGCAGCGGCGGCACTGGCCTGATCCCGGGCGCTCTCGGCGGCGGCGCCGGCCGGAGCGGGCAATCTGGCGGCGCATCGGGCGGCGGCGGCGGCGGCGCCGGCAACAACAATGTTTTCGGCCCTGGCGGCGGCGGCGTCGGCGGTGGAACGCCGACGGCCCCCAATACGGCGGGCGCCGGCGGGTTCGGCGGCGGCGGCGGGGCCAACGAACATGCCGGTCAGGGCGGTTTCGGCGGTGGCGGCGGCGGCGCCACCTATGGCGGCGGCGGCGGTTTTGGCGGCGGCGGCGGCGGTGGGACCGAAAAAATCGGCACTGGCGGCTTTGGCGGCGGCGGCGGCGGCGGTCAGATAGGCGGTGGCGGCCTTGGCGTGGGCGGCGATATCTTTGTCCAGGCTGGCGCGACCCTTACGATCGAAGGAGAGTCCAGCCTCGCTGCTGGCCAGGTCATTGGCGGCGCCGGCGCCAATAGCGGCTCGGCCTTCGGCGGCGGCATTTT
>Ga0302320_10018613_pt1 | contig 13996 bp, 9 predicted proteins | sample Bog_T0_3_FD_202130 | JGI IMG/M metagenome (GOLD analysis project Ga0302320, IMG submission 202130) | Peat permafrost microbial communities from Stordalen Mire near Abisko, Sweden - Bog_T0_3 | ecosystem: Environmental > Terrestrial > Soil > Wetlands > Peat | place: Sweden: Abisko, Stordalen Mire... | reverse complement strand
GATCCATCCCCGTAGAAGCACGGTACAGGCCCGGTTACGCTGGTCAGCCAGGTTGGCGCGGGAGGACAAGCGTTCTGCACCAATTCGGTATTTTGCGGATGCTGGAAAGTACGCTGGCCTTCGCGATTGTAAGTGAAGTGGAATTCGTTGATCGTGCTGTTGCTCAGCGTCCAGGTATGAAGGATATTCCACTGTTGGAAACGCGATGCAACGATGCTTCCAAAACCCGGAACGTTGGCACCGGCCAATTCAAAGAACGAAAAGGGCTGCAGGTTTCTTTCGTCGTTGAAATAGTAATAAATGCTGAGATTCTGTTTGTCGTTGATTTTGTGATCGACCTTAACGGTGAAATTATCGCCACGCGTCGCCTCGCTGGGCACAGTTTCGATCGTATTGGTTCCGGCCGGCGCCAGGGGCGCCAATTGCATCAGGTCGACGGCGGTCGGATCCAGACACGCCAGCGGAATTTGATTCGTGGGGAAGATGGTTGAATAGGCATTGCCATTGGCGATTGACCCTCCGCCTGCGGTAATGGCGGCAGTGCACCCCGGACGATTGGTAAGAATCGAGGAATTATTCAAAACACCAGTCAGCGGGGCATCGGGGAATTGCGCAAAAGGCTGGGTAGCGCTCGGGAGGTCAGACGCATAGGGAACCGTAACGTTCGGCGAAGGGATCCCCTGCCGAATTCTTCGCCCTTCATAAGACGCAAAGAAGAAGGTGCGATCTTTTTTAATCGGGCCCCCAAAAGTTCCCCCAAACTGATTTTGGTTGAACTGCGGCTTGGCGCAAGGCGCGGAAAAACAATATGCGTCGGCGTTGAGAACTTTATTGCGGAAGAATTCGTAGAGATTGCCGTGAAATGCATTGCCTCCGGATTTCGTAACCACGTTAATGACAGAACCGGAATTTCGCCCGTATTCCGCGTCGAAGGTGTTGGTGATGACCCGGAACTCTTGAATGCTATCGGGTGTGGGTTGCACGGTCGGCAGGTTCACAAAGAGATCGTTGGCATCGCCGCCGTTCACGCTGAAGTTATTGGAGCGTCCACGGCCTCCATTCACAGAAACAGCGCCGGGACTATCGCTTCCGTAAACAATGCTGTTGCTGGAGCCGACGGTGGAAACCACGCCGGGCTGCAATTGCAGGAACTGATAGGTGTCGCGTGAGTTGAGCGGCAGCTCGCTCACCGTACGATCATCGACAACGGCGCCGAGTTGAGTGCTGGTGGTGTCAACGAGCGGCGCTTCGGAAGTCACATCGATTATTTCCTGGGTTTGCCCCAGCTGCATCGTCATGTTCAGAGTAATGATCTGATTGAGTTCGAGCGTAACGCCGTGACGGAGATCTTTTTTGAAGCCGGACAATTCAAAGCTCAGCGTGTAGACGCCGACTGGAATTTCAGGAAAGGAATAATCGCCGCTGTCGTTGGTTTCGGCGCCCCGGCTCACACCAGTCGCTTCGTTCGTCGCAGTGACCTTCACGCGCGCCAATACAGCGCCGGAAGGATCAGCGACGCGGCCAAGAATGCGGCCACCGGTTCCCTGCGCGGGAAGCAAACCAGGAATTAGCAGGCTGAGGATTGTGGCGAAGCAGACGGCGGTCCAGCGGGCGCGCGGCGAAGGCATGGAACCTCCAGAGATTTTTGGGGAAACAATTTTTGTTCGAAAGCGTTTTTTGCTAAAAGCTTGCGCTTGTGTACTTCTGCAACCTTGCTATAATCCCGCAAGGTTAGAGAAAGGGTGGGCGCGCTGTCAAGAATAAAAAACGCGTCCCGCCGATAGAAAACTCTTATCCCGAAAAAACTGATTTTCAAGTTTGCCATCCGGTGAACGATGAGCTTGCCCAGGGCGCAACCTTATTTAAAGATCGGAGACGTGGCGCGGCGGGTAGGAGTTTCGCCGTCCGTGATCCGGTCGTGGGAAAGTCTGGGGCTGACGCGTCCGCAACGGACCGAAAGCAAGTACCGGCTGTACTCCGCGGAAGACGTGAAGTTGCTGAAGCGGGCGCGCTTTCTGCGGAAGGTGCGCGGGCTGAATGCGGCGGCGATTGTCGATTTGTTGCGGCGGGAAGGGCAAGTACGCCCGGCTGCCGACGGTAATACCGGGGCGATTGGCAATCATTTGCGGCAGCTGCGCGCAAAAAGAAAACTGTCGCTGGCGCAGGTTGCGCGCGGGGCGGGAATTTCCGTGGGATTCTTGAGCGCTCTCGAACGATCGCAGATGTCGGGATCGGTGGGAACGCTGCGCAAGCTGGCACGATTTTATAAAACCAATATTCTGGATTTCTTTGACGCAACGGAAGCCAGCGGGCGGCAAGTGCGTCCTGCGCAAAGAAAAGTGCTGGAAGCCGGCCCCGGTGTGCGCATGGAATTACTGGCGTGGGGAAACACTGTGATGGAGCCGCATTTGTTTCGTGTGGCGCCGGATGCGGGCAGCGGCGACCGCTACGCGCATGAAGGAGAGGAGTTCCTTTATATATTGCGCGGAGAATTGACCATCACTCTGCAGAAAGATGAATACCGGCTGAAGTCCGGTGACAGCTTTTATTTTGAAAGCGCGACGCCCCATCACTGGAAAAATTGCGGGCGGACGGAGACCTGGGTATTGTGGGTGAATACTCCGCCGACATTCTGAGCGATGTACTGGAGAAACGATGAAGCCCCGAAAACTGCCTCTGCTGGCTCTGTTGGGCGTAATGATCTTTGGTGCTTCGTGTACAAAGAAAACGCCTTCGCTGAATCTGCTGGTGTGGGAGGGCTATGCCGATCCTTCGTTCGTGAAAGGGTTCGAGGACGCGCATCACTGCAGGATTTCCGCGTCGTATATGGGATCGAGCGATGAACTGGTCGCCAAGCTGCGCGGCGGCAGCGCGGGGAATTACGACGTGATTTCGCCATCCAGCGACGTGGCCACCTCGATTGCCGCGGGCGGATTGGCGGCGCCGCTGGACTTATCCAAGCTTCCGAGCTACAGCCAGCTTTCTACTCAGCTCACTTCCCTGCCCCTGGTGCGAGTGAATGGACAAATCTACGGCGTGCCTTTCATGTGGGGACCCGATCCGCTGATTTACGACAGCACGGTTTTCGCGCAGCCACCTGACAGTTGGAGTGTGCTGTGGGACCCGAAATATAAGGGGAAGATTTCGGTGTGGGACGATCTTTCCACGGTTTACATGGCGGCGCAGGTTTTGGGATACGACAAGCCTGATCCATCGCAGCTTTATAACCTGAGTGACGAACAGCTTGAGGCAGTGAAGAAGAAATTACTGGAACTGAAACCGAACATTCGCAAAATGTGGTCGACCGGCGGGGAGCTGACGAATTTATTTCAGAATCACGAAATTGTTGCGGCGATGGGGTGGCCTCTGAATACGGCAGATTTGAAGAAGATCAATTTTCCGGTGGGCGAAACCATCCCCAAAGAAAATACGACGGGATGGATCGATCATTTGATGATCACGGCCGGCAGCGAGAATAAAGAATTGGCGTACGAATTTCTGGAGTACATGATTGAAGCGAAGACGCAAAAACTGGTGACGGATAAGACGCACTATGTGCCGGCAAACCCGCAGGCGGCGCAGCTTATGACTCCGGAAGAAGTTAAGACCTTGCATTTGGACGATGTGGATCTTTACCAGAAGCGGCTGTATTTCTGGCAAAATGTGCCGCGAAGAGCCAAATACAACGAGATTTGGAATGAAGTGAAGGCGGCGCAGTAAGGGCGGGCTTCGGCCGCCGGGCTTCGGCTGTCGGCTGAAACGTGATGGTGACGAGTTTGGAAATGATTTCAACCTCCGAGATTGCATTGACGAATGCTGCCGGCAAAGAAGGTCGATCGACTTTGCTTAGCATCCGTAAGGTCGCGAAGACGTTCGGCAAGAATCTGGTCCTGCGGGATATTTCTCTGAATGTAGCGGAGGGAGAATTTCTCACCATCCTCGGCGAAAGCGGATCGGGAAAAACGACGCTGCTGCGGATCATTGCCGGCTTTGAAACAGCGAGCGCGGGCGAAGTGTGGATGGGCGAGGAGCGTCTGGACCGCCAGCCCCCATATCGCCGGCGCGTGAATACGGTGTTCCAGCACTACGCTTTGTTTCCGCACCTGACCGTAGAACAAAACGTTGCGTACGGACTGCGAGTGGCGAAGCGGCCTGAGTCCGAAATTCAATCTCGCGTGCAAGACGCGCTCGACAAAGTGAAGATGTCGGCCTATGCGAAGGTGAAGCCGTCGAAGATCAGCGGAGGGCAGCAACAGCGGATCGCTCTGGCCCGGGCATTGGTCAATCGTCCGCGGCTGCTGTTGCTCGATGAACCGCTCTCCGCCCTGGATGCGAATTTGCGGCGGCAGATGCAGGTGGAGCTGAAATCATTGCAGCGCGAGGTCGGCATCTCTTTCATTTTCGTGACCCACGATCAGGAAGAGGCGATGGTGATGTCGGACCGCATCGCGCTGTTGCGTTCCGGCGAACTGGAGCAGGTGGCGACGCCGCGTGAAATTTATGGCCGTCCTGCCTCAGCTTACGCTGCACAATTTATTGGCCACACAAACCTGCTGAAGGGCGAAGTCTGCCAAGAGGTCGCGCGCTGCGCTGGTTTATCGTGGAGCGCACAAGTTCCCGACGGCCCGGTACAGTTCTCATTGCGGCCGGAGAATATTCGGCTGGTGACGGGAAAGACAGAAAGTCCCGGCGGGGTTCGCGTTCGCGGCAGAGTCAAGCAGCAAGCCTTTCACGGCGCGACGGAATTACTTAGAGTGGAATGCGCCGACGGGCTCACGCTGACTGTGCGAACCCCGGGCGGTGGGGCAACGCTCGATATTGTTGAACTCGAATTCTCGGCGGCGGATGCCGTTCCTGTGCGCGAGTCTGCCGAAAGAATCTGAATGTTCTCGCGAGCCTACAAAGCGGCGGTCACTTTGCCCCCACTGATTTGGGTGACCGTGTTTCTGCTCGTTCCCTACCTGCTGATGTTCTGCTACAGCTTCTGGTCGGTATCGGCATTTCAAACCATTGAGCATTCGTGGAATTTTTCCAACTATCGACAACTGTTGCGGGTGGATGTTTACTGGCAGACGCTTTTGCGCTCGATGGGGATTGCCGCACGGGTTACGGCCTTCTCACTTCTACTCGGTTATCCTTTGGCATATTTTCTTTCTTTCTATGCGGGGAAGAAAAAAGATCTGCTGTATCAGTTGGTGATTATTCCGCTGTGGGTCAGCTATCTCGTGCGAGCTTATGCGTGGAAGACGATTTTAGGCTCTGACGGTGTGCTCAATACGTTGTTGCAGTATGTACATCTGACGAAGCATCCGCTGGAGTTCCTGCTCTACAGCCCGTTCGCGGTGGTGTTGACGCTAACGCACATTTACACGCCGTTCGCCTTCCTGCCGATTTATGCGGCGCTGGAGCATATCCCACGGAATTTGGTGGAGGCTTCGCACGATCTCGGTGCAACCCCTGGGCAAACTTTTTGGAAGATAATTTTTCCGTTGTCGATTCCCGGAGTGGTGGCGGCCGCCACGTTTGCATTCGTGCTGAGCCTGGGAGATTTCATCGCACCATTGTTGCTGGGTGGACCGAGCGGCATCATGATCTCGAACATCGTGGTCAGCCTCTTTGGCGCGGCTTATAACTGGCCGCTGGGCGCGGCGATTTCCTTCTGCATGCTGGTATTGGTAGTGTGCCTGTTATTTCTCTCGGAGCGACTGGAGAAGAAGTGGAGCTTCTCCTGAGCGGCGCAGACTTCAATTCGAGTCCGCGCTGGTTACGCTTTCATGCGCTCGCGGTGTTTGCGTTTCTCTATGCTCCGATTGCGATTCTCATTCTTTATTCGTTTAACGGCGAAGGTGTTGGTGGATTCCCTCCGCGGAATTTGACTCTTGCCTGGTATCGCATTCTGTTCGCGGATGGAGCCATCTGGGATTCGGTCTTCAACAGCCTGCAAGTGGCGCTGGCAGCGATGGTGATTGCGCTGGCATTCGGTATTCCGGCGGCGCTGGCGCTGGAGCGGACACAATTTCCGGGCAAAGCCCTGTTTCGGCGTCTCGTACTATTGCCGCTGATTCTGCCCGGAATTATCACCGGCCTTTCTCTGCTCATGCTATTCAACGTCACTGGCACAAAACTGAGCTTGATGACGATCGTTCTGGGACATGGGACGGCCTTGATCTCAGTGGCGACTACCGAAGTTTTCGCAGGGCTTCAGAAACTGGATCGAGCGCAGGAAGAAGCGTCGCTCGATCTCGGGGCGAATTATTGGCAGACGTTCTGGCGCATCACGGTGCCGAATTTGAAGTTGCCGATTATCGGAGCGGCGCTGCTCATCTTTACGCTTTCGATGGACGAGATCGCCGTGAGCTTCTTTCTTATTGGTCGCGACAACACATTGCCACTCGAAATCTGGGGACGGCTGCGGCGCGGGATCACTCCCGAGATCAATGCGGTCTCGACGATTATTTTTCTGTTTTCGCTGGCGGCGATCGTGCTTTGGTACAGACTACGGGTGCGCAGCGAAAGCGGAGCGGGGATGGACATGGCAATCGGACGAGCTTCCGAGGCTAGTTCCGCATAAGCAAGCGAGCGAGCGGTACCCAAACCTTTTCTGTTCTTACCCCCTTGGCTCGCATGGAAGTGCGATCTAATCCCCTGAGAATGCTCCGCGCATAGTAAAGTTATAGATGGCGCATTACAGCCCCCGACCGGCCACGTCCGCCGGTCGATCTGATCCGCACATATCCGTCAATAAAAGGAAACCCACATTTTGAGTTTGAGCATCCGCAATATCGCCATCATCGCGCACGTGGACCACGGCAAGACAACGCTGGTTGACGCCATGCTGCAACAGAGCGGGACGTTTCGCTCTAACGAACACCACGTCGACCGCGTGATGGATTCGAACGAACTGGAGCGCGAGCGCGGCATCACGATTCTCGCCAAAAACACGGCCATCTTTTATCACGACGTGAAAATCAACATTGTCGACACGCCTGGTCACAGCGATTTTGGCGGGGAGGTCGAACGCGCTTTGAAAATGGTCGATGGCGTCATGTTGCTGGTGGATGCCAGCGAAGGTCCGCTGCCGCAGACGCGTTATGTGTTGAGTAAGGCCCTCGAAGCGAAGCTGCCGCCGATTGTCGTGATTAATAAGATCGACCGGCCGGATGCGCGTCCGCAGGAAGTATTGAACGAAATCTACGATCTGTTTATCGATCTGGACGCGAAGGAAGATCAACTCGACTTTCCAGTTCTGTATACGAACGCGAAATCGGGAACAGCCTCGCTGGATATCCTAGGCGGCGGCGAAGACTTACGGCCCTTGTTTGACGCGGTTGTGAAAACCATTCCGCTGCCGCAGGGTGATCCGAAAGGTCCGCTGCAGATTCTAGTCGCGAACCTGGACTATAGCGATTATCTGGGGCGACTGGCCATTGCGCGCGTTTTCAATGGGACTATGTTCACGGGCGAGGACGTCGCCATTGCCAAGCTCGACGGCACCTTGCACAAGACCAAGATCACGAAACTTTTTTCGTTCTCCGGACTGAAGCGCACTGATATTACAGAGACAACGTTGGGAGATATTATTGCCGTCGCAGGAGTTGAAGGAATCACCATCGGCGAGACGATTACGGACGCGGAAAATCCCGCGCCCTTGCCGCCGATCGTCATCGATGAACCAACCATTGCGATGATGTTCACCGTAAACAATTCCCCGTTCGCCGGGCGCGAAGGCACTTACGTTACGTCGCGAAATTTGCGCGAGCGATTGGCGAAAGAGCTCCTGACCAACGTTTCGCTTCGCGTCGAAGAGATGGAAGCCACAGATGCATTCAAAGTTTTGGGACGGGGCGAACTGCAACTCTCCATCACGATCGAGATGATGCGCCGCGAAGGTTACGAGCTCATGGTGGGCAAACCTGAAATCGTGACCAAACGTATCGACGGCAAGTTGATGGAACCGGTCGAAAATCTTACCGTCGACGTGCCAGAAGGTTTTGTCGGCGTCGTGATGGAGCAGTTGGGATCGCGCAAAGGCGAAGTCACCAATATGCACAATCACGGCTACGGACGCGTGCGCATCGAGTTCCGCGTGCCCAGCCGCGGATTGATTGGACTGCGCAGCCAGTTGCTGACCGATACCCGCGGCACCATCGTGATGAATTCGCTCTTCGGTGGTTACACCGAATGGCAGGGAGACATCCCGCACCGGCCCACGGGAGCGCTGATCGCCGACCGCGCCGGCACTTCTACCGCGTATGCGCTGTGGGGATTGCAGGAGCGGGGAGAACTTTTTGTCGGAGCTGGCATTGAGCTTTATGAAGGAATGATTGTCGGCGAGAACGCGAAAGATGACGATCTGGACGTGAATGCGGTGCGGGAAAAGAAGCTGACGAACATGCGGGCTTCGACGGCTGACGAGGCCATTCGCCTGGTGCCTTTTCGTTCTCTGAATCTGGAGCAGGCGATCGAATTTATTTCGGACGATGAGTTCGTTGAGATCACGCCAAAATCTTTGCGCCTACGAAAGAAAGTGTTGCAATCGAATAAGCGGAAGAAGCGGGCCATGGCCACCGTAGAAGATTAAGGGTGACGACCGGCAGGAAATCCAAGAAAGTTAAAGGCGCGGCGCCATTGCGGATGTTTATGGTTCCGTGCAGTTGCGGAAAGACTTTTGCGGTCGCGAAAAACTACGATCATCAAGGGACGGCGTGGAGCCGCTACCTGATCTGTCCGAATTGCAGCAAGCGGCACGATCCCAAGAACCGGTTGTTGCAGATCGGATATCACCGCGAGGGGTATTGGAAAGTTGATGGCTGCTGAGCAGTGGCTCCCTGATCGTCTTTAGTGCGTCCCAATTCTGCCGAGCAATGTCAACCAATCGAGTACAAACAATCGAGGAGAACGTGCCACAGGAATCGAATCCAAGCCGAGTGGCGATTGTCGGCACGGGCAACGTTGGTTCTACATTTGCCTACGCGTTGCTGTTGAGTGGCTTGGCGGCGGAGATCGTTTTGATCGACGTCAACCGCGCCAAAGCGGAAGGCGAAGCGATGGACCTGAATCACGCCATGCCGTTTACCCATCCGACGCGCATCTGGGCGGGGGATTATGCCGATTGCGCGGGCGCGACCGTCACCGTGCTGACCGCAGGAGCGAATCAGAAACCGGGACAGTCGCGGCTCGATTGCCTGCAGGCAAACGCGCGCATCTGGCGTGAGATCGTGCCGCAGATCGCGCATCACAATCCTTACGGCATTTTGCTGGTGGCGACGAATCCAGTCGACGTTCTCACTTACGCAGCGTTGAAACTTTCGGGTTTGCCTGCGGCCCGAGTCTTAGGTTCGGGAACGATTCTCGACACGGCCCGCTTTCGTTTTCTGTTGAGCCAGCATTTCGGAGTGGATGCGCGCAGCGTTCATGCGTACATCATCGGCGAGCATGGCGACAGCGAAGTTCCGGTGTGGTCGCTGGCGAATATTGCCGGGATGCATCTGCCGGAGTATTGCCGGGCGCAAGGACTCCCTTATAATCCGGAGCAAATGCAGAAGATTTTCGAATCCACGCGCGATGGCGCCTATCACATCATCGAGCGCAAGGGAGCGACTTATTATGCGGTCGCTGCGGGACTGCTGCGGATTACGCAATCCATTCTTCGCCATCAGAACACGGTACTCTCGGTCTCCAGCTTGATGGAAAACTATTACGGAATAAGCGACGTGTGTTTCAGTCTGCCCACAGTTGTGGATCGCGGCGGGATTCAGCAGGTCTTACGGCTGGAGCTGGATGAGACTGAAACGGTCCAACTACGCCGGTCGGCGGAAGTGTTGAAGAAAACGATTGCGGCGCTCGACCTTCACTGACAGCCTCTGCCAAACAGTTTTGCTGTTTTAACCTACCGGACTTGACAAACCTGCTATACTTCGTGCCGCATTCGACTGTTCGCCAGCTCCGGTCTCGATTTCCAGGAAGGTTTCTTCGACCTGCCAGTCCCGCCGCATCGAGCTTGCACTTCGACAGCTCAATGCAGAGGAAGACGCTTGAAGAATATTTTCGTAGGCAACTTGAGCTTTAACACGTCGGAAGACGAACTGCGGCAGATGTTCGAGGCGTACGGGCAAGTCGACCGGGTCAGCATTATGACCGATCGCGATACTGGACGATCCCGCGGCTTCGGCTTCGTCGAGATGGCCAGCAACGAGGACGGAGAAAAAGCGATCACCGCTTTGAATGGATCGCAAGTCGGCGGACGAACGCTGAACGTGAACGAGGCGCGTCCGAAAACTGAGCACGCCGGAGGCGGTGGACGCGACCGCGGAGGCCGCGGCGGAGATCGCGGCGGCGACCGTGGTGGCCGCGGCGGTGGTGGCGGCGGCGGACGAGGCCGTTACTAAGCAAAAGCAATAAAGATCTCGATCATGCGCTGACGCTGATGTCGCCTTTCGCGTCTTCTTGCGCTTTCTTGTCAATGCGCACGGAAAGCTGTGCTTAGCCAGACTTTTGCGCCTGCCGCGGCTTTCCATTGATGCTTCTCCTCCAACCCATGTAAACTGAGTTTACCGCAGGGCGCCCGTAGCTCAGATGGATAGAGCGATTGCCTCCGGAGCAATAGGTCGGGAGTTCGAATCTCTCCGGGCGCACCAGAAATTCTTCTGCAATATCCTTACCTGCTCATCTTAAGTTTCAGTTTGATTCAGCCCGAACCATCAGGCTGCGTGGGTCTAGCTGGTGGCGGAATTATCGGCGACGCGAATGTTGAAGTTCACGGTGATGCGGGTCTTGGTTTCGACGGGCTGTCCGTTTTGCAGATACGGCTTGAAGTGCCACTGGCGGACGGCTTGCTGTGCGGCCGTGGCGAGGATTGCCGGTCCGCTTACTACGCGCAGATTTTCGATCACGCCATCGGTCCCGATGACGGCCTGCAAAATTACCGAGCCTTGCACTTGCGAATGTTGCCCCAGCAACGGATAAGCAGGAGTAATGGTCTGCTGAAGTTCGGGAGCGCTGACTACGGAAAGACGCTCGCGTTGGGCCGCATTCGCGGGAAGACTGGCGGCTGCGTTCTGGCGATTCGAATCCGAGGGGATTTCCACTTTTGCAACGTTGCTTCCGGGATGAACCGTACGGTGCGAATCGCCGGCGATTACTTCGACATCCAGCGGCGGCAAGGCCACGCGGTTGGTGGCGACGATGGGTGCGGGCGGGTTCGCGGAATTCTGCGAAGAAGACTCGGTAACGGCGGAGTGCGTGACTGGCTTGGCAGAAGGATGGCTCTTTGCGGCCATCTGCGCCGCTGCCGGAGCGGTCTTGATCGGAACCCCAATCGGAACCCCAGCCGGTGCGGCAACCGCGTTCGTCTTTACGACTACGTCGGGGGTGGAGTTCGATTCGGCCTGCTCCGAACCGAACCAGAATTCCCGATCCTTAATAAGGACGACGGTGAGAGCCACCAGAAGAAGAGAGAGAGCGACCAGCAGGCGGAGGTTTTGCTTATTGGCAAGAGCCTGCGGAGGCGCCATCCGCCGCGTCATCTCCGTCCTGTGATTCAACTCGTGCATTTCTTTTTGCTCTTTATCTCTTTTGTCTTCCGAAATAGACTTCAATTTGAAGTGCTATTCCTCAGGCACAAGCATCCTCAGCCCGCGCGCGAGTTCTGACAATGGCACGAATTGGGAGGATGTGGCCCAAGGGTGCTACAGGACTTCTGCGATTTGGGCACCATATTGCCGACGAGGTCCGCCAAGTCCGATACGCAGTCTGGTAGTAGCGGGATGCGCTCTGCTATTTTGATAAGCTTTGTACCCACCGGCACGAGCAGGATGCTAAAGTATCTTCAAAAGTGAGGCGAGGGGAATGCCGCGGCGGACGAAACCGATTGGGGTTGGGTCGAAACAGGCGTGCTTAGCCGTGATTGTGCTTGCGAGTTGCGTATTAGTTGCCGCACAGAATGTGGTCATAACTGGTTCGCTAAGCGGCAGAGTCACGGACCAGACAGGAGCCGTGGTTCCGGGCGCTGCAGTGGGTCTGCGCAACCTGGCGACTGGAGTTAATCAGACGGCGGAGACCAATCGCTCCGGCCTTTACCGCTTCACTGCACTGACGCCGGGAACATACTCGCTGGCGGCAAATTTAAAAGGGTTTCGGGAAGTTCAAGCTTTGGTCCGGATTCTAGTGGGGACCACCACGTCACAGGACGTGAGGTTAGAGATTGGAACCAGCGGTGACATTGTTCGAGTGGCTGGAACGACGCCCTTACTGCGTCCGGAAGACTCTTCCGCGAACACAGTACTGGAGCGGACATTCATCGACGAGTTGCCCTTAAATGGACGAAAATACACCGACTTTGCCACGCTGTCGCCAAACACAAACTACGACGGGGATACCGGTCTGGTAAGTATTGCCGGACAACAGGGCGGCGAAGACTCCGGTTACGCCAATGGAAATGGATCGAACGCCTTCACGGTGGACGGATCGAATGCCACGAGCAACTACTTCGCCGATATTATTGGTCGCTACCGCATCCCGTATCTATACGGGGAAGATGCGATCCAGGAGTTTCAGGTTTCGATCAGCCCATATTCGGCGATCTACGGGGGTGGAGCGGGTTTTGTGAATGCAGTGACCCGCTCGGGGAGCAACGCCTTCCACGGCAGTGCCTTTTATTACAATCGAAATTCGGCAACGGGAGCCAACGATGCCCTGGACAAAGCTGCTGGTTTTCCAAAACCCGAAGATGTACTGCAACAATTTGGCGCTGGCATCGGCGGTCCGATTGTACGCAACCGCTTGTGGTTCTTTGTAGATTATGAGCAGCAACTGCGCAACAATCCGATTCCCGTCATCAACTCGGCGCTGTCGTCCACACCGGCGAACCTGCCGAACTTATTAGCTAATTTTGGAATCGCGCCCGGGACGGTCCTACCCGCAGCGAATGGCCCCTTGCCCGTGCCGAATGCCGATACTGACGCTGACGTTTTGGCGGGCCCGAGTGATCCGCTGTATCCACTGTACTTGCAGCAAGTCTCAAACACGATCAACGCGCTGAATTCCAACTTAGGGACCAAGGCGAGGAAGCGCAACGATTGGGTGATTACTCCGCGATTGGACTATCAACCAACTTCGCGCGATGGACTATTTCTTAGTTTGAATGGGAACCGCTTCAGTTCTCCTGGAGGCGTAATCACTGACCCAACCGTGGGCAATTACGGCACGCAAACTCTGGCGAATGCCTACGTGCATACTTTTCAGGCAAGCCTGGGATGGACGCACACCTTTTCTTCCACATTGTTGAACGAATTTCACGCCAGCACGTCGCAAGACAATCAGATATCGACTCCGACCGGCTTGGCTCCCAATTCGCCAACTTTGATTCTGGATAGTCCTGCCGCATTCGTCTTGGGAAATGCTCCGTTCTCCGTAGGAAGAGTTTTTGAGCGGCAATACTCTCTGGCCGATCGCATTGATTATGTAATCGGCAAGCACACGTTACAATTTGGTTTTGATGTGAGTCGCGCCCACGATTCCGATAATAACGATGGGGGAGCCGATCCGAATGAGGCAGTCGAGTTCGGATCGTTTCTGGGCAGTTATGAATTTTCAAATCTGGAGGACTTCGCGCTCGGCGAGTACAACCAGTTTAGCCAGACTTCCGGAAATCCGACTTTTTCTTTTTCGGTGCCTTACTACGGATTCTATGTGCAGGACACGTTCCGCGCGTTACCCAGCTTGACGCTGGAAATGGGGCTGCGCGAAGACTTTCAGGTGTATCCGCAACCGGTGGAGAATCCCGCATTCCCGCTCACCGGGCAATATCCGAATCAGTTTCTACGTTTCGCGCCGCGGTTTGGATTTGCCTGGCAACCCGCGCCCAAGACTGTCGTCCGCGGTGGATTCGGAGATTTCTATACCAACATGAACGGCCTGAATTACCGGAACGCGGTGGTATCGAATGGGCTGGCATCGCAGCAGACTTCCGTCAATGCCAGCTACGTTTCCGGTGCGC
>Ga0302320_10018609_pt1 | contig 13999 bp, 6 predicted proteins | sample Bog_T0_3_FD_202130 | JGI IMG/M metagenome (GOLD analysis project Ga0302320, IMG submission 202130) | Peat permafrost microbial communities from Stordalen Mire near Abisko, Sweden - Bog_T0_3 | ecosystem: Environmental > Terrestrial > Soil > Wetlands > Peat | place: Sweden: Abisko, Stordalen Mire... | reverse complement strand
CCGCGTGCAAAAGGATGAAAAAACTTGTCAGGAAGAATTTTGAATAGTCGCCAGGACGAACGCGTCCAATCCCAAATTCATCAGACGCCATCCTGGAAAAAAATAGGGAGTTTCCTGCCGGAAACTAGGTAATGTAACGGTGTAACGGGTGTGCCGCCGGTTTCCCCCCGGCGCATGGCCGGTCGCCGCCATCGGCACGTCCGCCACCGCCCACTGCCGCACCCATGTAACGGGATGTAACGGTTATGTAACGGGTCGAAATGCGCCGTTTCTCATAGGTAATGTAACGGTGTAACGGGTGTGCCGCCGGTTTCCCCCCGGCGCAGGCCGTTCGCTGTGGTCCCGTGGTCCGTAGTCCCGTGGTCTTTTGGTGCCGCCTGCCTCCCCGGTGAAGATTTTTGTCCTGCGCCCGCAGGCCGCCAATTTCCCCTTTTTGGGTTTCTTAATCTTAATCTTAATCCTAATCTTAATCTCAATCCGATTAAACGGAGGTTGACGCTGGAATCAAGAGATTAAGATTAGGATTAAGAGGCAGAACCTGATGCGAGCATGCTACAATATTTTGTTCGTGATTTTTTTCTGGCTGAGCGCGCCTTACTATTTCTGGAAGATGCGCCGGCGCGGGAATTGGCGGGCCGGATTGGGCGAGCGTTTTGGCCGCTACAGCCCGAAGTTCAAGGCCGCCCTGGCGGGCGGGCCGGTCCTCTGGCTGCACGCGGTCAGCGTGGGTGAGACGGGCGTTTGTTTGCAATTGCTCGGCGAACTGGAGCCGCGCCTGCCGGGATGGCGCTTCGCCGTGTCCACTACCACTTCCACCGGGATGGGCGAGCTGCAACGCCGCCTGCCGGCCCGAATTGCGCGTTTTTATTATCCGGTCAATTTGTCCGGCGTCATCCGCCGTGCGCTGGATACCATCCAGCCCCGCGCCCTCATTTTGGTGGAATCGGAACTGTGGCCCAATTTGCTCTGGCAAATTCAGGACCGGGGGACGCCCGTTTTCCTGGTCAATGCCCGCGTCTCCGACCGCTCCTGGCGCGGTTACCGGAGGTTCGCGTTTTTGTTCCGGCCCATTTTTGAAAAATTCCTCGGCGTCGGCTGCCAGTCTCCCGGCGATGTTAACCGTCTGGTGCAACTGGGCTTTCCGGAGTCGTCGGTGCGAGTCACCGGAAATTTGAAGTTCGACGCCGCCAAGCCGGACGCGCGTTCCGGCCCGGACGTTGCGGGATTGCTGCGTCAAATCGGCGTCAACGAGGAAGCGCGCCTGCTGGTCGCCGGCAGTACGCACGCGGGTGAGGAGGCCGTCCTGGCGGAAATGCTGCCCCGGCTGCGCGAGCGGTTCCCGGATTTGTTTCTGATCCTGGTGCCTCGCCATTTCGAGCGTGCCGCAGCCGTTGGACAAGAACTGGAAATGCACGGCATAAAATTCATCCGCCGCTCGGACATCACAGCGGAGACGCGCTTGGCGCCAGGCGCGGTGCAATGCCTGCTGGTCAACAGCACGGGTGAACTGAAGTTCTTCTACGAACAGGCGGCGCTGGTGTTTGTGGGCAAGAGCCTGACCGCACGGGGCGGACAAAACCCCATCGAACCGGCGGCGCTGGGAAAGGCAATGGTGTTTGGTCCCAACATGCAGAACTTCGCGTCCGTCACCCGCGCCTTCCTGGCCGGGCAGGGGGCGATTCAGGTGCGGACAGCGGCGGAACTGGAGCAGGCGTTTACACAATTGCTGGCCGACGACGCCTTGCGCGCCTGTCTGGGCGAGAAAGCCCAGCGCGTTTTTCAGGATAACCTCGGAGCCACGCGCCGGACGGTGGAGATGATTTTGGAAACCGGCCACAGCGTATTTTAACCGCCTCTCCCGCTCAATTCCCATCCGGAATATATTTCACTTTATAGTTGGCCAGTGTCATAATCCGCTGGTTGGTGGAAAGCGGATTGTGGCAATAGACCGTGAGTCTATCCCTCCCAGGCGGGAAGTGCCATTCCAGCAAGACCTGTTCAGACGTGATTGGAATGTCACGCGCGTAGTTGCCCACCTGCATACGGATAACGTTGTTGGTGATGGGCGCGCCATTCTGGTCGACGGGATTGCAACGCATTTGAAGGAGGGTGGGGTGATCGAAATGCGTGTCGAAGACTTTCTGGTTGGCGACCAGTTTCAGTCGCATCTCCGGTTTCCCCCAATAATAGGCAGCCCAACGATCATAACTGACTCTCAGTCCAAATCCAGACAGGAGGGGGATATTGATCTCATCGGTACAAACAATTGCAGTTCCCGGAGAATCAAGAACCGGCACGGCTAGCGTGGCTGACTCGTTGGTGACAAAAACGTGCTGAATGGTTCCATGATAACCCCGGTCTTTGAGGCAGACCCAGAACTGGTATTCCCAAGTGTCGGGGCCGATGTATAGGCACACATTGGTCGTGCCGGTGCTTACTATGTCACGCGCCAGCTCGGCCGTACCCTCGTAAAGCTCGGGCCGCTGAGAGAAATACAGTGCCTCGCGGGTGGGAGCTGAGCGTTCGGTGAGCAGGCGGATGGGATAGGGGGGAAAGTAATAGAGGATCAGCAGCGCATTCAAAACCAGCAGAAGCGATACCGCCAGCACCACCCATCGCTTCCATACCCAGCCCAATACCATTCCCACAAAGGGCGCCGCCAATATAAACAAGGGCAAGTGCAGCCGTTGGTGCCAGGGCTGCCACCGCAAATAACCGCAAAACAGCGCGAACCCTGCCAGGACCAGTCCTATATAAACCAGCACCGGCGACTTCCAATTGAACTTCCGCGCGAAAAACAGCAATGACAGCAGCACAGGCAGCACCACCATCATCCCCCCAAAGCCGTCCCCGCTCTTCACAACTGAGCCCCGGAGAGGGAAGGAAAATGTCGTGCCCGCCCACACGCTCCCCTTATCGTCCGGCGTCTCGCCCAGCAGTTCAATCCCGGGACGCAGAACATGCTTCAGCAATGAAGTGGACCAATCAAATGGAGTGTCGGTGTACAACGACAGGTTGCGAATCACGTTCGCTGCCATCTTCGTAGGCGCGTAATCCGCCAGCGGCTGAGCTTGGAGCGTCTCCTTGGATCCTAGCGCATTATGGAAAACGTCGTAATTGCGCCTCATCCAGGGCATGTTTGCCGCCAGCCCCACTACCACCGTCACAGCCACAAGCACCGACAGCATCCGCAATGATTTGCGCAACAACCAAAGCACCAAAGCGCCGACAAACGGCGCCGCATAGATGAACATCGTCGGTTTATTAGTGATCCCCAGCGCAAGCGCCCCGCCCATCCCTGAAGCATAAATGTAATTCCCCGGTTCCTGGATCAGCAGCACGCCAAAGACCACCAGGAGCATCACCCATTGCGCCGCCAAAAGGTCGTTCAGGGAGGAGATCGCCTGCGGCACTGCCGCCGGAAGAGTCACGACGATCAGTGCGGCAAACAGGCCGCACCAACGCACTCTGGCTCCGTCCAGCTTCTGCCTGCCAAAATGCCATTTCAACAACCGTTCCGACAGAAGGCTGGCCAGCAGCCCGCACGTCAGCAACGCCCACCACTGGGGCAAATTCAGCGCCCAGTCATCCCCCGTCAGCAGTACCAGCGTCGCCGATTGGAGTTCCGCCCCGGGGGCCGATTCCAGTTGCCGCACGATACTCGTAGGATATGGACTCAAATTGCCCTGCTGTAGCCAACGCATGACCCGCGGCACATGATACGTCAATGAATCCCACGCCGTCGTCGGACATGCCAACGCCACAGCGCCCAGAAGTAACATCATGCCAGCCACCAAGACCAATAACACAACAGTCCAAAGCGGCCAGGATGGTTTCTTGCCAACCAGCGCCAAGAACCGTCTTCTTCCTTCTTTGGCGCCCGCCACCAGCTTTCCCCAGTTCGGTCTGAACATCCTTAAGACAGCGGCCAGCAGCGCCGCATCCACCATCAGCCACAGGGCCAGTACTGTTCCCCTGGCCAGTCGGTGCATCGCGCCCGCGCCTTCGGCAATGAGGACATACAGAAAGCCCATCAGCACCACGGTCAAGGCCCATGAAATGCGCCGGTCTTTAGCGATCAAACTCCTCGCGGCAAGTCCTTGAAAGAGAAAGTAGCCGCACCCAAAACAAAACCACAGAGGAGAAAGCTCGAAAACCAAACGAAATATCGGAGGCGGATCCATTTTTGGCTAAAGCTTCTGGGACGCTTCCATGCCGACCAGGCAGACGTCGTCGGTGAATTGGTGGCCTTCGGCGAAGGCGGGGATTTCCTTGAGCAACTCGTTGAAGAGTTCCTCGCAATGGAGACGGGAGTGCTTGCGGACGGCTTCCAGGAGGAGTTCCTGGCTGAATTGCTCGCCGCCCGGGCCTTCCACCTCAAAAAGACCGTCGGTGAAGAGCATGACAACGTCGCCGCCAGCCAACGGGCGGGAAGCAGTGGGATAGACGGTGTTCTCGAACAGGCCGAGCGCCGGGCGCGCCTTGCCGTCGGCATACTTGAGGACTTCGACCTCGCCCTGGCCGCGATGGATGAGGAACGGGCGGGGATGGCCGGCGTTGGCGTAGGTGATTTGGCGGGTTTCCAAATCGGCCACGAGATAAAACGCGGTGGTGAACAGAAGGGAGCCGGTTTGCTGCAAAATGGAGCGGATGTCGCGGTTGATTCGTGTCAACAACTGGCCTGGATCGGCCGCCATCAGCCGGAGTTCCTCGACCAGCGCGCGGACCATGGCAGTGACCAGGGCGGAGCGGACACCGTGGCCCATGACGTCGCAGATAAAGACGCCGGCTTTGTTGGGGGCCAGCGGCAGAATGTTGAAAAAGTCGCCGCCGACCAGGCCGCTGGGATGATACCGGTGGCGGAATAGGAGCAGGCTTTCGGAAGGCGGGACGCCCAGAGGAAAACTGGGATATTGCTGCGGCAGCATGGCCAACTGGATTTCTCGGGCCATTTTGAGGTCGTCCTCCATGATCTCGTTCTTCTTTTGCAACTCGGCCTGGCTGCGGGCCAACTCGGCGTTCATGCGATGCTCGCGCTCCTCGGCCTGCTTGCGCACCGTGATGTCGTGGAACACGGTCAGAAGTAGCGACCGGCTCTTTTCCAAATCAATGAACGAGTTGGAGATTTCGAAGTCCGCCCCCTTGCCTGAGCGGAGGGTGAAGTGGCGTTCCAATTGAGTGTCCAGCATCCGATCCGCGAAATTCTCCTGATAACTGCGGGCCATACCGGACAAATCCTCACTTTCGGCGTAAGCGGCTGTGAAGGGAAGCCCTACCAATTGCTCGGAGGGCAGGCCGACCAGGTTGCAATAGGATCGGTTGACGGCCACGACGACGCCCATCTCGTCGGTCAGCCGCATGCCGTCGGTGCAATTCTGCCAGACTGAGCGGAAGCGCCTTTCGGAAAAGCGCAGTTTGGCTTCCGCCTCTTTGCGCGCGGTGATATCCTCCACCATGCCCTCGTAATACTCGATGTTGCCATCCTTGTCGCACACCGCACGGGCGTTTTCCGCAATCCAGATCACCGACCCGTCTTTGCGGTAAATCTGCGACTCGAAGTCCTTCACCGTCCCATGCCCCTGCATGAGATGCACGAACACCGCCCTGCGGTTCGGATCCACGTACAGCAGCCGTGCGATGTCGCTGATGCGCGACATCAATTCCTCTGCAGATGCATAGCCGTAAATGCGGGCCAGGGCAGGGTTGACGTTCAGATAACGGCCTTCCGGCGAAGTCTGGAAAATGCCGGAAACCGAGTTCTCGAAAATGCTGCGATACTTCTCCTGCGCGGTGATCGTCGCCTTCTTGGCTGCCGTCCGTTCCATTGCGTAAATGATAGCCCGCAGAACCAGCGGCGGCGTCAGGCGGTCTTTGACCAGATAATCCTCGGCTCCCGCATGGACGGCGTTGACCGCGGTCGTCTCATCATCAACGCCGCTCAAAATAATCACGGGGACGTCGCGAGCCGCCGTCTTGACGGCCTTGAAGGTGTCCAGTCCATTGCTGTCGGGCAGATTCAAGTCCGTGAGCGCCAAGTCAATGTGGCCGCGTCCCAGGGAGGCCACGGCTTCGGCGAGGCTGCCCGCGACCTCCAAATCAAAGCGGCCCCCGCCGGACCTTTGCAGGGAGTTCTGCAAGAGGGAGACGTCCACGGGATCGTCCTCGATGAGCAGGATTCGAATTTTGCGTATTTCCATGATTATCGCTTATGGCGTCCCCGGCCAGTCCGGGCGCATCTCTACCCCTACCACCGGCGGCCCCTGGTGTGAAGCAGATTTGCGGATCAACTTGCCATGGATGCGGATTCGCGCGTAAAATGTGCCTCATGGAACGTCTCATAAGCCGTTGATTATCCACGGTTGCGCCCGTAGCTCAGTTGGATAGAGCAACTGCCTTCTAAGCAGTGGGTCGCGCGTTCGATTCGCGCCGGGCGCGCCATTTTTGCCATGCGAAATTTTTTGACGGGATTTGCCGCCGCCGTGGGCGCAGGCGCGATTTTGCTTTTCGCGCAGGCCAATCGCGCTCTGGGAGCAGGAGGGCAAGTGCTGTTTGACAGTGTGCCGGCGGCAACGTCGCGCATCCAGCCGGACGGACGGCTTCCGGCCTCGAAACATCTGGACTTGGGCATCAATCTGCCATTGCGCAATCGTGAAAAGCTGGCCGTGTTGCTGCGGGAGCTTTATGACCCGGGCAGTTCCAATTACCGCCGGTATCTGACGCCGGGGCAATTTGCGGATCAATTTGGGCCTTCGGAGGAGGACTATCAATCGGTCATTGCGCTGGCAAAGTCGCACGGGCTGACGGTGACCGGCCTCCATGCCAATCGCACGCTGCTGGATGTGAACGGAGCGGTGGCCGACATCGAGAAGATGTTCCATGTCAACCTGCGGCTGTATCAGCATCCAGCGGAAAGGCGCGTCTTCTATGCGCCGGATGCCGCGCCGTCGCTGGATTCCGATGTGCCGGTTTTGGCGGTCAGCGGCCTGGATGACTTTATCCTGCCGCGCCCCATCGGCCTGCACACCAATTTCTTCAACAGGAAGGCGAACGCAACGCCCCTGGCCGCCGGGTCGGGGCCAATCGGCAATTTTCTGGGGCGGGATTTCAGGGCTGCTTATGCTACGGGCGTTTCGCTGGACGGATCGGGGCAGTCGGTCGGCTTGTTCGAGTTGGATGGTTACTACGCTGGCGATATCGCCGGTTACCAAGCGCTGGCCGGGCTGCCCAACGTGCTGTTGACAAATGTGCTCCTCGACGGGGCCGGCGGCCGACCCGGCGCCAACAATGTTGAAGTGGCCCTGGATATTGAGATGACCGTGGCCATGGCGCCTCGACTGTCGCGGGTGATTGTCTATGAGGGGAATAATAGCAAACCGAACGACATTTTGAACCGGATGGCGACGGACAATCTGGCGGCGCAACTCAGTTGTTCGTGGAGTTTTGGTCCGCAGGTGGATCCGGCCAGGGAACAGATCTTCCAGCAATTTGCGGCGCAGGGGCAGTCGTTTTTCCAGGCTTCCGGAGACCTGGGCGCGGTGGCCGGGGCGGTGCCGGCGCCCTCGGATGATCCATGGGTCACGGCGGTGGGCGGGACGTCGTTGAGCACCAGCGGGCCGGGCGGAGCGTGGTCGTCAGAAACGACCTGGCCCCCGAGCACCGGCGGGATCAGCACTTCCTATCCGATCCCCGCCTGGCAGCAGGGAGTCGCCATGTCCGCCAACCAAGGGTCCACCGCCATGCGGAACGTCCCGGATGTCGCCTGCCTGGCGGATGATGTGATCTGGGTGGTTGTCAAAAATGGCGAGCAGGGGACTGTGGGCGGGACGAGCGCCGCCGCGCCGTTGTGGGCGGCGTTTGCGGCGCTGGCCAATCAACAGGCGGCGGCGGGCGGCGGCGGGCGGCTTGGGTTCCTGAACCCCGCGCTGTACGCCATCGGCGGGGGCGCCAGCTATCCCGCCGCGTTCCACGACATTACGACCGGCAACAACACCAACAGTTCGAGCGTCAACAAGTTCTTCGCCGTACCGGGCTACGACCTTTGCACCGGCTGGGGCACCCCCACCGGAAGCAATTTGATCGCCGCCCTGCTCGCGCCGGCCGACGCGCTACGGATCGCGCCGGGAACCGATTTGACATTCGAAGGCCCGTTGGGCGGCCCGTTCAGCCCGGCGGCGCAAATCTGGTCCCTCACCAACACCGGCACCGCGCCGCTCAACTGGATTGTCACTAATATCCCGGCCTGGCTCAATGTGACGCCCGGTGGCGGGACGCTCGCCGCAGGCGGCCCGGCAGCGATTATCACCGCGACTCCGAGCGCCGCCGCCGGGGCGCTGGCGGCAGGCAGTTACTCCGCGCTGTTGATGTTCACCAACCAGAACAATGGTTTTGGCCAGAGCCGACAAGTGACCCTGAGCGTGGACTCGCCTCCGGTGATCACCGCCCAACCCGGCAGCGCGGCGGTGCTGGCCGGCGCGACGGCAACATTTGTCGTTGGAACGGCGGACAACGGACGGCTCACTTACCAGTGGCGGCAGGACAACGGGATATATGTGACCAATTTGACCGATGGCGGCAACCTATCCGGGTCGGCGACGAGTGTATTAACGGTGAGCAACGTGTCGGCCGCCAATGTTGGAATCTATTCGGTCGTCGTGAGCAATTCCGCCGGGATGACGGCCAGTTCCAACGCGACGCTCACGATTTTGCCGTTCCGGCCGGTGATTGTGGCGGAACCGGCCGGCGCAACCGCGCTGCCGGGGCAAACAATCGTACTGACTGCCAGGGCCGTCGGCAATCAGCCGCTTTCCTGGCAATGGCAGGAAAACGGGACCAATTTGACCAACGCCGGGAATGTCTCCGGCACCTCCACCGGCAGCCTGACCATCCAGAACGTAACCGCGGCCAACGCCGGAACTTATTCCGTCATCGTAAGCAATGGTTTTGGGTCAGCGGCCAGTTCGCCGGCGGTTTTGTCGGTGGTTTCCACGAGCGCGCCGGGCGCAACCCTTGCGGCGCTCTATTCGTTCACGGGCGGCGCTGACGGCGGCAACCCGAATGGACTGATGCAGGGTGCGAACGGGAATCTCTTTGGCACAACCCGGCACGGCGGGGGCAACTCGTGGGGAACTGTCTTCCAATTGTCCCCCGCCGGCGTTCCGGCATGTCTGTATGCGTTCACGGGCGGCAGCGACGGCGCGACTCCATTTTCCGCGCCGGTGCAGTGCGCCGATGGAGATCTTTACGGGACTACTTTGATGGGCGGCGACGACGGAAATGGGACGGTGTTCAGGATGACACCGGGCGGCGCTTTGACCACCGTGGTTGCGTTCAACCTAACCAACGGCAACCTGCCTTATGGCGGGTTGACACCAGGGACGGATGGTCTTCTTTATGGCACATGCGACCAGGGCGGAGCGGCCAGTTTCGGCGCTGCCTACAAGGTCTCCACCAATGGTGCGATGACCATCCTGCACTCTTTCACCGAAGGCAGCGACGGCGGCCAGCCAATGGCTGGGCTGCTCCAGGGCGGCGACGGCAATTTCTACGGCACGACTTTCGCCGGCGGGGCCGGCGGCTATGGCACGGTTTTCCGAATCTCCACCAACGGCGCACTGACTACTCTTGTTGCGTTTGGTTGGACTAATGGCGCTTATCCCTGCGCCGGGCTGGCACAAGATGCCGCGGGCTATTTCTACGGCGTCACTTCCCAGGGCGGCGCGTGTTCCAACGGAACCGTGTTCATGCTGACGCCGACGGGGCTGCTCACCAACCTCTACTCGTTCACCGGCGGCGCGGATGGGGCGCAGCCTCTGGACGGGCTGATGTGCGCCGAAGACGGGAATTTCTACGGGACGACGGCTTATGGCGGCGATTACGGTGACGGCACGCTGTTCTACTTCGCGCCCGGCGGCGCGCCCGTCACGCTGGCCCTATTCGACGGTTTCAATGGCGCAAATCCGCAAGCCCCGCTGGCGCAGACCTCGGATGGAATTCTTTACGGCACGACACCCAACGGCGGCGCGAATGGGCACGGGGTCGTCTTTTCGCTGGGCATTTCTTCCGCGCCGGTGATCACCGCCCAACCTGCCGGCCAGGCGGTCTTCCTGGGACAGAGTTTGGAGTTCGACGTGGCGGTGTTTGGAAGCGGGCCGTTGTTTTATCAGTGGCAGAGGAACGGAACCAATCTGAGCGACGCCGGGAATATCTCCGGCTCCTCCACGCGCATATTGAATGTGGCGGACGCAACCTTCGCCGATGCCGGGACCTATTCAGTGATCGTGAGCAACGCTCTCGGATCGTCCAACAGCGCCGGCGCGATCCTCACCGTGACATCCTCCCCGCCCTTCTTCGTCACCCAGCCTGCCAGCCAGAAGCTCGCGCCAGGAACCAACACGACGCTGGTTGCGTACGCGCTCGGCAACGTGCCGCTGTTTTACCAATGGCAGAAGGATGGAACCAATCTGACCGACGCGGGCAATATCTTCGGCTCGACTACAAGCGTGTTGACGTTCACCAATGTCACGCAGGCCAATAACGGAACCTATTGCCTGATCGTGAGCAACAGCCTTTCTTCCGCGGCCAGCTCCAACGCGGTCCTGACGGTTATTCCGGTCAGCGCGGCGGGGACGAGTCTGGCCACTCTCTATTCGTTCGCAGGCGGCAGCGACGGCGGCACGCCCAATGCGCTGGCAGCGGGCGCCAATGGACTCCTTTATGGCACAACGGAATTTGGAGGCAACGGCAGCGTGTTTACCGTCAACACTAATGGCGCGGTGGCCAGGCTCGCCCTGTTCAAACCCAGCACCGGCTCCCACCCGGTTGCAGGACTGGCGCAAGGCGGCGACGGCGATTTTTATGGTTCGACGGAATTCGGCGGGACCAACGACGCTGGCACCCTATTTCAAATGACTCCCGAAGGCGCGCTGACCAGCATTTATTCTTTCACGGGCGGCAGCGACGGCGGTTCGCCGAGCTATGCGCTCTTGCCGGGGGCCGACGGCGATTTATATGGAGTGACAGACCTGGGCGGCGATGACGGCGATGGGAACATTTTCAAAATCTCGCCCGGCGGTGAACTGACCAATCTCTACTCATTCACCAACGGCGCGGACGGCTTCGGCCCGGCTGGCCCGCTGACGCTGGGCGCAGACGGCAGTTTTTATGGCATGGCGGGCGGCGGGCTTCACGGGTTTGGCAGTGTTTTCAAGATGACTCCGGCCGGCGTGCTGTCAAATTTGTATTCGTTCACCGGGGGCACGGACGGTTATTTCCCGGTGGGCGCGCTGGCACTTGGAACGGACGGCAATTTCTATGGCGCGACGGAACGCAACAGCATCGCCGGTTATTCCTTCAATGGCACGATCTTCAAAATAACCCCCAATGGGGCGCTGACGACGCTTTACGCGCTCAATTACACCGACGGGGCCTATCCTTATGCCGGGCTGATTCAGGGCAGCGACGGCAATTTCTACGGCACGACCTATACCGGCTCGGCCTACAGCAACGGCACCGTCTTCCGCATTACGCCGGACGGCGTACTGACCACGCTTGTTGCCTTTGACGGATTCGACGACGGCGCGCATCCTGAAACGGCGCTGGTGGAGGGAGCGGATGGGAACCTTTACGGAACGACCAGCGTCGGCGGGCCGGGCGGGCACGGGACCGTCTTCCGCCTCAGCTTCACCGGCGCCCCACAATTCACCAGCCAGCCCGGCAGCCAGACGGTATTGCAGGGAACCAGCACGACCATCAGCGCAACGGTCTTTGGCGCTCCGCCTTTGCTCTACCAGTGGCAAATGGACGGGACCAACCTCGCCGGCGGGGGCAACATCGTCGGCGTTGCTTCCCGCGTTTTGAATCTCACCAATATCACGATGGCCGACGCCGGAACCTACTCCCTCATCGTCAGCAACGCGCTCGGCTCGGCGGCCAGTTCCGGAGCTGTCCTGACGATCATCCCCGCGCCGTCCATCCTGTCAATCACACTGAGCCAGGGCGACGTCACCGTGGCTTTCAGCACCGTTGCCGGCCACACCTACCAGCTCCAATCCGCGCCTGATTTGATCTCCGGCAACTGGACCTCTTTCGGCAGATCATTCCAGGCGACCGGCAGCGCCGCCACAAAGTCCGGCGCGGCGGTTTCCAACACACAACAGTTCTATCGCATCGAGTTGGTGCGATAGGCATTGTGTCAGGCCGCGACTTCTTGGGGGCCTTTGCCGCCGTTGACCAGGAAGAGCACGGCCATGCGCACGGCCAGGCCGTTGGTGACCTGGTCGAGGATGACGGAGCGGCCGGAGTCGGCGATTTCGCTGTCAATTTCCACGCCGCGGTTGATGGGGCCGGGGTGCATGATCAGCGCCTCGGGCCTGGTCCGCGCGAGGCGCGCCTTGGTCAGACCGAACAGGCTGGTGTATTCGGCGAGGCTCGGAAACATCGTCAGGCGCTGGCGCTCGTGCTGGATGCGCAGGAGGTTGATGATGTCCGCATCCGCGATGGCCTCCTCGACATTATATGTGACATGGCAGCCCATCTGCTCGAACACTTTGGGCACGAGCGTGGCCGGGCCGCAAAGGGTTACGCGCGCGCCCAGTTTGGTCAGCGCCCAGATGTTCGAGCGCGCGACGCGGCTATATAAGATGTCCCCCAGAATCGTCACATTCAGCCCGGCGATTTTCCCCTTTTTCTCGCGGACGGTGAAAGCGTCCAGGAGGGCCTGGGTAGGATGCTCGTGGGCGCCGTCGCCGGCGTTGATGACGCTGGCGCGCAAAAAACGCGCGAGAAAATGGGGCGCGCCGCTCGCGCTGTGCCGCATGACGATGATGTCCGCGTTGAGGGCCTCCAGATTGCGCGCGGTATCCTTGAGGGTCTCGCCTTTTTTGAGGGAGGAGGCCTCGGCGCTGAAATTGATGATGTCGGCCGTAAGGCGCTGGGCCGCGAGTTCGAAGCTGATGCGCGTGCGGGTGGAAGGCTCAACAAACAAATTGACCACCGTCTTGCCGCGGAGCGCCGGGACCTTTTTGATTGCCCGCTCGCCGACCGCCTTGAACGCGCGCGCCGTGTCCAGCACCGTCATGATTTCCTCGGCAGTGAGCGACTGTATGTCGAGCAGATGTTTACGGTTCCAGCTCATGCGGGTTCCTGCTTTTCCAGCGTCACCTCGTCCGTGCCGCCTTCCTCGCGGAAGCGGACCCGGATGCGCTCTTGGAGCGAAGTGGGGACGTTCTTCCCGACGAAATCCGCCTTGATCGGCAATTCGCGATGACCCCGGTCTATCAAGACCGCCAGTTGGATTTGTTTAGGCCGGCCCAGATCCATGACGGCGTCGAGCGCCGCGCGCGTCGTGCGGCCGCTGAACAGGACGTCGTCCACCAGAACGACCGTCTTGCCGGTCACATCAAATGGGATCACCGTGGGCTGAAGCGTTGGGGCCGGTTGACGGTCCAGATCGTCCCGGTGCATGCCGACGTCCATGCTCCCCATCGGCACCTTTTGGGACAAGATCCCCGAAAGCAAGCCCGCGAGGCGCTGGGCCAGGAAGACGCCGCCGCGGTGAATGCCCACCAAGGCGACGCCGGCGCAGTTCGCGTTGCGTTCCGCGATTTCGTGGGCTATGCGGGTGAGGGCGCGTTCGATGGCCGCCGCATCAAGAATTACCGTTGCTTTGGGCATAAACAGACCTAATTAACCGGGCGATTTGCCGGGACCGCATGAATGAAGCCCGGCAAATTCCGTGGTTGAGTGTGAGAGGAATCCGGGGATTTGCAAGCGTTTTTCCCGATGCAGGCGGAAGCCGGGCGCATCTCGCCAACACCACAATTGGAATAAACAGATCCGGTCGGCGAGGGCGCCGACCGCGACACCCGGGGGCGCGTGTGCTACCCAAACAGGCGCGTTTGGGTGGTGCTGTAGCAGGGTTTGACATGAAAATGGCTTGATTAGGCTTGATTAGGCTTGATTGGGGTTGATGGCAGGGTCGGCGATTATGGGGGGCGTCGGG
>Ga0302320_10018605_pt1 | contig 14000 bp, 5 predicted proteins | sample Bog_T0_3_FD_202130 | JGI IMG/M metagenome (GOLD analysis project Ga0302320, IMG submission 202130) | Peat permafrost microbial communities from Stordalen Mire near Abisko, Sweden - Bog_T0_3 | ecosystem: Environmental > Terrestrial > Soil > Wetlands > Peat | place: Sweden: Abisko, Stordalen Mire... | reverse complement strand
ATGGAAGGCATCAATAACAAAATCAAAACCCTCCTCCGCCAAACTTACGGCTTGCGCGATGAACGCTATTTTACTCTTAAACTCTATAGCCTCCATGATGCTAGACTCGCACTTCTCGGATGAACCCTGATTTGATATGCAGGCATCACAGCTCTATCTAAATGGCACACGTGAATTGCCCTCAACTCCTCGCCCCTCGACCGTTGCGGCGGAAGGCCGCTTGACAATCGCTGATGGCTGCACGATATATATCGCACATGTTAGTTCGCATCATCAAAACAGTTAACTTCGCTCTGAGCGCATCAGAGCTGGATACCATTTTGCTGTAGTCGAACAATCTCGCCGCACTAAAATAGTTTTCTCCCAGCCCTGACGCGATGGTCAGGGCTTTTTGTTTTTCCCGCAACCAGGAATCAAATGGGGACGAACTGTCTCCCGGTACGATTTTTATGAACAACCACACAACTATACGCAACAAACTGAACAACAATGAATTGGATGTTTCGCGACTCCGCAACATCGGTATCGCCGCGCACATTGATGCCGGCAAGACCACGCTCACGGAGCGTATACTCTTCCACGCTGGCGCCATTCATCAGGTGGGTGAAGTTCATGATGGTACGACCACCTCGGATTTCAATCCCATCGAACAGAGCAAAGGAATTACCATCTTTGCAGCGGCGGTGTCGTGTGTCTGGACCCCGGGGCAATCCACGTCGCCTTACGCTGGCCAGCAACATCGGCTCAACATTATTGATACGCCCGGCCATGTGGATTTCACGGCCGAAGTCGAACGCTCCTTGCGTGTTCTCGACGGCGCCGTCACCGTGTTCAGCGGCGTCGAAGGGGTGCAACCCCAGAGCGAAACCGTATGGCGTCAGGCGGACAAATATCGTGTTCCCCGGGTCGCCTTCATCAACAAGATGGATCGCACGGGCGCGGATTTCGGGCGCGTGGTCGCCGAGCTAAACCGAAAGCTCGGCGCCAATGCCTGGCCCGTGCTCTGGCCCCTCGGTAGCGAAGGCGGCCTGCGTGGTCAGCTCGACCTGATCAACGAGCGAGCCCTGATCGCCACTGAAGGCCGTTCGGGCGCTTACGCCATTGAAGCGGTGCCAACTGATTGGTTGAATCTGGTGCGCACCCAACGCGCCGAACTGGTCGCGCGCCTGGCCGAAGTCGACGATGAAATTGCCGGGCTCTGGCTGGACAATAAACCCATTGCCAGCCGGCAGTTGCAGGCGGCCATTCGACGGGCCACCATCGCCAATCGGTTTGTGCCCGTGGTCGGTGGCAGTGCCTACAAGTTCATCGGCGTAAAACCGCTGCTGGATGCCGTGGTCGATTATCTGCCCAGTCCGCTGGACGTACCCGCAGTGACCGCCCAGGCACCGGATGGCCAAAGCGTGGTGAATGTATCGGCCGACACATCAGCCCCGTTGGCGGCGCTGGCGTTTAAGATCGTCACCGAACCCACCACGGGACGATTGGTAATGGTACGGTTATATGCGGGAACCATTCGCCAAGGCGATCGCGTGTTGAATCCACGCACCCGCCAGATCGGCCGCGTCGGGCGTCTGGTACGGGTGCATGCGGATCGACGGGAAGAAATCGAATCCGCGGTGGCGGGCGAAATCGTGGCGGTCATGGGACTGCGCGGCTTTGCCACGGGCGATACGTTATGCAGCGCGGAAAGACCGTTGCTGATGGAGCCGCCCTCGTTTCCCGAACCGGTGGTCAGCCTGGCCATCGAGCCGGAGCGCGGCACCGAAAGCCAGCGATTGGCCAGCCAACTCCAGTTGCTAAGCGAGGACGATCCAACCTTCCGGGTGTCCACGCATCCGGAAACCGGTCAAACGTTGATCGCCGGGATGGGCGAATTGCATCTCGAGGTGGTCCGCGAACGTCTGCGGACTGAGTTCGGCCTGGCCACGAATGTGGGGGCGCCGGAAATTGCTTACCGCGAGACGATCACGCAACCGGCGGAAGCAGATTATCTGCTCAAGAAGCAAAACGGTGGATCCGGCATGTATGCCCGGGTGATTCTGTCGGTGCAACCGGCGGAGCGAGGGAGTGGAGTGCGGATTGAAAACCGGGTGTCGGGTGGCAACATCCCGGCTCAATTCCACTCGGCCGTACGCAAGGGACTGGCTGAGGCGGCGCGCCACGGAGCCTTGGGTTACCCGCTGGTTGACGCGCAGGTCACCCTCCTCGACGGGGCGGCCCATGTGAAAGATTCAAACGAAATGGCGTTTCGAATCGCCGCCGCTGAAGCCTTGCGCATGGCTTTGCGCCAGGCCTCGCCGGTATTGTTGGAACCGGTGATGAAAGTGGACCTGGCAACGCCACTGGAACATCAGGGTGATCTGCTGGGCGACCTCACGTCGCGCCGGGCGAAAATCACCCACGTGGAAAACCGGGTATTAAGTGCCGAGATCAGCGCCGAGGTGCCGTTGCGAGAGCTATGGGGCTACGCCAACGCCATCCGCAGTTTGAGTCGGGGACGGGCTGCCTACAGCATGACGCCGGCTCACTTCCAGCCGGTGCCGGCCCTGGTCGCCAGTGAGTTGCTTGAAACAGCAACGTAAGATGAACACGCCAGGCGCGGTTTACAAAACCGCGCCTGGTATTTGGCGGGCTGGCGTTGAGGGTTGTCCGCCTATTGAAAGAATTGCCGCAGGAGCACCGCGCCGACGCTTCGGCGGTAAACGAAACCAATCTAATTGTCGCGGCCCGAATTGGTGATACGAAGGCAGTCAGGACCTTGAGGGGTTAATCCGGTCGAGATATTTGGACGGGGTCGCTCCGTGCGTGATTTAACCGCCGCAACTCTACCCCCCCTCAACCCGGTAACCGCCAAATTCATAAACCGTGCTGCGCTTGGGGTTGTTGTGCGCGAACAAAACGGTCACCGGTTGACCTTCCACCGCTTGCGCCCAATCGTCAGCCTTCCAAACCTGGATTTCGGATTCATATGCCTGTCCGGAGTAGGGATCGTTGAAGCGATAACTGACATAATAGCTTGAGGATTTTCCCGTGCGCACACGTTTACTCACCAGTTTGCCGGTCGTGGCATCGCCATTTTTGTAGAGCCGCCGCGTTCGAATGGGTTTAACCCACATTTGGTAAACGAAAAGCGACATAACCCCATTCCAAAAAACCGTCCAAAGTATCATGAAACTAATTTCAGACCAGGGCGAACCGCTTTCGCGCAGGGCGGAATGGTGCAGCGGACCAACGGCCAGGTAATGCACCGTGACCGGCGGGTTGGTCTGGCTGGCAACCGGATTCCGGTAGGTCTGGTAGACGGACCAACTGACCTTGGCCGAATCGAGCCTGGTCTCGCCGCCGGCCTCAAAGCGGTAATTGAGGGCATAACTGTCGCCACGCTTCGAGGAATGCCAGACTTTGGCGCCCGTGACCGTCGCGGGATAATCGGCGCCCAACAGACGCCACGCCAGTAGAAATACGAGGTAGCCGGCACCGCCAATGCCAATCAACACGTGTGGCATGATAAAAATGCGGCCAAACCAAAGGCTGCCGCCAAGTCGGCCATGAACCTGCCGGGGTGGCGGCGGCAGCGATTTGGCCGGGGTGGTGAAGCGCGGGCTGGTTTGGTCCCCGCCAGCCATTGGTTCCTCACGTTGGGCCGACTGCTGGGCGAGTCTGACGGCATCGTAGGCTTCGCGCGCGTGGTCCGGCAGATCCAGCACCGGAAAGAGCGACTGGCCGGCGCCCTGCATGCCGCCGATAGAGACCGAACGACCCAAGCCGAAAGGGAGTTTCGGGCCAAAGCTGATGGTGCCGCCACCGTTGCCACGTTCCACCAACGTGGCCTGGGGCAACCCTTGCCAGGGCAGTGACCTGACACGCCGCGAAAAGCCGCCGGTGACGATGATCAAGCCTTGGTTGGTGACTCCGTAACAGGTGCGCGCCCGCATGTAGGCATCCACAAAGAACCGGCCGAAGACCAAATACAACCCAATCACGACGAAGGGGACGCCCCACAATTTCAAGAGCAGTGGAGCGTGTCCATGAAGGACACTGGATTCCCAAAAAATGGCAAAACCGCACCAGACCAGGCTGAAGGGGATTATGAAAACGTCAGCGATATTCAGGCGCAGTCCCTGACGCGGCTGACCGCTCCACAGCAACTTTTCACCGGCGCCCAGTTCACGCTGGACTTCCGCCTGGATTTTGAAATAAGCCGGGTCCATCGGTGTTGTTTCTGGCTGAATATCTCTGCGGATAAAGGTTGTCGAGCATTTTGTTGAAAAGTATTCAAGGACTCAAAATTTAAGCTCTCATCCGTTTTCCTTCCGCGAAGCAATGACCATTGGTCAACAGGGCAGTAAATCGTTCTACTGGGTCGATCCGCGATAAAAACGTTGCCCAAATTGTGTGGCGTCGTCCATGAATTGGAGCGTTTGGTTGGTCAAAACGCCACTGGTGACGTCCACCCAATCCAGCAGGTTGGTTGAACCCTGCAAACGAAAAGGCTGGCCCGGTGTTCCCGAAACCGACACCGAGAAACTGCCCGGGACGGGCATTCCCATGGAGGCGATGACAAATGGCTCGGTGTTAAATTCGCCATCCAGCGGTATCACCCGGTAATACCTTTGGGTGAATTTTTCGGCCGTGGTGTCGGTGAATTCGAGTGAACTGCCCAAAAGCGTGTCGGTTAGGATGGTAACCCAATTCTGCCCATCCGCCGAAGCCTGGACGATGAAGCTTTGCCCCGTGGTGCCGCTGACGCAGACTTGATAGCCCCCATTACTCAGTCGGACGGTGTTGGTCGGGTTGATGGTTGGTGGGGCCGGAGGGCCTTGCAGAGCCAGCGTGAAGTTGGTTTCCAAGCCGTCGGGGCCGGCCACGGCAATTTCATAGGTTGTGCCGGCCAACGCGTAGAAGGAGGCCGAATTGAATCCGCTTGTCACCGGAATCAGTGCGGCGAGGTTGGTGCCCACATAAAAAGCGATGACCAGTGACGGATCGCCGCTCACGTTGGCCTGCACCACCCCGGTGGCCGGCGCCGTCCACGAATACCAAACCGTTCTGGCTTCGGGGTCAAGGCCATCGCTGGGCTCGCCTGGTTCCCGCGTGGCGCTTACGGTGGTGCCATTGGTGCCGGGCGAATCGCCCACCAACTGGATCCTATGGCTGAAATCATCATTGGCAGGAGGTGATGGCGCCGGAATAAACGAAAAATTGACCGAGGCAGCCCCAAAACTGCCGTTCACGCCGTCCAAAGAAATTTGGTAGGTCTGGCCCCCCGCCACGCGCAAGGTAAACGAAGGCATAACGTACCACCCCACGACGTCGGTGAAAAACCCGGTGATGGGGTCGAAGATAAACACGTCGGTATAATACCACCCGGAATTGCTTGCGCAGAGGCCCAAATTGGCGAGTGCTGCATTGGTATAAATGGTCAGCAGCGGGCCGCTCGTCGGCCCAGGCGGTATCCCGCCTGGGCCGTTAATAACTTCCAAATTGGCGCGTACACCATTTGCCTCCGCTGAATGCGAGATGGCCGCCGGGTTGCCAGGGGTCACGGTCATCACGTCCATCGCGCTCGTCGGGGAAAAGCCCGCCGTGGCAATGGTGACCGTGCCGTTGCTGGGAGCGGTCCAGGACCACCATAAGGTTTTGCCGCTGGCTCCCGCCGGAAGGTTTTCACCCGGTTCGGTGGTCGCGCCGCTGTTGTCCGCCACCCAATTCGTCGTCGTCCCATCGATAACGATTCGCTGGGCAAAATTGTCGTTGGACGGCTGCACGCTTACTTCCACCGGTTCGCTGGCGGTGAAGAGCCCGTTTTGATCCGTCGATTCCACCGATAAAAAGTGGCTGCCGGCGGGAACATTCGAATATTCCATCTGGAATGGTGGATTCGTGACCGTGGCGAGCAGATTGGTTTCATCAAAAAAGCTGACGCTGACGACCGCGCCGTCGATATCAATGGTGCGCGCCACGATTTCAAAGCTGGCTGGCGCCGGCAGGACGGTTCCATTCGTGGGACTGGCGATTTGCGCTTTGGGCATTACCAGCGAGAGTGTGAATGGACCCTCCTGCAACCCGGTGCCGACCACGGCAATTTCATACTCCGTGCCGACCGTGGCGGTGAAAACCAGGTCGGCGAATGAAGTTGGATAGGTCGGAGCCACCACGGTCAGATTGGAAACGCTGGACCCCGTATAAACCGCCGCCGGACAACCCTGACAATACACCCGCACCGTGCCGTCGGCCGGAGCCACCCAGGAATACCAAACCGATCCACCCTCATTCCAGGGATCGAAATCCGGTTCTCCCGGCTGAAAGGTGGCGAGGTAGGTGGTGCCTTGAACCGCAGGGTTCATTCCGCTCAACGAGTAACGGGATTCAAAATCGTCATTTCCCGGGGATGAAATCTCGGAAAGATTCAGGGTGAAGAGCCCCCCAATTCCAACCAACCCGACGCTTCCATCCACTTCAATCTGGTAAGTGGTGCCGGCGGTCGCCGCAAATGAGACCCCAGCCGGATCTTGCGGGACGCCACTGGTCCTGGTGAAATTGACTTGTGACAAAGCGGAAACATTGCTTCCTGTATAGACATTCAGCACGGGCGCAAAATTGTTGCCGGTGACGTTGATGGTCGCCAAACCCGAAAGCGGTGCTGTCCACGAATACCAAACTGAACGACCTCCTGGAATGCTACCGGTGTCGTTTGGCTCGCCCGGTTCGGCCGTGGCCATCTCGTTATTTCCAGCCACGATCGAATTCGTGCCGACCAGGACGATGGCGTTGCTAAAATCGTCGTTGACGGGAATCGGCGCAATGTCGATGGTGAAATCAACCGAACCAGGAACGACCATCTGCAAATCATAGACCGTCCCAGCCGTGGCGAAGAAAGTAGTGGTGATCGGGCTATCCGGATCACTTAAGCGGGTGAGGTTGGTCAAGCTCGAACCCGTAAATACCTGGAGGATCTCATTGGCCCAAGAAGGATTAGCCACAATCGAATAGAACCCGTCGGTGGTGGGCATCCACGAATACCACACCGACTGGCCGACATTCGCGGGCGCGAACGGGTTGGGCTCCCCCGCTTCCATGGTGGCGCCGGCAGATGACCCCGCAACGTGAACATAATCGCCCGTCAAAGCATTGGCGTTGGTAAAATCGTCGTTTGGCGAGCTGGCGTGAATGGTTATGGCGGGGGAACTTCTGGCATAACCGGACGCGTCCGTTGCCACTGCCGTGAGGGAGCTGTCGCCGGCGGGGATATTTGTCCAGGTGAACGCGTATGGCGGTGCGCTAACCACCCCCAGCGACGTGCCCCCCTGGAAATATTCAATTTGCTGAACCGGTTCTTCGGTGGCGGTGGGTTCCGCCTGGAGGGTGATATTGGTGCCGCCGATGAATGTCTCACCATTGGTGGGATTGACGATGCGGAGATTCGACAGAACCAGTTGCAGCACCACATCGGCCGGATAGCCAACCGCGGTTATGGCGTACGTAGTCCCCGCCGAAGCCTCAAAACTCACCGCCTCATAACCCTCGGTAACCGATGCCAAATTTGAGAGCGAATTGCCGGTATAGACCCCCAACGCCGTAAAGAGCGTGGTGGTGGAGATCGTCACCTGTCCTGATACCGGAGCCGCCCAGGACCACCAAATGGAATTGTGATACCCGGTTAAATCGATGGTTGGCTCGCCCGGCTCCCCAGTGGCGCCGACATCCGAATTGGTCAACGTGATTCCAATCCCATAAATGGGCGTGCGATTGGTGAAGTTGTCGTTGGGGGGAGGTGGCGGAAATGGATTTGATTGATCTTGCACCAAAATGTTGATGGGTGGTGAACTGCGGGTGCGCCCCAAAACATCCGTGCCAAAAGCGGTCAACGAATACCATCCTGCCGGGAAATTCGTCCAAAGTATTTGGTAGGGAGCGTTCGTTACCGTTCCGATGAGATTGCCGTTCTGAAAAAATTGCATCTCGCTCAAAATGCCATCATTGGTGGTCGCGGTGGCCGTTAGCTCGACATTCGCGCCCGCCCAAAGTGTGGCGCCGCTGGTGGGGGCCACGATCTGAATGGTTGATGCCGCGAGTTGCAATTCCACCGTTGAACCGAGACCTGACGCGGCGATTGCGTAGGTCGTGCCCGCCGTCGCTTCGAAGTTTACCGACGGTCCGCTGACCACCCCCGTCAAATTCGTCAGGTTTGCGCCGGTGAAAACATCAATGAACTGGTCGGTGGGACAGGCAATGGAAACGTATCCTGAAATGGGCGCTGTCCATGACCACCAGAGCGACGGCATCCAACCGCCGTTGTTCACGGGGGTGCCAGATTCGACGGTCGCCCCGGCAATTGAGTTGGTCAACGTGATCCATGTCCCTTGAATCGGTGCGCGGTTGGCAAAATGATCGTTCTGCGGCTCCGGCGTAAAATTCAGCTTCAGTGCAAATGGGCCTGGCTGAAGCGGGTCCACCGGACTGTCCACGGCAATTTGATAAGCCACCCCCTTCGTCACTTGGACAAAATAGGATGAAGGGTATTCAAACTGGATCGACGCCGGGGTCAGAGTGGTCAGCGTCTGGCCGGTATAAATGCCCACCAGCATGTTTTCACCGGTAGCGTTGGTGGCCAACAGCGTAAGGGCCCCGTTGGCGGGTGGAACCCAAGTCCACCAAAGCGAAGCGCAGCCGGGTGTACCCGAATGGTTTGGTTCGCCGGCCTGCCGGGTGGCACCGCTGTTGCTTTGCATGACGGTAATCGCGCTCCCACTCAACGGCTGGCGTTGGGCAAAATTGTCATTCGACGGCAGGGTCGCGAAGCTCAGGCGAAGCTGAATCGCCCCGATTTGGCCGTTTGACCCGTCCACGGCGATCTGGTAGGCCTGGCCGGCGGCGACCTGAAAACGCACCGCGCTTTCCGGTGAACTGCTGGTGGAGGTGACCTCCGTGAGATTGGTTAACTGGTTCCCCGTGTAAACATCCAGGGAGGCCGTGAAGCTGCTGGCAGTGGCATCCAGTAAAACCACCCCGTTGGCCGGGGCCGTATAAGTCCACCACAATGAATGCGCCGCGGGAAACCCCGCATGGGCAGGTTCTCCCGGTTCTGCGGTGGCCAGGGTATTGTCGCCATTCACCGTGGTATTGGTGCCGGCAATGCTGGCGCGCGCCACGAAATCATCGTTGCCGGGGGCCACGGTCACTTGAATCGAATCGGATAGGGTCGAAGCCCCCGAATTGTCGGTTGCCACCGCAAACACAGTGTATTGCCCCATTGGCGCCGTTGACCACGTGGCTCGAAATGGCGGTGCGGTGGCGTAGCCCACTAAATTTGTGCCCGCGTAATAATCCACGCGCACTACTTTGCCGTCGGCGTCCGTCGTGCTGGCTCCCAGCACGATGTTGGTACCGGCCGTGAATTGTTGCCCGTCAAACGGGGCCACCATGCTCACGCTCGGCGGAAAAGTCAGCGCGGCGTCGCCGCGAAACGCCGCCACGATCGGTGCTGTTTGATTGATGACCAGGGCGTTGTCCGCGGCTCCGGGTGAACCCGCGGGAACCCCGATGGGCACGCCGTTGAAAAAGATGTCCGGATTGGAAAAATAGGGAATGCGTTGTCCCGAAAAGGCTTCCACCGTGCTAAAATAACCGTAGTCAAACCAAAAAGTGTAGCCGTACGCATAGGGAAACGCGCCCACACTATCCGCATAGGGGCGCTCCAACTGGCAGCCAAAATTGAAACTCAGGGCCACCGGAAAATAATAGCTGCCGGTCAGAAACGGTTGGCGAATGATGCTGAATGCATTCTCAACGGAAGGCCCTTGCAGACCGTAAAACGACCAGTCATCGCCGGTCTCGGTGACCAGGCAGACCAGGTCGGCCCCAATCGAATCCCTTAATTCGTGGGCCCGGGCCAGCACGCCATTACCGGGGTTGCGAAGCAAGGCCAGATCGTTGGAAACGCTGCCGGATTCCACGTAGTTAATCCCGGTCGCCCAAGCCAGATGAACGCGCGCATTAATCTGGCTGTTCTGAAAAACGGTGTTGGCCTCGACAAAGGCGGTGTTGATCTCGCTGAGTATGGCCGCCTGTCCGCCGGCGCCCGCGCTCGCCTGGGGCGTGTAAAGCACGAGCACATTGATGACGGAGACGGGTTGGCTGGGCTGGGCCGGGCATCGTATGGCTGCCCCTGCCAGGAACATGCAAATGAGTAGGGTATAATAGTGAGCCCAGCCAGGGACTGCCGGGTTCCATCCTCGCTTTTGGGACCGTACAACTGAATTCACCCAATTCTTGTACCAAAAATCCCGGAACCAACAAGTCAAATCCCGGGCATTTTTTAATCCCGGGGTGGGGTCATCATCCGGGCCACAATCCACGCAGCCAGCACCAGCGCGTCATGCGTATTCGGGCTTCTGGCAGTCAGTCGAATTCTGGTCGGATTCGCAGGCTGTCCAGGCAGTTTGCGGTGAACGGATGCGACGAAATCCGACATCACACGGTTGCCATCTTGGGCCGGCCTGCACGATGTCAACAGTCCGGCCAAGGGAGCCCACCACCATGCTGCATTCTTGCCAGTCTTGAAATTGCCGTCGGTTATGCTCGCTCATCCCGCCTTGCCAGACCGGCCTTGCCACGATAAAAGGACTCCTCTTGAATTTTCCGACAGGCTGAGCCGTATCCATGCAGTTGAGAGCGATGCGGCTGCGCCGCAGATTTTTGCGCAAGGCAGGAAGTGAGCCGCGAGCATACTCGCCAGTGGTCTGTAAGCGCCGAAAGACGACGTCCTTGCGCAAACAGATCTAGCAGGCACTCGCGATTCAATTGCATGGTTACGGCTGAGCACAACCCCCCGAACCAAACCGGCCAATACCTTCTCCGTCGCGGTGGGTCGCGCACTGCGGCGCGCGGGCCGGGTGGCGCGCAAAACGGCACGCGTCCAAGGCACGCCCGTCGACATCTGGCGCGATGGCAAGATCGTCGCCGAGAAACCCTGAAAGCCCAGGACGATGGCCCGCGCCGAGCGCCAATGAATGGAAATTACCTGGCCTGCGTGGTGCGCGTGGCCATTTGTGCTTGCCAGGAAGTCGGTGAATTCGCACAAACTTGTTTGACAAAAAGCATGGATGAACAAATGGCGAACATTCCCTCTGCCGGTTCTGATTTTAGCCCTGATTGGAATCGGCCTGCTGCTGCTGTTCACGAATGAACCACGCTATCACCGGCGGACGCTGACCAGTTGGTTGCAGCAATGCTGGGATGCTCCGTCCATGGAAACGCAGCGCATTGCCGAAGCCCAGGCGGCCGTCCGCGCCATCGGCCCAAAGAAGGTTCTGCCGGTATTGTTGAAGCTGCTTCGATTTGAAGATGACCCCGTCAGTTTGTGGGTCATTCGTACGGGCGATAAATTGCGCTTCAGTGATGTTAATGGCGGCCGATTTATCCGGTGGCATTCGGCTGAGGATTTTTGGTGGCTCGGTGAGAGAGGATTCGAAATGCTGGGAACGAACGCCGCTCCCGCCGCCGAAGCCCTGGGGAAACTCCTCGACCAACCAGGACGCCGCATGGTCGTCGGGAAATGCCTCGAATCCATCGGCAAACCGGCGGAGCCGGTCGTTTGTCAGGCATTAACCAATCAGGACGAGGCCGTCCGGCAGTGGGCAATTGATGAACTGGCAGCGGTCACGGACGATGTCGGATTGTATGTCACCCGGATCGAACCCCGCCTCCATGACTCATCTGATGCCGTACGCGCCGCCACGGTGGACGCCATCGGCAATCAAATCGATGCGCCGGAACTGGCGGTTCCACTGCTGGTCGAAGCCTTGAAAGATTCCGCGGCCAGCCCAAATGCAGCCGGAGCGCTCGCAAATTTTGGCACCAATGCGCTGGTCGCTTTCCCAATCCTGACCAATCTTGTCGAGCACGGCGGCATAAAACTGTCTGATGCGGCCTTGAAAACACTAACCGTCATCGCGCCAGACCAGGCGCTGCCAATACTCCTCCGTCGTTCTCGATTGCCTGACATCGCAATGCATCGCGTCGCGTTCCTGCTTCTGTGCCACTATCCCATGACTCCACCCGTTGAGTCAGCCTTGCAAACTGCTGCCGCCGATTCGGATCCCGTGATCGCTAGACAGGCCAGAATAATTCTCACCGAAAAACATCAAAAAGAGCATCCGCTGGAAGCTCAATTTCCAGATGACCCCAGCTACGCCGGTAAACCGCTGGGCGAATGGCTGAAAATGCATGAAAATAATGGCGATTACCCTTATTCCCAAGCGGCATCGAATGCGATCCACCAGATCGGGACCAATGCCATTCCTGCGTTGCTGCGCCGACTGATTTATGTGGAACCACCTTTTGGATTGCCCGCCTACGAAGTCAACCGGGACGCGATGCAAGGATTTATCCTGCTCGGCGACCAAGCGACTCCGGCATTGCCTCAGTTGAAAGCATTGCTGGATGGCACGAACCAAAATCTTGTTCTGCTCGCGATGGTCTCCACGCTCGGCACCGGCACAAATGCAATTCCCGTGTTGAGCAAAGCCCTCACGAATCAATTCGCACCGGTTCGTGATGAGGCGGCTAACAGTCTTGCCCACAGTATTGCGGAACGATTTCCCGAACGTCGCCAGGAAATCATTTCCCTGCTTACAAATCTCTTGAGCGATTCCGACTCCGATGTTCGGCTCAGCGTGAAGGGCGATCTGCAAGATCTCAATTTACAGCCGCTGCCATCCCGCAAATAAATGAAAGCAATATCCGGCTTGCCCAACCATGTTCGCCCGCTTGTGATTTTGGCGGTGGTGTCTTTTTCGATCCTCACTGCCCGGGCCAACCCCATTGAAATTCCCGAAAAATCCGTCAAGCCGGAAATCTGCTTTCTCATAGGATTCGCCATTCTGTTCGAGGTCCTTTGCGTCTGGTACATCTTGAGACATTCTCTTCGGCCACGGTTTTTTATTCTTTGGCTGCTCGGCATGCATCTGGTCACGTATCCGGCGTTTCTTGGTCTGCTTTGGTTGCTGCAGGCGATGCGTCCGGCATTTGCTGTCGCCATTGGTGAGGGCTTGGTCGTGGTGGTTGAAGGCCTGATTATTTATGGCATTTGCCGGCTGACGGCACCGGCCAATTCCCCGCTTCCCCGACCGACCCTCGCCAAATGTTGGCTGGCTTCTTTGGTTGGCAATGTCTGTTCGGCGGTGGCCTTCCCGATTTTGGTCGCCATTTTTGAACGGTTCGGTCCCGGCTGATACTCCTCGCGCCATCGGAAACTTGCCAGTGCCGGATAAATTTCTCTTGCCTGGTAGCATCAAGAATTCGCTGAATTACGCTGGCCGGCATGTTGCCGCTGAACCACCAAATCGGGGCAGTGGGCAGATGCTTCCGCCCACTGCCCCGCGCACCAATTATAATTTTTGCCCGAAATTCTACTTCCCAGATTTCGGGTTTGAGGCAATGATGTGACGAAGAAAAAGAACGAACTTAACTTTTAATCAACCACCAAATTTATGGGTCTCATTGATTATCTCAAGACACAGTTCCTCGAAATCATCGAGTGGCAGGACGATTCCCGCGATACCATCACCTTCCGTTACCCCGATCTGGATCGCGAAATCAAAAACGGCGCCCAATTGATCGTCCGCGAATCGCAAACCGCGCAGTTCGTGTACCTCGGCCAGTTCGGCGACACTTTCGGCCCCGGCAAATACTCCCTCACCACCGACAACATCCCCATCCTTTCCACCCTCAAAGGCTGGAAATACGGCCTGCATTCGCCGTTCAAGGCGGACCTCTATTACGTCAATACCCGCCTCTTCACCGGCAACAAATGGGGCACCGCCAACCCGATCATGCTCCGCGACCCCGATTTCGGCATCGTCCGCGCGCGGGCCTTCGGCATCTTCGATTTCAAGGTGACCGACGTGAAGGTGTTCCTCAAGGAGGTCGCGGGCACGGACAATCATTTCCGGCTCGAACAATTTTCCGACACGATGCGCGCCCGCATCGCCAGT
>Ga0302320_10018601_pt1 | contig 14003 bp, 10 predicted proteins | sample Bog_T0_3_FD_202130 | JGI IMG/M metagenome (GOLD analysis project Ga0302320, IMG submission 202130) | Peat permafrost microbial communities from Stordalen Mire near Abisko, Sweden - Bog_T0_3 | ecosystem: Environmental > Terrestrial > Soil > Wetlands > Peat | place: Sweden: Abisko, Stordalen Mire... | reverse complement strand
TCGCCATGGGCATGACCTACGATCCGCGGGTCCTCGCCAATATCGGTGTCCGCGGCCTCGTTGGCGACCCGCAGCGCGCGGTCACCTGGTACAAGCGAGCCTCCGACCTCGGCAGCCCCGACGGACCACGCCTCATCGCCCAGCTTCAGGCCGCAGCGAAATAACCCGTTCGGCCGTTCCGGCCAAACACCGAAACCCTACCGCGCCAGCCACACATCGGTCAGATCCTGTCCGATGAAATGGCTCGGCGTCATATACCAGCCCTTCACCGACGCCGACGTAATAACGATCCGGTTCCACCACAGGATCGGCACCGCATAGGACTGCTCCAGCGCGTGCCGCTCGAAATCCCGCACGATCCGCGCCCGCTGCTGCGGATCGGTGCTGATCGCCTGGCCGATATACAGCGCATCCAGGAACCGGTCGGTCGAGCCGGAATAGTTCGACGGCGACAGATCGCGCGACACATACTTCGTCAGTTGCTGGGTCGGATCATCGAAGAAATCACCTTCGAAGTCGATCGCCGCGGCGAACTGGCCGCCCTCCAGCGCCGACTGCCACTCCTTGGTGCCCTGCTTCACCTGAGTCGCACTCACCCCGATCGACCGCCAGGCCTCGATCACCGCATCCGCCCCCGGCCCGTACGGCACCGGAATCGACCGGTTGAGCAACGTCACGTGCAGATCGGTCTGCCCCGCCTCGGCCAGCAGCCGCCGCGCCTCCGCCCTGGAAGCGGCGATGTCGTGCGCAAAACCGGGCAGCGGCACCAGCGAGTCCTCGGGCGCCGCCAGCGTCGAACCCGGCCGCATCAGCGCCCCGACATATTTCAGGAACGTTGTGCTCGACAACTGCTCCGCCAGCCCCCACCGGTCGATCGCCAGCGACAGCGCGCGCCGCACCCGCACATCGTCGAACGGCTTTTGCGTCGTGTTGAACACCAGCATCAAATTGTTCAGCCACGGCGACTCATAGGTGGTGATCTTGTCGCCCAGCGCCGCCTGCAGTGCATCCCGCTCCACCGGCGTGAAGCTGCGGAATTCCGCCATGATCCGTCCCGCCTGCATCGCCTGCACCACCGGCGGCCCGGTCATGAAATCCGCCTCGTAACCATCCAGATACGGCTTGCCGTGCTGGAAATAGCCGTCAAACCGCGCGCCCTTCCACGATTTGCCCTTGTCGTGCGCGACGAACACGAACGGCCCGCTGCCCATGATGTGGGTTTCCGGGAAATGCGGATCCTCGGCCAGTTTGCGCGCCTCGTAGATGCAGTTCCACGGCGAGGCGAACCCGGCCAGCATCGCCGCGTCAGGCCATTCCAGGTGAAACACCAGGCTCAGCGGTGTCGGCGTGTCGATCGCCCCGATCGAGGCGAAATCCACTTTGCGCGCCGACACGATACCCGGCGGCGGATGCACGATCCGCATGTAGCTGGCCTTGACGTCCTCCGAGGTCAGTTTGCTGCCGTCATGAAACAGCACGTTCGGCCGCAGCTTGAACGTATAGGTCAGCTTGTCCGGCGACACCGTCCAGGAGTCCGCCAGGTCGCCGACGATGTGCGGGTAGTGTTCGGTGTCGAACTTCAGCAGCGTCGAGTAATGCGGCGCCACCGGATGCAAAAAGGCAAACGACACGTTCGCCTGGCAGTCATAGTTCGACGGTTCGGCATCCACCGCGAACACCAGCGTGCCGCCGCGCTTCGGCTCCGGTTCCGCCCCACGCCCGCCGGCCGGAGCCAGCAGCAAGGCCGCCGCCAGCCACCCCGCGCCTCGCTGCCAGAACCCTGTCACGGGCGGCTTTGTCCGGCTTGCCAGCGCTGGAACTCGTTGAACAGCTTCACCTTCTCTTCCTCCGACACCGCCACCCCGCCATTCGCCTGCTGGCGGAAATCCAGGAACCGCGCGAACATCGTCTTCAGGTCCTGCGGTGACACCTTGGCGACCGCACCGTTGCGGTCAAGCCATGCCTGCGCCGGCGGGAACCGGATCCAGCCCGGTGCCTCCGCCGCAAGGTTGATCTCATGCCATTTCGGGTGATGCCCGGGCTCCAGCAGCGTGCGGAACTGGGTAAAGAAAATATCGACGAAATTGCTGACGTTGCGGTACCGCTCCGTGTCCGGCGACAGCCGAGCCACCGCCAGCAGCAGGCCGACCGCGATCGTGTCGACGCTCTGCCCCGGCGGCACCAGATTCGGATAATCGTCCGCATTCAGCACTGTCGGCACATAGGTGTTGACGATGTCGGTATTCAGCGGCACCGCCACGAAATGCAGCCGCTCGTCCGGCTGCATCTGCCGCAACAGCGGCGCCGGCTTGCCGCCGACGAATGCCACCGCGTCGATCTCGCCGGCGCGCAGCTTCTCCAGCGACACCTCAGGCCGGTCGAACACCGGCACGATCTGCAGCTTCAGCAGATCGAACAGCTTTTGCGCCGTGACGCTGGTGCCCGATCCGCGGATGCCGACCGCCACTTTCTTGCGCGCCAGGTCGCCCACCGACTTGATGTCGGGGCCGGCCAGCAGATGAAATTCCTCGTTGTACAGCCGGGCGACGTAGGTGAAGCTGGTCTCCAGCCCCGGCACGGAGCGCTGCTGGCGCAGGCTGTCCAGCATGTCGGTCTGCAGGATCGCCATGTCGATGCCGCGCAGCGCCACCAGGTCGGTCAGGTTCTGCCGCGCGCTGCGCCCGACCACCGGCACCACCCGCCGCGTCGAGCCGTCATCGACCAGCGAGGCCAGGTCCTCTGCAATGCGGATTGATATCCCCGCCGAACTGTCCGTCTCCAGTTCGACGATGCCCCGGTTGTCCGCGTCCGAAACCGGGGCGGCGGCCAGCCCGGGCGTGATCCACCAGCTCAGCGCCATTATTCCGGCAATCGCCGAACGGCCAAACGCCGACAATTTTCGCGCATCGAGAGTCATTCGCGGTCCTCCTGCACGCAATAATATCTTGTCCGGTAATTTTGTGCAAAGAATGTCGTAAATTTTGATCGAAGACTCCTCGATTGACGAACCCCCATCAAAAAATTGGAATGACCGGCGCCCGCGTGACGCGGTTCACCACCTGACCCGGTCCAACGCCTGACCTGATCCATGGATCAGCCGCCCGGTTCGCCCTAAGCTCGCGCGTCTGCCATGGATGGAACCCGGACGATGACCGACCAAGCCGACTACGACAGCCGCGCCGACACGCTGGCACATATCCATCTCGTCCGCGACCATCTCAACACCTTCGTCGCCGAGATGCTCGCGCGCGGCACCCGCCACGACGCCAGCAAGCTGACACCAGCCGAGAAGCCCGCCTTCGACCGCGTGATGCCGCTGCTGAACGGTCTCTCCTACGGCTCCCCCGAGTATCTGGCCCTGGTGCGCAGCATGCGCCCGGCGCTGCAGCATCATTACGCGCATAATTCCCACCACCCCGAATACTACCCTGACAACGGCATCGCCGGAATGGACCTCTTCGACGTTGTGGAAATGCTCTGCGACTGGATGGCCGCCGCTCGGCGCAACCCGCAGGACGGCGTCAAGCTCGACTACAACACAAGGGTCTTCGGCATCGAACCGCAACTCGCCAGCATCCTCGCCAACACCCTGGCCCGCTGGCCGAAATCCTGACCGCACCACGCCCACCGGCCCGGACGGCTTTTTTACGGCAGATGAGCCGTATGCCGACGGCTGGGAATGCGCGGTTGTTGGAGCGGACCATCGGGCTGTGCTTTCCAGACGATGCGCCTCTGGCCGCGGATTCCTGCCTCCAGTCGGGTTGAGACTATGCCGTGGCTCTTGCTGGGGCGGTGGCGGTTTGGCGACCGCGTTCAGCGCCAAGACGCCAGGACGCCAGGACGCCAAGATGTTTAGCCCGAACTTCCCTCTTCGCCTTTTCTTTAAAATATTGATATTATGCTCGAAAACGCCGAAATTTTGGGAGAGAAATTTGGCAGAAATGTAGCCACTTACTGGCGACAATAGATCAAAGCATGGACCGGCCGCCTGGCCAGTTGACGATCGAAGCAGGTCCGATAAGGTTAGAAAAATGTAGCTAAATCAAGGCCATATCTTGTGGCCAGTAACGTGGCCGACGCATTTCGAGAAAGCGCTTTGGATCAGGGCTTTGCAGTAAATCGTAGTGGGAAGCTGGGTTCAGCCATTCGGCCGGTGGGACGACTCGCTGCCAGGGTGGGCCCTCCGGCGAGCGGTTCATCATGTTGGCGACTTGGCGTTGAACGCGGAGGTTGCAAGGGCTGAGCCGGAAACGTGGTGGCATAGGTTGGAAACGGTTCGCTCCGTGCCAACGCGCCGCAACAAAAGCCAAAGTTCATAAACGCAACCTACGCTGTCCAATAGGGTGCGAAAGTCCGCGATCGACGCCATTCAGCAGCGTGACCGGAACGACCGTCGGGCGACTTCAACCGCGCGGCGGAACATCGTTCGGGTGCGGATTGGTCTTCGGGTCGAGATCGTGCAGAACCTGCTTCATGACGTCATCGCGCCGGTCCCACGCCAATGTCACGATCTCACTGGCGAACGCTACCCTGCTGTCCTTCCGCACGATGCCGCCGCCTTTTTCCAGCAGATGGCCTGCTTCACCCGCTGTCGTAAAGTCAAACACGGCCTCCGTCCCGTCGCCAAGCCCCACGCGGATGTCCGGTCGAGCGCCGGCGGAATAAAAGTCGATTGGGAACAATGATGGACGCTCCCCGGAACGTTCAACCAGAAAGCCGCCGGCGTATTTGGCATCGACATGACCTCGAGGCCGCACGGCATTCCAGCACCGTACGGCTCCACCAAATCTTTCGTTGTACTGTTGTGCGAGAAACGCCGGTGTCAGCCAGTCTTCGATGGCATGGCCCAGACGCATCGCTTCCCGCTTCCGGGCCTCCAACGCGATCTTCGGATCTTTACTGTTCATCCGTAACCGATCATCGTGCAAAGGCCCTGCATAACGCTTGCCCAGCGATGAATCGGTGTTGAGCACCTTCGCCCCCGCCAGCATCACGGCAGATTCGAGTGTTCGCAGCCACTGCAATGCGATATCGCCTGCCGTTGAAGAGCAGAACCGGTTGATGCCAAGGTTGATGCTTCTGTCGCTCATCGGCAGCACCTCCACAGATCGTTGCGAGCCGGCAGGGCAATGCGCCAAATACCAGATTTGAGGCTGGCATTGTCAAGTCCGCTATTCGGGGTACCCGCTTCGCACCAACCCGGCGTTACTGCATCGATAAATCGTCGATTGTATAGATTTGGAAATCCTCGCGCTTGTAAAAGGCCGGCGAACTGTGGCGTCGGTCGGGACCACAGAACCGTCTCCCGCTTCCATGGGTTCCTTTGCTCAAAGTGATGTAAAGCAACGTGGTTCGATCCGCAAACGCTCTCGAGTCTGCGTTTCGCCAGTGTTCATCCCCCATCTCGCCTTGCGATTTCCGCTCCGTTTTCGGGCAGGTGACCGCCATCGGAGAAGATTTACCTCCGCACTCAAATAGGGTGTGGTGGTCCGGAAACCCCGGAATTGGGAACGATCGGATATTGGCCCGATATCAGCGGGAAAATTCGGAAAAACACTTTCATCAACTGTGTTCGCAAACCTGTGTTTCGACCTGCACCAACCTCAGGCCGCCGCCCGCGACCCGAACCCCCCGGTCAGCGGCCGGATCAGCGAAACCCCCAGCGCCCGGGCATTCACCCACAGGCTGTACGGGCTAACCAGAATCTGGCTCACCGTCCAGATCATCACCGCATGCCAGGGATCCTGCGGCCGAAACAGCAGCACCCCCGCCGCACTCGCCACCATCCCAGCCAGATTGGCAAACAGCGTATAACGGGCCTGCCCGACCGCGATCAGCGCCACGCCGGACGGAAAGGTCAGCGCGGACCATGCCATCAGCCCGACCAGCGGCACCGCCGCCTGCCCGGTCTCACCCCATTTCGGCCCCATCAGCAGCGCGACGATCTGCGTCAGCCCCACCCCCAGCAGCACGCACAGCGGAAACACCACCACGGCACTCCAGCGCAGCCAGCGGTCCACCTGCGCCAGCATCGCCCGCTGGTCCCGCTGATGCTCCGACAGCACCGGCAGCATCAAACGCCACAGCGCGGTGAAGGTCAGCTCCTTGACCGTATCGACCAGCCGGAACGCCACATGCACCTGGCCCAGCACCGCCGCGCCCGCCGATCCGCCGATCAGCACCGCGAACAGCCGGTAGCGCCCGATCAGCACCAGCGTCGCCGCCGTCAGCGGCAATCCCACCCGCAGCAGCGACCGCACCGAGGCCCAGTCCAGGCACCGCACCGGCACCCAGTCGCGCCCGATCAGCAGCGCCAGCGCGCCCACGCTCGTCGTCACCACCTGTTGGAACACCAGCGCCCAGCCGCCGGCCCCGGCAAACGCCGCACAGGCACCCACCGTGGTGCCCAGCCCCTGGCCGATCAGCGTGCGCAACGCCAGCCGCCGGTACGCCCGCTCCCGCGTCAGCAGCCCCTGAATCACCCCCGCCGCACCCACCAGCGGCAACGGCGCCGCCAGCGCCAGCGCCATCGGCATCAGCCGCCGGTCGCCCAGAATTGCCGCCAGCCCCCAGCCCGACGCGCCCTGCAACAGCATCGCCAGGCCGCCGACAATCACCGATGCCCAGAACGCGCTCGACAGCACCCGCACGTCGATCGACTCCCGTTGCACGATCGCGTCCGCGAACAGCGCGTTCACCGCCACCCACAGCAGCACATTCACCGCCAGCGCCGCCGCGCCGATGCCGAATTCGGCCGGTCCCACGATGCGCGCTACCGCAAAGGACGTGATGATCGACAGCAGCGCCGACACCCCGGCCTCCAGCCCCGACCAGAACGCGTTGCCCTTCATGCCCGAAGCCGGGCAGGCTGGCAGCCGGGAGTCGCAATTTTTGCGCGTAACCGAGGTCATCCCCCTGGCATAGCCCGGCGGAAGTTGACAACCGGTTAACGCCGCGGCACCCACGGCCAGCCAGGCCCGGACCCGACCCCGATCCCCGGTTCGGCTCGGGGCTACGCCGCCAGCGGCGGCGCCGCACCGTCCCGCAATGTGATCGTCCACCGGCTGCCCGACCGGGCCTCATACGCCAGCTTGGCGCCGACCTGCTGCACCAGCCGCCGCACCAGCCCCATCCCGTGACGCTTGCCAGGCGTCTCGACGAAGCCGGTGCCGGTGTCGGCGATCAGCAGCGAGGCGCCGTTCGCGGTCACCCGCAGCGCCACCGAGATATCCCCGGACCGGCCCGGAAACGCATGCAGATAGGCGTTGTTGACCAGCTCGGTGATGATGATGCCCAGCGCGGTGGCTTCATCCAGCTCCACCTGGAAAGGCTCCGCCGCACAGCTCAGGCGGATGTCTGCCTCATTGTAAAGCTCCGGCAGGTTGCGGCACAGCGCGCTGACATAGTCGCCGAAGTTGATCACCCGGGTCATGCCGATGCCCAGCAGATGATCGAACACCTGCGCCAGCCCCATCACCCGCAGCGCGATCGAGCGGAACGCCAGGATGCTGTTCGGGTCATGCTGGCCGTCCAGCTCCGCCGTCAGCATCGCGTAGACGACATGCAGGTTGTTGCGCACCCGGTGCTTGAGTTCCCGCGACAGGGTCTCCTTCTGCTCGATCAGCTCCTCCATGCGCAGGACCGTCCGCCGCAGTTCCGCTGCCCGCGCGCCGGTCGCGACCGCTTCGGCCAGAATGTTGGCGAAACCGGTCAGGAAGTCGATATCGTGCTCGTCGAACGCGTCGCTGTTCTGGCTGTCAACCTCCAGCACGCCGAACGGCGGCCCGGTTTTGGCCGCGACCAGCACATCCACGGTCGAGACGATGCCGTGCGCCGGGTAGAACGACGGCAGATTATACGTGTTCGCTTCCCCGATATCCGGGCAGATCTGTGGCTCGCCGGTGGTGAACGCGCGGCCCTGCGGCGAACTCTCATCCGCCACCGAAATCGCATAGCCGACCACCCCCTGCGACCAGCCATACCCGGCCACCACCAGCAGATCGTTGCGCGTCGGGTCGTACCGGCAGACCTTGCAGAACGGCACCGACAGGCATTCGGCACAGACCCGTGCCGCCTCATCCAGAATGACCTGCAGCGCCGTCTCCCGGAACGCGAACGTGCCAAACGCCGCCAGCGCCTTTTCCCGCTGCAGCAGTTTGGCGATCCGAGCTTCGAGGGTGTTTTGTGGCATAAGGAAATGAATCCGTTCCAGCACGAATACGCTTGTAAACCGAGAGCCGTCACGCCAACTTGATCAAACGAGCAATTTGCGGCCCGATGATAAATGGATCGTAGCGAACCGATAAACAGCGGCCCTGGAGGGTAAATCCCGCATCCATCGATAAATAAGTAATTTTTTCCCGGATAAAAGGCGGTATCCATGCTCAATGTGCTGATCGTCGAAGACGATCTGACAATTGCCGACATGCTACAGGAGGTTCTCGAGGCGTCGGGCTTCAGCGTGACCGAAATCGCCCGCAACGCAATCGCGGCGGTGGCCGCGGTGGCCCGTCATCCCACCGATTTCGCCGTCATCGATGTTCACCTCGCCAACGGCGACCGCGGCACCGACGTCGCCGCCCTGCTGCGACGCACCGGCGGAATCGGGATCATCCTCTCGACCGGCTACGACATGGAAGGCCTCGACCTCGCCAACGCCGACGCGATGATGACCAAACCCTATCGCATGAGCGACATGGTGCGCGGGCTGGAGATCATCGGCGAGATCGCTGCCACCGGGACCTCCGCGCTGCCATTCCCCCACAAGTTCAGGCTGCTGGCCGGGCGGGCCGCACAGCGCCAGACGGCAGTCTCAGTGGCCTGAAATCACCATTCTGGCGCAGCGACGCCAACGACACGACCGCCACGAACGGCGCCAGCCACATCAGCCGCGCCTGATACCGGTCATGCGGCGTGGACAGGCTGCCGGTGATCGCCGCATTCACCGGCAATGCCACCAGCACAACCAGCAGGAACCCGGCGCACGCCGCCCGCCGCCGCAATGCCACCGGCAGCAGCAGCAGGCACGCCGCCAGCCCGCCCAGCCCGCCGAACCAGTGCAGCCGACCCAGCAGAGCCGGCACCGCCAGCGCCCCAAGCTGCTGCCGAGCGGCCGCATAGGCTGCCTGTTCGTGCGGCGGAAAATCCCGCGCGATCCAGGGCGAGACCTGCGCCGGCCACGCCTCCAGCCCGTCACCGCTGTCGAACCGGGTCAGTTGCTCCGCCGTGTTGCGCAGCGCCGCGCGAACCTCGCCCAGCGGATCGGCACGCAGCGCCGCCAGGATGATCGCGTCGGCGTCGCCCGAGACCAGCTTCGCCCCGCCGGCCCGCTGCAGCGGGCTGTCCGGCGCCCACAGGAAATCGTCCGACAGCGGGGGAAAGTCCGCCACGAACGGACACAGCAGCCAGCCGGAAGCCGGACAGTCGCGCCGCAGCACCGCCATCCCCGGCCCGTCATAGATCACCCGCGCCAGCAGGAACACATTGCCGAACGGCGCCGTCGAGAACCGCCCATGCGCCGCCAGATTGACCGTACACAGCCCCAGCACCGCCAACACCGGCGGCAGCACCAGCAGCACCGGACCCAGCCGCCGCACGCCGATTGCCGCGACCGGCCCCGCGCCCGTCGTCCCGGCCAGCCGCGCATAAACCAGCAGCGTCACGACCAGCACGCCGGCCAGCGGCAGGCTCGACTGCTGGCTCGCGATCAGGAACGCCGCCAGAACCGCCAGCCCACATCGTAACCGCAACGACAGACGCGCCGGCACCACCCCCAGCAGACCCAGCACCAGCACCAGCAGCGGCGTGAACAGATCCGGCATCAACTCGCACACCAGCCACGCCAGCCAGGTGCACGCCGACAGCACGCCCACCCCTGTCACGAACGCCGACCAGGGCACCGCCGGCACCAGCACCCGCACCACCAGCCACAGCACCCACACCGCCAGCAGCGCCTGCGCCGCCACCACCGGCCACACTGTCAGCGTCAGGTGCAGCGGCAGCATGAAAACCGAGTAAAACACCGGCCGGTCCCACCCGGCATAGCGATGGATCGCCTGTGACAGATACGTTCCGGTATCGGCGAACACGATCGGATAGCCGTTCCACAGCGCCGGCCACAACAGCAGCGCCGCCGCCGCCGGCACCGCCAGCCAGGCAAACCGCCCAGTCGCCCCCCGAGTAATCGCCCCCCGGCCAGCCGCCCCCCGGCCAGTCGCCCCCCGGCTAATCGCCATACCCATCCGGATGCGCCTGCCGCCAGGCGAACGCCGTCCGCACGATCTCATCCAGCGCGCCATGCACCGGCCGCCACCCCGCCTGCTGCGCCTTCAGCGACGCGGCCACCAGCACCGACGCATCGCCGGCCCGCCGCCCGACCACCCGGTACGGCACCTTCAGCCCGGAAACCCGCTCCACCGCCGCGATCACCTGCCGCACCGAGTGCCCGGCGCCATTGCCCAGGTTCCACACCACGTCGCCGTCCGCCAGCGCCGCCACCGCCAGCAGATGCGCCGCAGCCAGGTCCGAGACATGCACATAATCGCGGATGCAGGTGCCGTCCGGCGTCGGATAGTCGTCGCCATACACGTCCAGCGCCCCGCGCCGGCCCAGCGCGGCATCGATCACCAGCGGGATCAGATGCGATTCCGGCCGGTGATCCTCGCCCAGCCGCCCCGCCGGATCGGCCCCCGCCGCATTGAAATAGCGCAGACAGGCATACCGCAGCCCATGCACCGCGCCAGCCCAGCGCAACGCCCGCTCGATCATCCATTTGCTGTCGCCATACGCCGACTGCGGATCGATCGGCGTCTCTTCCGGGATCGGCGCATCGCTGTCCAGGTTGAACAGCGCCGCGGTCGAGGACAGCACGAACCGACCCACCCCATGCCGCACGCAGGCATCGATCAGCCGGATCCCGTTGCCGACATTGTCCGCCAGGTAGCGCAGCGGCATCCGCATGCTCTCACCGACCTGCGACAAGGACGCGAAATGCAGCACCGCGTCCCAGCGCCCGTCGCCCAGCACCGCATCCACCGCCGCACCGTCCGCCAGATCGGCCACCACCAGCCGCGCCGCCGGCGGCACCGCCGCGCGATGCCCGGTCAGCAGGTTGTCGATCACGGTCACCGCATCGCCGCGGTCGAGCAGCGCCGCGACCAGATGGCTGCCCACATAGCCGGCCCCGCCGGTCACCAGAAAACGCCCTGTCATCCGTGTGTCATCCTCGGAAGTACGCCTTGTATCGGCGATGATACACGGCCCCATCGGCATTGCCCGACCGAAGATGGGCGCGGGGATCGACCCGTGTCAGCACCGTTCCGATAACCCTCGCGTGGGCGTCGCGCAGCACCTCCAATGCATGCAGCACTGTCTTGGAGCGCGTCGAACGCCAGCGCACGCATAACAAAGTCGCGTCCGACAGGGACGCCGCAACCCGCGCCTCCGTTATCGCGTCGATCGGCGGCGTATCGAGCAGGATCAGGTCGTAATGCTCGCGAACCGCGCGCAGCAACTGGCCCATCTTATCCGACAGAAACAAACTCAGGATATTGGGCCCTGGCTTGCCTGCGCTGATGAACGCCATCTTGGTGATGCTGTCGAGCTGCACTGTGTCCTGCCATTGCGCCTCGCCGCGCAGCACATCCACCAGGCCGGGAAACGGCTCGCCGCCAAGCCGGTGGGCAAACGTCGACTGCCGCACATCGCACTCGATCGCGAGGACACGCTCGCCGTTCAGGCTGGCGGAGCGGCCGAGTGTCAACGTCAGCAACGACTTGCCGTCCCCCTGGCTGGTTCCGGAAATCGCGATGACCTGATGCTGGTCGGTGTTGTGCAGAATGCCGACGCGCAGCGACCGCAACTGTTCGGCAAACGCCGCCAGCGGCCGGTGAACCGCATAGTCGTGAATCGACAGATGCCGCAGCGCCCGTTTGTTGACCATGGGTATCAGTGCCAGACACGGCAGCCCGGTCAGGGCCCGGATGTCCTGGCCGCTGTGCAGCGTGTCGTCTGCCAGTTGCAACACGTAGACCAGCAGCAGGCCGAGGAAAACCGCCGCCGCCACCGACGCCGCCATGGTCTGCAAGGTCCGCGGAAAGCTCGGTCGTTCCGGCGGGATCGCCTGCGAGATCTCATGCGCTTCCGACGATTCCACATTGGCCTGCTGCGCGGTCTGCTGGATCCGGTCGAGCACCGCCTGCAACTGGCCGCGCGCCGCCTCCAGGTCGCGGTTCATCCCGTTCAGCGGGATTTCCGCCTTTGCCGCACTTTCCGCCGCGATCTTCGCCTTCGCCAGCACCGCTTCCAGCGACGTCACCCGCTCCGCCGCGGCATGCTGCTCCGCATCCGTCGCCGCCACCACCCGCGCCACCTCGGCGCCTAGCGCCCGCTGGCCGTCGGCATACTGGCGCATCAGGCTCTGCGCCTCGGGATGCGCGCTGCCCAGCCGCCCTTGCTGCGCCTTGATCTGCCCGGCGAGCTGTTCCTGCTGCGCCCGCAGCGACGCCACCGACGGCGCCACCTCGGCCTGCGCCTCCGCCCCCTTGCGCCCGCGCGCCGCATCCAGCCTGGCACTCGCTTCCGCTCGGTCCGACTGCGCCTTGGCGAGGTCTTCGGTCAGGTTGGTGATTTCCTCGGTGTCGGTGCCGGCATGCATGCCCTGGCTCAGCCCGTGCTCCGACCGGTAGGCGGACATCCGCTCCTCGATCTGGCGCACCTGCCGGCGCAGTTCGATCGCCTGCTTCTCCAGCAGCGCATTGGCACTGTCCACCGCGCGATGCTTTGCCGCATACTGCTCCTTGATGTAGGCGTCCATCGCATTGTTGACCGCCGCCGCCGCGACGTAGGGGTCGGCCGCGGTGAACGTCACCTCGACAACATGCGACAGCCGCACCGGCACGGCTTTCAGCGCCTCCTGCACCGCCAGCATGGTCCGGTCGCGCGTGGGGTCCTGCTCCGGGCCATACACCCGGTCCGCCGGCGGCGCGTCGGTGTCCATGCCCAGCAGCCCCTGCGCCGCGCGGATCATCCGGTGCAGCAGCCCGGGCGGGCGCAGCGCGGCGTTGAACTGCGGATTGTCGAACAGATTGCCCCGTTCCGCCACGCGCTGGGCGATGTTCAGGCTGTGCAGGATTTCCGCCTGGCTCGCCATCATCGCGTCATTCGTCGTCTCCGACCGCAGGATGCTCTGCATTTCCCGCAGCGTGTACTCGCTGGGCTCATAGATCAGCGCGCCGGTCGCGGTGTACAGCGGAGTCATCTGCTGCAGCACGATCCAGTTGCACAGCGGCAGCAGCACAATCACCGCCAGCAGGGTCAGCCGCCGCTGCCGCACTGCCGACAGGAACCCCGACAGGCTGTCGCGCGCCGCAGCGTACGGCGCTTCCAGGAGGTTCGATCCCGGATCAGAGGCGCCCGTGATTTTCGCGGGGCTGTCGAGCATCCGCTGCGGTCGGCCTTCGGTATCTGTCCGGCGATGCGGCGCCGGACGGTGAGAGGGAAGCGGACGCAGTTGTAGGTCGCGAATGCTTAAGATTTCGCTAACGCGCCGCTCCGGCAGGGACGCGATGGCAGTGCCGCCGCGCACCGGCGCGCCGGCGGTGGTACTTCGCTACATCCCACCTGGACGGGCGCCCAGCACGACGACGGTCATGTCCGACCAATCCCGACGAGGGAAAGTGCCTGGCCCGGCGCGTCGATTGGAATCCCGGTATGAGCACCCAGAACAATCAAACCCGCATCGCCGGACACCATCAGATCGGCCTGAGCCAAGACGGCGAGCGCCAGCACGGCGTCGTCGTCGGGATCGCGGCTGACCGGTGCCGGCAGCGGCGCTGATCAGCAGCCCGGCATCGTGCGCTGCCTTCGCCGTCCCGTCGGGGGCCAGCACAGGGCGTCGCGCGCGACGACATTGAGGCCGCCCGACATTGGCTCATGCAACCCGGCTCAGGACCAGCGGCTTGGGCGAAGCTGGCCGCGATCGAGGACCTCCGCGACCATCCGTG
>Ga0302320_10018600_pt1 | contig 14003 bp, 12 predicted proteins | sample Bog_T0_3_FD_202130 | JGI IMG/M metagenome (GOLD analysis project Ga0302320, IMG submission 202130) | Peat permafrost microbial communities from Stordalen Mire near Abisko, Sweden - Bog_T0_3 | ecosystem: Environmental > Terrestrial > Soil > Wetlands > Peat | place: Sweden: Abisko, Stordalen Mire... | reverse complement strand
ATGCAATGGTCTGGCCGAAGCAATCGAGGCGCAATTGCGGCGCAATGGAGGCGCAATTGCGGCGGTCGGTGCAGTATGAAGCAAAACATTCACTGTGGGCTCAAGCGGGGAATTTCCTGCAAACTTCCCGCGAACGGCTGCACCATGCAATGGCGGGAGAGGGGGATTCGAACCCCCGGTGCAGCTTTTGACCGTACAACGGTTTAGCAATTCTCTCTCCCGCCGCCCTCATGTACATTCAATCATTTACAGTCGCGCTCACATCCGTGAGAGTAGCGTTCGGAGCCTTTTTTCGAGGGTCATCCCTTCCGAGAATTGAAATGCCAGCTCTTTGCACTCCGGCAGCAACTCCCGAAAGTGCGCCCTCTGTTGGCGGGCCTCATCGGAGTATCGGCCATGCTTCCAGCGCGCCTGTTTCGAGCGGGCCAGTCCCGCTGCCGTCCGTGGCCCCGTGGAGGGGCCTCCGTGCATACGGCAACGGCCTCGCCCCGCACGGCAGGAGAACTGCGGAGAGCGCCTTTGCGTGTGCGTGCGCCGCATCGTGGCGCGCTGGCTGGATTCCCTTGAGGGTTACCATTCTTTAGCGAGCCGCGCCGCGTTGCATGGGGTTCACTCGCGGTTTTGTTGTGCATCCCCAGCCGGCACGCACGCAATGGAGTGTCCAAGCCGTGCGATCGTCATCCGATCTTAGGCAACACGGCGCGGTTTTGAATTTCGGTCAGGCAGCCTCGGCCGTCTCTGGCTCCGGAATGCGGTCAACATCGAAATGAACCGCCGGCAAAGTGAAGAAGAAAACAGTGCCTGAGCCTGGCTGGGATTCGCACCAGATCGTGCCTCCATGGCGCTCAATGAGCCGCTTGCAGGTAGCGAGTCCAAGACCCGTTCCCTCGCGATTGAGTTTGGCGGTCAAGCGAGTGAAGGGTTCAAATATCCTCGTGTGCTCGAACTTTGAAATGCCGATTCCGTTATCGGCCACGGAAAAAAGCCAGGAGGGTTCATCGCTATCGAATGGGAGCCTGCTTGAAGCGGAGACGTGGATGCGCGCCACCGGCTTGTCGCAGTACTTGACTCCGTTCGCGATCAGGTTTTGCAGAAGTTGAATAAGCTGCGGCGCGCTTCCGAATACAGGCGGCAAAATCTCAGCGGTGATGCTGGCCCCGCTCTCCTGAATCAGTTGGTGGAGGTTGGCCCGCGCCTCTTCGAGTGCCTGATTCATGTCCACCGCTTCGAAAACGACCTTCGCGTCCGCAGTGGTGTACCGGTATAAGGTCTCGATCAATTGGTTCATGCGCTGGGCTGTTTGGATTACCCAGCCGGCGGCCTGCAGCGCCTTCTCCAGATTCCCTTCCTGGAGCCTTTCACCGATGCGGGTTGCGAATGTCTCAATCGAGGCAGCGGGGCCTCTCAGGTCGTGAGCCAGCACGCGGGCGAAGTTCTCCAGTTCGTGTTGTTGCTGGATGACTTTCCGTTGCAAAGAACAGTTTACGATCGCGTTTTCAATGGCTCGCCGGACTGTAATCGCAGTGATGCGGTGCTTCACAATGTAATCGGCAGCCCCGCGCTTCATCGCTTCGGCGGCAATCATTTCATCTCCCTGGCCGGTGGACATGATGATGGCCAGGTAAGGAAATCTCTCATGCAGCGCGGTAATGCCCTCCAAGCCATCTTCGCCCGGGAGTCGATAGTCGACGATGGCGCAATCGAACTCGCATTCGTCGCAAGCGGCCAGAGCATCCTTCATTCTGGACGTCTCGGTACACTCGGCAACCATCCCGGATTGGAGTATGGCGCGCTTGATCTGCTTGCGATCGCCCTCATCGTCGTCGGCAATCAGGATTTGCAGGGTATGGCTCTTCATTTGTTCCTCATCATCCGCGGAAGGTTATGGCATCTCGACAATGCGCCAGTAGGACTCCACCAGGCTGAACAGCTTGAGGAAATCCTCGCCCGCCTTCTCCTTGAGAATGTAGCCGGTCACATTCAGGGAATAGGCAGCGTGCTTGTCTTGCGACCGGTTCGACGTGGTGAGTATGAAAACGATGGTGTCGTGCAATTCGGGGTCTTCCCGGATCGCCGTCACCAGCTGAATGCCGTCCATGCGCGGCATATTCAGGTCCACCAGCAGCAGGTAGGGCGGTTCGAGTCTGGGTTGTTTATCGGTCCCCTTGAGAATTTGCATCGCCTCGACGCCGTCCAGCGCGCGGACAATCGGATTGGCGATGCGCGCCTTCTCGAAGGTGCGCACGACCGCTTTGGCGTCGCCGTCGTCATCCTCGACAAGCAGGATGCGGATGGGTTTGGGAGGCGGATTTTGCGGCCATGTCATGGTGTTCGTCCGATCCGTGCGGATTCATGTTTTCTCTTGTTCATGCGCCCGTTGTCTTTGGGCCATGTGAAGCTGAAGGTGCTGCCCTGGCCAACCGAGGACTCCAGCTTGAGTTCCGCGCCCGCGACATCGACATGCTTGCGCACCATGGCCAGGCCCATGCCACTGCCTTCCACCTGGTCCCTGGGCTTCAGGGTCTGGAACATCTTGAAGATTTTCTCGTGGTATTCCGCGGGAATGCCTGGGCCATCGTCCTTGACGCTGAAGCGCCAATCCGCACCCAGATCTTCGACGGAAACTTCAACGCGGCCGGCCTTCTTGTCGTGATGCTTGATGGCGTTGGAGATCAGGTTCATCAGAATCTGCTGCAGGGGCATGCGGAAGACCTGGATGCCGGCGAGGCTGGAGTTGACATCGACGACAAAGCCTTGCGGAGGCGAAAGCAGTTCAAGAATGTTCTCCATCAATGCAGCGCCGGAGATGGTTTCAGCATGGCTATCGTCCGTCTCGCGGCCGATGCGGGAGTATTCAAGAAGATCGTCAAGCAGCTTGTCCATGCGCCGAACGCGGCTGCGCAGCAGTTTCATGTTCTCGCTCACTTCGGCGGTCAGAAGCCCCGCCAGATCCTCTTCGATCCACGTAGAGGCATTGTGGATGACTCGCAGCGGCGCCTTCAAGTCATGCGAAGCAGCATAGGCAAATAGGTCCAGTTCCTGGTTGCTGCGCTCGAGTGCCCTGGTATAGCGAGCCAATTCCGTGGCAATCTTTTCGCGCTCGGCTTCCACCGCCTTGCCCTCGGTGAGGTCGCGGATGATGCCGGAGTAGTGCTTCCCGTCTCCAAGCTCGAAGGCGCTGATCGAAAGGTCCATGGGAAAGACGCTGCCGTCTTTGCGCCTGCCGCTCACTTCCCGCCCGGATGTGCCAATAATGTGTCCTTCGCCGGTTTCCGCGTAGTGAGCGAGATACCCGTCGTGGCCGCCGTGATACGGTTCCGGCATCAGCATCTTGATGTTCTTCCCGATCACCTCGCGGCTCTCGTAGCCGAAGATGCGCACGCAGGCCGGATTGAAGCTCTCCATGTTGCCTTGTGCATCAATGGTAATCAACCCATCGACGGCATGATCGAGCACGGCGCGAAGCCTATTCCCCGTCCGAATGCGCTCGGCTTCAATACGTTTCTGCTCCGTGACGTTGCGAATGATCTTTGACGAGCCGATCAAATGGCCGGCTGCATCCCGCACCGGGGATACGGTGAGATCGACATCGATGCGCTGCCCATTCGCGCACATTCGCACCGACTCGAAATGGCTGATCTCCTCGCCCCGGCTCAGCCGATCGAGAATGACTTTTTCTTCCTCCAGCCTGTCCGGGGGAATGATGATGCCGATATGCTGGCCGATGGCTTGACGCGCGTTGAAACCGAGCATACGCTCGGCGCCTTGGTTCCAGGATGTGATCTGGCCATTCAGAGCCTTGCTGATGATTGCGTCATCGGACGAAGCCACAAAGGATGCCAGCAGCAGCGCGCTGTTGTCCTCGACGAGTTTGCGCGCCGTGATATCGCGGACAATGCCGACGAACCCGGACTCGTCCCCCACGCGGAACGCCGACACGGTCAGGTCCATGGGAAACACCGTGCCGTCCTTGCGCTTGCCGGTCACCTCGCGGCCGATGCCGATGATCTTGACCTCGCCGATCTTCAGGTCGCTGGAGGAATAGCCGTCATCGACGGTGCGAAAGGGATCCGGCGTAAGCAGTTGCAGGCTCTGGCCCGTGACCTCTTGGCGCTTGAAACCGAACATGCGCTCCGCGCTGGCGTTCAGGGTTTGGATAGCGCCTTTGTCGTCGATGGTGATCAGCCCGTCGAGCGTGCTGTCGATCAACACCTTCAGCCGCAGAGAGTTGTTGGCAATTTCCTGCTCCGCCTGCTTCAGGTCCGAGATATCGGTGCAGGTACCGAACCATTGAACGATGCCTCCCTCGGCATCCCTCAGCGGCTCTCCCAACATCAGGAACCAGCGATAACTGCCGTCCGCCGCGCGCAAGCGGCTCTCAACACGATAATTTTCGCCGGTCTGCGTGGCGCGGTTCCAGGCATCCCATGCGGTTTGCTTGTCATCGGGGTGGAAGGGAACGTTCCAGCCCTTTCCATAGCTTTGCTCCAGAGTCAGCCCGGTGTAGGCCACCCATCGCTGATTGAAATAGACATTCAAGCCATCGGGTGTACACCTCCACACGAATTTCGGCACGAAGTTGGCCAGGATTTCAAATCGCTGTTCGCTCTGTACGCGGTCGACAATCGCGGATTCCAATTCGGCAGTGCGCTGGTACACACGGTCTTCGAGTTCCCGATCAAGCTCGCGAGGTTGCTGCTCCACCTGCTTCTGTGCCGTCAGGTCTTGCACGATACTGCCGGTGGCGACGACCGCGCCCGTACCGTCACCCAAAGGACTTATAGGCACTTAGTTTCGCTCCCGCAATCGACCCTGACCGATGATAGCCAGACTGCAACGGTATGCGGCGGCGAATGGGGCTCTATCGCCTGGGGATTCCCCATGTGGGCGGCGGTTTTTCTAGGTTCTGGAAGGGGACCGGCCAGAGCAGACTGCATGGGGAATGCACGGCAGTGTTCGTTATTGCACAGTGCCCTTTCTTGAGATGCAATAAGCTTAAACTTCCGCGTGCATTGCATTCGCGGCGTGGTTCCCCGCTCCACCGGCAAGCAAAGGAGGCAACTGACTGCAAACAGACACTCAGCCGGGCCGGGCTCCGGACGTAGACAGGTGTGCCCAGGAGCAGGTTCAGATCATTGGGCACATTCAGCCGCATGGACTGCTCTTTGCGCTTTCAGAGCCGGATCTCTTGGTGCGTCAAGTAAGCGCCAACCTGTCTTCCCTTCTCGGCCTTTCGCCGCAAGAAGTCCTTGGCCGCTCGTTCGAAACAGTGGTGGGAACGCAATCGTTCGAAGCGTTTCAATCCCAGATCCGGGCCGAGGATTTCCTGAGTCCGAGTCTGCTTCAACTTTCAGTAAAGAGCAGTGGATCCGAGATGCAGTGTGTCGCGCACCGACACGATGGCATGTTGATTGTGGAACTGGAGCCCGCGCCGGAGCCGGTTCCGTTAGATCCCCTCGGATTCGACACGCACATCCGGAGGCCGCTGGCGCGAATTCGAGCGGCCTCCGATGTTCAGGAGCTCGCGCGCGTGACTGCGATCGAGGTTCGAAAAATTAGCGGATTCGAGCGAGTGATGATCTATCGCTTCGACCCGGAATGGAACGGCGAAGTGATGGCCGAGGCGGTTGGTCCTTCGCTCGTGTCTTATCTCGGCCTGCGCTATCCGGCAAGCGATATCCCTTCCCAGGCGCGACAGCTCTTTCTCTTGAACTGCATTCGAACCATCGTGGATGTCGATGCGACGCAAGTGCCGATCGTCCCCGAGGCCGGACCGGGACCAGGACCGGGAGCGGGAGCAGGAGCGGGAGCAGGAGCGGGAAGACCGCTGGATCTAACCTACTCGGTCCTGCGCAGTGCTTCCCCGATTCATCTCGAGTATCTGCGCAACATGGCGGTAAAATCGTCCCTCACGATTTCCCTGGTCGTCGAGGGCCATTTGTGGGGCATGATCGCCTGTCATCATCATGAGCCGCGCCCCGTCTCGCATTTGATCCGTTCCATCTGTGAAAACATTGGACAGGCGGTAGCTGCCCAGGCCGCAATGCTGGTGGACATAGCCGGATTGAAGTTGCTGCTGAAATCGCGCATTCTTATTGATCGAGCGATGGTGGGGATGGAAACATCCGAATCCCTGGCCGGGGCGATACGATCGCAAGGCGCGCGCTTTCTCGATCTCTTCGGCGCCGACGGAATTGTGTCCCTCATTGACGGCGTTCAGTCCTCGCGCGGGGTCATCCTGGAAACTGATCGCCTGGCCACAGTGATCGAGCGACTGCGGAAATCCGCAGCGGGCGGAGTCGCCAGTTCCGATGAGATTGGAAAACTGGATCCTGGTCTTGCAGCCTGGGCCAACGAGGTGAGCGGGGTCCTCTATATAGGCCTTTTTCATCCCGGGAAGGCGGCGCAATCGGAAAATTATCTAGTTTTCTCGCGCCGGGAATTTGTCGAGTCCATTGCCTGGGCTGGGAATCCGAATAAGGCCCTGCTCGCGGACGAGCATGATCGACTTCACCCGCGGACTTCATTCGAGGAATGGCGGCAGATCAAGCGTGGAGTGAGCCGTCCCTGGACCGAGATCGAAATTAAAAGTGCAATCCTGCTGCGCGACCGAATCCTCCGACTCCGCGATGCCCGCGAACTTGCGAGTTTGACAGACTCCCTCGCAGCCCGGCTTTCCGAATTGAGAAGGGCCGAAGTGGACCTGAAGATTGCCAGCCAAAAGGCCAAAGACGCGACGGATGCAGCCGAAGCCGCCAGACGCACAATGAACGAGTTTGACGCCATGAGCCGCGATGTGCGGAAGCCCGCGAGTAGCATTATTGCAATGACCAAGCTTCTGCTGGATACAGATCTGACCGATCAGCAGCGGCGTTATGCCGAGAACATGCGCGCCAACGGCGAATCGCTTCTTATGCTCATCGATAATCTTCTTGAATCCGACAGCGACTGAAAATTCTCGACGTGAGCTCTGAGATTTTCGACTTTCGGACATGAAACTACGCCTCGTGTTGCATGGGGCGCAGCGGGTGTTTCGCCGCGACCATTCTCTGCCCAATGCCATGACATTCCGATTTGAGCTGCCCAGCCAAGTGCGTAAAGTCAGCCTGCACATGGCAACCGTTGCTCGACGTGAATTTCAGGGTTCCGCCAAGTTTGCGGGCAAGACCGGTAACCAGCTTGAGCCCCATGGTTGTACACTTCACTGGATCGAATCCATCCGGAAGTCCGATTCCGTTGTCATGGACAACCATGCGAACGCCGTCTGCCGTACGCCGCACCGTGACATGAACCATGCCTGCCCTGCCCATCGGAAAACCATGGCCAAGGCAATTCGACAGAAGCTCCTTCACCAATAGTCCGAATGGAATGGCGACATCGAGCGCCAGCGGAATCTCCTCTACATCCAATTCAAATTGGACCTCACCCGGCTCCATCGAGTGCGCCTCGAGGGCAACGTTGATCAAGCCCCGCAGGTATGCCGCAAGCGAGACTCCGCTGAGATCGGGCATTTGATAGAGATGCTCATGGACCATGCCCATGACACGAATTCGCTGTACCGAGGTGTCGACCGCTCCTTTGGCGGTTGTGTCTGTGAGTGAACGGGACTGCATCTTGAGAAGGCTTTCAACCACTTGCAGATTGTTCTTGACGCGATGGTATACCTCGCGCAGGATCACTTCTTTTTCCCTGCGCTGGGCAGAAATCACACTCATACATCCCGCAATTTGCTCGTTCTTGCGCAGCACCTCCTGTGCGCTCGTTTCGAGTTGCTGCGTTCTTGCCGCGTCGCGCGCCTCGAACTGGGTGATTAAGTTCAACTGAAATTCCACAAGCACCTTCTGCGCCGTAAGTTCGCGAGACACCATTGGGAAGCTCCGCAATTCGCAGTCCATGCAGAGGCCGGCGGTTGGGTGTTCCAGGCATGTGCAATTGCCTGCCAAATCATTCGTTGCATGCATCGACTGGCTCCAATTCCATACGACTTGCGTTGCTGCCCGCTATTTCGCCGGCAAGAAACAGTAACGACGGTGAAGTGGCGACAAATGTCGCTCCGGTTTGGGCATGGATATTCTTCAAGGCTTGTTCACCGTTGCTATCCACATAGGTCACGTTACGCAAATCTAGTAAGAGCGTCCGTGAACACAGACGCGGGACAGCTTCTGCCCATGCGCGGCCAAGTTCTGCCACCCATGGTCCGGCGATCCGCCCTTCCAAGATAATCGCCATTGCATCGTCGGTTTCGTGAATCGTGATGCGTAACATTTGCCGTCCCCTCCCGCGCTGTGCCCTCTATTGTGCACTCCAGCGCCCAAACCCCGGACCAAGGATGGACCAGGGAAGGACCTTGGCTCATACGCTGGCGGGAAAGGCCTTAGCCGAGTTGGCAGGCAACAGGGGGATGATAGAGGAGAGGAATTTGCAGATCTATGCAGACGATATTTCGTCTGCCGGACTACATATAGTCTATTTTGACGATGGCCAGCTTCTTCAACTTGGAATTCAACGTCGTTCGCCGCAGGCCGAGTCGTGCAGCCGCGCCATTTTCGCCGGAGATGCGGCCCCTGGCCTCGCGCATTGCGTTCACGATGTGTTGCCGTTCGGCAACTGCATGGGTTGCATGTTGCGTTGAGACGCGCTGATCCAGGTCTTGGGTTTCGGATTCGAGCTTTGGCATGGGCGTTGGCAGTTCCGCCGATTCCAAATCGACAGCTTCCAGCTCCCCCAGGGGAGCGTAAAGCACCGAACCGCGGGTGAGAATCACTGCCCGCTCCAGAAAGTTTGCCAGTTCACGGACATTCCCAGGCCACGTCCAGCGCATCAGCGCCTCCATCGTAGCCTCCGGAATGGTTGTGATGTCCTTGCCCATTTGACGGCTGTGGATGGATACGAAGTGCCGCACCAGAGCGGGTATGTCGCTGGCCCGGTTGCGCAGAGAGGGAGCGAAGATGGGAAACACCTTGAGCCGATAGAAAAGATCGGCGCGGAACTGTTTTTCAGCCACCATCCGGGCCAGATCGCGGTTGGTAGCCGCAATCAGGCGCACATTCACCTTGATGGGCCGTGTCCCGCCCAGGCGTTCGATCTCTCTCTCCTGTATCGCTCGCAAGACCTTGGGTTGCAGATCGAGCGGCAGCTCCCCTATCTCATCCAGAAACAGCGTGCCGTTTTGAGCCAATTCAAGGCGCCCCAGCTTGCGCGCGATAGCGCCGGTAAATGCGCCCTTCTCGTGGCCGAACAACTCACTCTCCAACAGCCCCGGCGGAATGGCCGCGCAATTGAGCTTGATAAACGGATGTTCGCTGCGCAGGCTGAGCCTGTGAATGGCGCGCGCCAGCAGTTCCTTGCCGGTGCCCGTTTCACCCTGGATCAGCACCGTGGCGTCGGTGGGCGCTACGGTCGCAACATCGTTCAGCACATTGCGCAGTCCGGAGCTCTCGCCCACAATGTCCTCGAAGCGATGGTCTGCGTTCGTTTCCTCTTCGAGGACCTTTCTCTCTAGCCGCATTCGTTCGCTCTTGTTGGCGCTTGACATGGAGAAGACGGGGCTGCTCACCATCGTGGCCACCTGGTTTGCCACCTCGGCGAGAATTCCGGCATCGACCCTTGTGAACGCGGACTCAAGCCGGCTGGCCACCGCCAGCGTTCCAATGGGTTGACCATGATGAATCAGTGGGATCCAGCACCCCGACTTCATTCCCAGACTGGTCAGGTGACGCATCGTCTCGCTGGCGAAAGGCGAACCCGCCATGCGCTCCAGCAAGAGAGGTTCGCGTGTTCGAAACGCCTCGCCGGCCGGCGAGCCCGCCACCGGCAGGCGCACTTCTCCGCGATGAAGATCGCCTTCTTCCAGTCCGAAAAACTGTACCCGGAACATTCCGGTCGCCGTATCGAAAAGCGCCAGCGTCGCCGCATCGAGGGGAACCAGATCCCGAATGCTCTCGGATATGACGCCCAACAACTTGCGCGTGTCCATATCGACGACCATGGCGCGGCTCATTTGCCGCGTCACCGCCTCTGCGGCCCGCTTCCGGTCAGTGGAGTTGCGGGTCACCTCGGCGTAACCGGTCACCGTGCCGGCTGAGTCGCGAACGGCACTGAAGGTGCTGTTGGCCCAGAAGCGAGACCCGTCCTTACGCACCCGCCAACCCTGGTCCTCGGTACTTCCTCGCTCGCCGGCAAGTAGCAGCAGTTCCGCAGGACGGCCTCGCTCTAACTCTTCCTGCGTAAAGAGAATCGAGACGTGTTCTCCGACGATCTCTTCCGCCTTGTAGCCGTAAATGGACTCAGCCCCTGCGTGCCAGGCGACCACGTGTCCTTCAGCGTCGAGAAGCAAGAGCGCATGGTCGCGCACATTCTCGATGATGGACCGTATCTGCTGGTCCTGGCGCCGCACGGCTTCCTGTGCCGCGGTTACATCCTGCTCCGGAGGATCAGGTAGCAGCATGGCAGTGTACCCTGTTCCTTACCATAGGCCTTCCCACATCCGTGTGCGAACGGAAGACAAAAGCGATAGATTTCAGATGGGAAATGTAGACCAGACGTTAGATGTTTGGAACATGATGTCTTATATGGGACTCAATACCGTCCAAAAATCAATTCACGGCTTCTCAGGTCCACCGTCGTGATTTGCTTCCGAGATGAAGCTTGTCATCGCTTGAGCCAATTGTGAGTCCACCTCATCGGCGATTGCCATGATGCGCAGCAACAGCACCCCCGAATCTGTCTCCTCCATATGCGATTGGAGCGTCTCAAATATGGAGACCTGGAGCATGCGCGATTCTTCCACCATCATGGCCGCGGTGTATCCCTGATCGCGCCGCAGGCAACCATGGTTATGGGCAGAGGATGAGGTTAGAGCCCTGGAACCCAACGGGAGCGGGTTACGGAGGCGGAGCACCAAGTCACGGAACATCTCTGGCAGATGAGCGCATCGCTCCTCGCGGGTCAGCGGCACTTTAACCAAGTCCGCTTCGTCTTCAACGCGGGCATACCACCTTGTTATCGTGTGCTGTGTTTCACGTTCCAGAACACTGGCAACATCGTACTTGAGCTTTTCTGCCATCCGTGGGGACCTCGTAGCTCAGTGATCCACTTAACTTCCGCGAAGTCATTATCCGCTCCATGGGAGCGACAAAACCGATCAATGTTGCTCACAAATACTGGGCAGACGCATGAACAGGGAATATGGTGGTACAGCGAATCCTTCGTTATGCGAACGTGAGCACGACGGCACCCAATTACATCAAGACAGCCGCAGTCGATGTCTGCAGCGCAATTCAATTACGAAACGGAAAATCTCATTGCAGATGCGGGGCAGGTTAAAGCGAAGGCTAACGGGACACTGGAAGACCTTTTGGGGGCCGGTCCTTCAACGATTCAGTAAGTTCCTAATTATTTATTTACAATAATATGGCGGAGAGAGGGGGACTCTCCATACTAGGCAATTAAACCCCAGTGTTTATGCGTATTATATGATCGTTTTCATTCCGTTGTCATGCCGTTGTCATTCATTTAGCATTCTAATCATGGAAAGCAGAGCAGTTACCCTGATGATCCGGTTTAAGGATGCGGCCGGCAAGTGGAAGCGCAGGCCGGCTGCAAGAGGCGCCAATGGACGAGTGAAGCCTGGTCACGCCTTGGTGGATGGGAAAGCCCTGGCCGTTCAAGATGGTGCTTACGAACTGCGCCACTTTGTTAATAGGCAGCCGGTGTACATCCCAGCGGGAAAGATGGCAGCGGAGGCCGATGCGAAACGTGTTCGATTGGAGAAGACGTCTGCCGCGATTGAAGCTGCCAAAGGCACCGACGTGCAGGTCATCTCGAAGCCGGGGCGCAGAACACTAAAAGAAACGGCTAATGCCTATATTAGCGATGCTGAGGGCCGAAATGCGCACGAGGCAGCGGCGCAGGCCCGGAACGCCACCGCTGAGTTTATCGCCCTCATGAAGAAAAAGAAAAAGGCATTCGTCGATGAGATCGACCGAGATGACATTTTCGGGTTCCACGCCGTGCTAAAAAATCGAGGTTGTAGTGGCCGCACAGTGTCGAACAAACATACAAGGCTGGCCTCGTGGTTGCGGTTCGCAGGGATCGACAAAGCAATCCTGCCGCCGGTGCCCAGGTATGAGGAGAAGCTACCAACGGTGTATTCGTCCGAGCAGGCACGGGCTCTGCTGGCAGCAGCGGACCCGTACATGCGCCTTTGCATCCTGCTTGGCATGAAATGTGGTTTGCGTGACCAAGAGATGATGCACCTTGAGTTCCGCGACATCAATTGGGCCGACAAGACACTCCGGATCCAATCCAAGGAGCAGTGGGGATTCCTCCCGAAAACTTGGGAGCAGCGCGAGATCCCAGTACCCGACGATCTGCTGGCGGAGTTGGCTGCATGGCAGAACAGCCGGGAGGGGCAAACCCTTGTACTTGGTACAAAGCACCATAAGCCGAACACAAAGCTCCTGAGAACGCTCAAGCGGATGGCGCACAATGCCGGATTGAATTGCGGCAGATGTGATGGTTGCCGGGAGATCAAGGAGTGCCAGGAGTACACCCTTCACCGTTTCCGGCGGACTTATCTGACCACGCTCCTGCGGAACGGAATAGACCTTAGGACTGTCCAGGCTTACTCGGGGCACAAGGACTTGGCCTCCACGATGCGATACCTCAGGCCCGCAGCAGGCATCGAAGCCCAGGCAAAATTGAATGCAGTCCAGTGGTGAAGGGTCATGGCGCCAAGGGTACGGACTGCGAGCGAAGCCACTCGGCAACGGCCACCGGGTCAAAGCGGACCATATATCCAATTTTGTAATACGGGAGCCGGTTGTTCGCGGCCATCTCGTAGATGGTCGTTCGGCTCATCCCCAGGAGCGTTGCCAGCGCGGGCGCTGTGAGAGCGCCTTTGCAGCGTTCAATGCGGGAGGGCAGGTCGTCCGGCAAATTGTGTAATAGGCCACGCATGTTCATGTCGCTCGAAAATCAGGCGTTCAAAGTGAACGGTCGCCGAATATCATTCCCCCGCGCGCCTGAACTCCAAGCACGGCGGCGGCGTGACCGTCGAATAGGGGTTCCACGCACGCCGGGCCAAGAATGGGTAGCAGGCGTTCGGAAGCGAGCTGTTTCTGTTCGTCGAACATTCAAACCTCCGAGCACGTGACTTGAAGGTGAATGTTTTCGCAGCCAAAGTCCAATGAGTTTCTCGTCGTAGCTTATGCGCCTAACGCATAAGCTAGGTAACCGGACGGCATGGCGACTGGAATCTCGTGCGCACACCGTGTTGGGGTCCAAAGAGGCTCCCGGAGCCTGGGGCGTTTGTCGCTACGGATGTAGACCGACTCGCGCGGAGTATTCAAGACACTCGGTGTGCTCGGTGATCGGTGCGTGCTCCGGAAGGTGTGAACTCTGATGTGCAACAAGTAAATTTCGCCCAGCCGCCGCTTCCGCCCAACCGCTCAGAACTCAATTCGTCAGGTTTCTCCAGTTGGGGATTAAGTTTCTTGCTGGTGGTGGGGAAATGCGGACTTTCGGGTGCGATTACGGGTGTCGATAAGAAAAGGGCCGCGCGCCTGCAAATTGGCGAAGAAAATCGCATCGCCGCTCTAATGGTCCTTTTGCAGGATTACCAAAACTTTGCGGCAACAACCGTCGGATGACCGGGGCTGCCTGACACGACGTCGGTCTGCAGGACGGCCTCGAAGTTCATACCCTTCCAGCCCTTGGGCGCCATCGAGAAGAGCTGTGCAATATTGCCGGGCGAAACGAGGTAGTCTCCGCCGCTGACTGTAGCCGCCCGGTCGAGTCCGGCGATGATGACGACCGTGTTATCGGTGATGTCGCTGTGGAATCTGGCCAGGACGATATAGTCGATAACTGCTGGCTGCGATCCTGAAGCATCCACTCGCGCCACCCACATGGGCGTGTCGCCGGTGGGCTTGTGCTCCATGATGGCACGAGTCCCATTCAAGTTTGGTTCCAGGATGTAAGGGAGAGGCGCCAAAAGCTTC
>Ga0302320_10018599_pt1 | contig 14003 bp, 15 predicted proteins | sample Bog_T0_3_FD_202130 | JGI IMG/M metagenome (GOLD analysis project Ga0302320, IMG submission 202130) | Peat permafrost microbial communities from Stordalen Mire near Abisko, Sweden - Bog_T0_3 | ecosystem: Environmental > Terrestrial > Soil > Wetlands > Peat | place: Sweden: Abisko, Stordalen Mire... | reverse complement strand
TGGCTAGTGGCGCATCAAATAGCACAGACAACTCTTGTGCTGCAGCCAAAAAAGGTGTTTACCACAGTGAAGTCAGGTTGTGGTGATTCTTTTAAAAATATATTGAACCCTTTTTTATTAACTGATGATGGGGGCGTTTTCACGGTCGTTTTGTATCCGCAGCTATAACAGCCGGGCAAGCCAATAAAAATTTACGCTATAATCGCAGAAATAATCCATCAGGATATAATAAGCGACCAGGCCAGACCCAGGTGTTGGAAGGGTCGAGAGCCACACGAACTCAGCGCAGTTTCCAGGCGGGAAGAATGCCCCCTCCGCGTCAAACATGATGCCCGACGCTACCCTGCCGGGCCCACGGCGGCGCATTTAGCAAACGGGACGCTGCATTTCCCTCAGTCAGCGTGGGCGGTCTGGTTCACGTTCAGCCAGTAGTGGCCGATGTCCCCGACAATCTCCATGAATTTTTCCGCATCGGTGGGTTTAATGACATAGCTGTTAACGCCCAGACGATAACTTTCTACAAGTTCAATCTCTTGCTCGGAGGCCGTGAACACCACCACGGGAATGGTCCGGGCGCGGGCGTCCCCCTTGAGCAACCGCAAAACTTCGAGGCCGCTGACGGTCTTGAGCTTGAGGTCCAGCAGGATGACTTTGGGGACCTGAATGGCGTGCCAGCTTGAATACAGGCTGGCGTAAAAGATGGAATCCATAAACTGATCGCCATCGGTCAGGTGCACCACTTCACCGGGTATGTCCCGTTTTTTTAAGGCCGCGAACACCAATTCCGCGTCATTGGCCTCGTCTTCCACCAGCAGAATATCGGCTACAAAATCCATTTGAGCACCTCGTCCTTTCTCTTATCCTAACGACCGTAACGTGTTAAAATCGCTCTACTCGGGGCATAAAGCGAGAAGTATTTGAATCGAAAGACAACCAGTTCACTCGTTGCAATGCCTGAAATGCCCCGGTTTTTGCTGGCAGCAAGCCGCTTTGACCGGCTACGCTTCGGCCATCAACTCCAAGTCATAGCCATGAAAAATTTCGCGTATCTCAAAGGGGCCGTGCTGTTTGGCGCAACATCGGCATTGATCGGCTGCCTCCCGCCAGCCCTGGGACAGCCGACGAACTCGACGCCCCCTGTATCGGAACGACCGAAGCGCCCAACCCCGCCCACCCGCGACCCCCATACGCCGGGCTATGTGACGGCCACGGAATTGCCCGATGGGGAAGTTCCAGCGGCCGATGCCGAGGGTAATTTTATCATTGGTGCCACGCATCATGCCGCACCCGAAATGGTAGCACAGACCAATGTGCCGCAGGGCACGGTGTATAACTTCACCATGAGTTCGGCGGACAGCAAAATTTTTCCCGGCATCGCCCGCGATCCTAATACCTTCGGCACCGGCGATCCGATTGATCCCACGCGCATGGTTGTGACGACCAGCCATCCCGAAGCATATACCCGGCGCGTGGCGGTGTATGTGCCCCAGCAATATGTCCCCGGCAGGGTCGCGCCCTTCATCGTTGGGGCGGATGGCCCGGACCGGATGTTGTTCACGGCGCTGGACAATCTCATTGCGGAACATAAAGTGCCGGTGATGATCGCGATTTCCATTGGCAATGGCAGCGGGGACGCCCAAGGCAGCGAGCGCGGGTTGGAATACGACACCATGTCCGGACGCTATGCAGAATTCGTGGAGCAGGAAGTTTTGCCGCTGGTGGAAAGCAAATATCACGTGACGCTCACCACTGATCCCGAGGGGCGCGCGACGATGGGCGGCAGTTCGGGTGGCTCGTGTGCCTTGAGCATGGCGTGGTATCATACGGATCTGTACCACCGGGTGCTGACTTATTCGGGCACGTATGTGAACCAGCAGTGGCCGCACAATGAGGAGACGCCGCACGGCGCCTGGGGGTATCACGAAACCCTCATTCCCAACAGCGCGGCCAAACCGATCCGCATCTGGCTGGAAGTGGGTGACCGCGACTTGTTAAATCCCAATTCCATGCACGACAACATGCATGACTGGGTGGTGGCCAACGAGCGGATGGCGCAGGTGCTCGCCGCGAAGGGTTATCATTATCAATTCATTTTTGCCCGCAATGCCGGCCACACGGACCGGGCCGTAAAACAGCAAACTCTCCCCGAAGCACTTGAATGGCTCTGGCAGGGATATCAGCCGCCGGCGAAATAATGCCGGGGAGAGCCACCCGCCAGAACCTCACCAGGGGCGGATAAGGTCGGGGCGAGTTTTGCGGGATGCCTTGGGCTTTTGAGCCGGATTGGGGCCGTTTCCGGGAGCTTCGGGCGCTTGATTGGATTCGGCATTAATCGCGGCCAGCGCCTCCTCAATGACGCCCAGCAATTCCTGGCGACCTTTTTCCGCAGTGGCGGAACACGTAAAGACTGCGGGCGGCTGCGCAAACCACTTGGAAATGCTTTCCAGGAATGCCGCCATGTTCGCCTGCACGGTCGCGGGCGGTTCCTTGTCCACCTTGGTGAAGACGAGGACGAACGGCACGGAGTTGCCGGCGAGCCATTCGACAAATTCGAGATCCATTTCCTGCGGGGCCAGCCCGGAATCAATGAGTGCGAAGACCAGACAGAGATTGGTGCGATGCTTGAGGTAACGCGACACCGCCTGGTTGAACCGCGCGCTGTCCTTTTTGGCTCCCTCGGCGAAGCCGTATCCGGGCAAATCCACCAGCCGCCACGTGCGATTCATGGTGAAAAAGTTGATGAGCTTGGTGAATCCCGGCGTGGGCGAGACGCGGGCGAGGCCTTCCTGGCCTGCAAGCAGGTTTAGCAACGACGACTTGCCGACGTTCGAGCGGCCGATGAAGGCGAACTCCGGCAACGACTCGTCCGGACAGGCATCCAAATCCGGCGCGCTGCAATCAAAGATGGCGGATGAAATTTGCACAATAATTATCGGATATCATTATCGCAGCAAATCCGCCTCACCGATACAACCATTTTTCAGCCGAGGGAATGATCTTCCTCCATCAAAAGCAATGGCGTCGGTTTTGCCGCCGGTCGCGCCCCGGTTCAGACAAGGCGAAAGCGCGGGGAAAACGATTCTTGGACTTTCGCGGGTTGATGAACGATACTCCGGTGTGCCAGCCTCCCGCCGGTTCGACCAATCATTTACCAAAAAAATTTGTGACCAACAAGCCGCCCATCGCCAAATCAAACGCGACCCCGCCCGAGATCGCTGAAACCGAACAGAGCCGTTTCGACCGCATTCTGGCACGCGCCGAATTCAAACCGCTGAAGGCCGTATTCGACAAACTGGGCGCAGACAGTTCGGCGATGAACGCGGCGCTGATCACCACGAACTCTTACCAGATGTTTCTGGGCAAATTGGGCTACCGGGTGGTCGTGTTAAAGCAAATCCACGAGCAGGATTGCTATGGCCGGCTGGGGCCGGCCGGCGGCATTCGCGCGGTGGTGCCTTTGCACGACACCGCCACCTACAGCACCCTGGTAACGCTGGTGAACTACGATTCCTCGGTCACGACCACGGCCAAATCCATTGACTACTACGACGAGCAACTGGCCGAATTCAAAACCCAGTTGATGAACCGGGCCGGAAACTCCTTGTGAAAGGGAACGGTCAATTCCGCTCCAGTTCGCAGGCATGTTCCACGGCGGTTTTTCGGTAATAATCCTGATGAAATTCTCCGGCGGGATAAAACTTGGTTGCCGGACGAATTTCCGCGAACACGGGGAAGGTCCATTTGCCGGATTGGTTGAAGCTGTCTTTGACGCGTTCGGCTGCCTGGCGTTGCGCGTCATCATGATAAAAAATCGTTGAGCGATGCAGATTGTTGGTGTGTTGCGGCAGCGGATTCCGTACGGCGAGAAAATCTGCCAGCAACGTTTCGTAGCGCAACGCGGCCGGATCAAACACCACTTCCACCGCTTCGGTGTGCCCGGATTTGCCGGCGGCCACCAGTTCGTCCGTCGGGTTAGGCGTCGCGCCGCCCGTATATCCGACGGTAGTCTTGATCACCCCGGGAATCTGGCGCAACGTCTCCTGCAAACCCCAGAAGCAGCCACCCGCCAGCGTGGCCACTTCATAATGCCGGGCCTGGACCGGGGCGGGCTTGTTAATGGTTGCACCGGCGGCCCAGACCGCTGCCAAAACAGCCAGCACCACCGACGTGCGCCGCAGAATTTGCATGTGGAGGAAGAGTAAGCTGGTTTTCGATCTTTGTCGAACGGGGACCTGGGTCACCAAAAATTCCACGCACCGCGCCAGACCACCCAGACGCCGAGCAGAAAATTGGTGATGGCGTGCGCCGTCATGGCATCGCCCAGCCGGTTTTTCCGCAGGACCAGCCATTGATAGGCGGCGCCACACACAATGCCGGCCAGCCATTCATTGTGGGAAAAACCGAACATGGCCGCCGTGGCCAGAAAGGGCCCGGGGAAAAAGCGGTTCAGCGGGATGTCCAAAAAATTTTGACTGGCGATATACCGATACAAAAACGAGCGGTAGAACACTTCTTCCAGTGGCGGCACAATCCAGGTGGAGCCGAGTATCCGCGTGACGATGAACAAGCCCGCGAGCGCCGGGCCAAAGTGTTCGTGGGGATTCCAAAGTGGAGGCGCCATTTTTGGCGCGTGCGAAAGACCGAGTTTGACCCACAAGGAATTTTGCGTGGTCCACTCGCCGCTGATGCCGACCCAGACGGCAAAAATGCCGACACCAACCGCCACGGCCTCCCAACTAAAAGCCCAGCGCAGCTCGGGGACGAGCGGGTGGATTTCAAAAATGAGCCAGAGGCCGACGAGCGTTTTGGCGAGATAAAACCAGTAGGCCGAGGCCGGCCCAAATCTCCCCTGGGCGGCGGTGAGCAGGACAAAAATCGCAAACGGCGCAACGCGGGCCGTCACCGGGGACCGGGAGAAGATTTTTCGCAACGGCATCGGGTCAGTTGTCCATCCCGATCTGAATTTCCTTCTTGTCCGAGCCCACGAGGGTCACGGTGTATTTGGAAATGGCCTTGACGCGATACTGGTGGTATTGGTCGCCGAGATGCACGATTTTACCGTCAATGATGGCCGATGGCGACGTGGGCGAGTAAAAAATGCCCTGCAATTTGGGCGAGTCCGGGGGATTGACCGGCGGCGGCGGCTCCACCGGCCGCGGCGTGATGACGGGCAAGGTGATGGTGGCGGCCTGCGGCGTGCTGGTGTTCTCGGGCGAAGCGACAATGGTGTGGACGGTATGGTGCGCCACGGCCCAGCCAATGAAAAAGATGGCCGCCACGATCAGGATGATCACGATGGCAGGCAAGAGCCACGCGGCCACTGACGAAGGTTCGTCGGCCACGGGCCGCAGCGGCGGCAACGAGTTGGGCGTGTTGCGCGGGGGCGCTTTCCGCGCCTGCTTTAACGCGTCATTGATCAGGCTCATGCGTGAATTTCTCCTTCCAGTTCCCGGATGGCTCGACCGACCATCCGATAGTTAATCCGGTAACTGCGTTCGACAAAGCCTGCGAGCAGGGCCTTGTCACATACCGCATTTACCAGACGTGGAATACCCTGGCTGTATCCAAATACACGCCAGATGGCCGGCAGGCTGAAAGTCGGTACGCCCCGAGAACCAGCCAAGGCCAGCCGGTGATGAATATACTGTCCGACCTCATTCCGCGTCAATGGTTTCAAATGGTAGCGCACCGTGATGCGCTGGCGCAATTGGCGGAGCTTGGGACTGTTCAACCGGTCACGCAGCTCCGGCTGGCCCATCAGGACGATCTGCAACAGCTTGCGGTCATCGGTCTCGATGTTCGAGATCAACCGCACCTGTTCGAGCAGGTCCTCGGTCAAATTTTGGGCTTCGTCCACAATTAAAACGGTTTCTTTGCCGGCCAGCGTTTGCTTGAGCAAAAAATCGCTGATGGCCGCATTGGTTTCCATACGGTCCAGGCCTTTCACATGCAGGCCATATTCCATGGCAATGGCCCGCATGAGTTCATCGGCATTTAAGACGGGATTTAAAATTAAAGCTGTGGAAAAACGGCTGTCGAGCTGTTCCAACAGGGCCCGGCAAAGGGTGGTCTTGCCGGCGCCGACTTCGCCGGTGAGCTGCACAAAGCCCTTCCGCTCGCGAATGCCATAGAGCAGGTGGTTAAAGGCTTCGCGATGCTTGGTGCTGTGAAAGAGGAAACGCGGGTTCGGCGTAATGTCGAATGGCGCGACCTTCAATCCATAGAACTCAAGATACACGTATGCCTTTTAGCACAATCCACGTTTAAGGAAAGACAAGAAAAGCCCGCGGCGCGGGGACGGACCGGGGTAAAGCTCCAAATTCCAAACGCCAAGCTCCAAAGAACATCCAAGCCTCAAACATTTAAGAACCCAAGGCGTGCCTTTGGGTCCTCGGCGGTTGATGCATCTTTGGCATTTAAATGATTTCTTTGGCCGCCTTCACCAGGGCCTCCGCCTCCGCCTGTGTGCCGATGGTGATGCGCAGAAAATCCTTCACCTCGGGCGACCTGAACCAGCGAACCAGAATTTTCTTGTTTCGGAGTTTTTGCAGCCAGTCGGCGGCGGGAAACTGCGGCGGGCGGACGAGAATGAAATTGGTTTGGCTCGGCAAGACGCGGAAATTGAGGCTGGCCAGCTCCTGCGACAGCCATTCGCGCGTGGCAATAATTTTTTTGAAATTTGCCTGATAATATATAAGGTCATCCAGGGTGGCTTCCGCCGCAATTTGGCCGAGGCCGTTCACATTGTAGCTGTCGCGGATTTTGTCCAGCGCCGCGATCAAGCCAGCATGGCCCAGGCAGTAACCCACGCGTTGAAAACATAGTGAATACGCCTTGGAAAAGGTCCGGGCCACCAGGACGTTCGGCAGATTGAGCGCGAGTTTGAGCGCGTTTTCCGCGGCAAAATCCACGTAGGCCTCGTCCAACAGGACAATGCCCCGTTGCGCGCGACAGAGCTTCTCCAGTTCCCCCGTGGCATACCCGCGCCCGCCCGGCGCATTGGGGGTGGTGACAAACGTCAGCGCGGCATCGAAATCCCAGTTTAAGCCGCGCTTCAGCTCAGGCACTCCGGGCATGGAAAAATCGGGATTCAGCGCCACGGGATTTTTGGCGGCGCCGTGAATGTCCGCCAGCACGGGATACAACGAATAACCCGGCGTGAAATATTGCACCACGGCCCGGGACGGGGTTGAGTTTTTAAATTTGAACCGGGAGTTTTGAGAGGGTTCCACAAAGCCGCGCACGGCCAGGGCCAGAATTTCATCCGAGCCGTTGCCCACGAGAATGTTTTCCGGCCGGCAACCGTGAAACTTCGCCAGTTTTTCACGCAAGGTTTGCGCCGTGGGATTGGGATACAACCGCAGGCGACCATCCACGGCCGCCTTGACCGCAGCGAGCACGCGCGGCGAGGGCGGATAGGGATTTTCGTTCGTGTTGAGTTTGATCAGGCCCTTGATTTTAGGTTGTTCGCCGGGAACGTAGGCATGGAGGTTGTGGACAAGGGGACGAATGAATTGCGAATTGGCCATTATGAAAGAATTCGATTTAGCGCGATGATTAAAGTGATTTTACCGCCGTGATTCTATCGCACCACCAGCCCAAAATCAAATTGCAACGACGGAGGGTAGTGCATACGTTAAAAGTTCCACCGTAAAACGCAAAATGAAAATTCAAGCCATTGTGCCAATTTTGCTCCTGGTTGTTTTTATCCGGGCGGTTTGTTTCAGAAGCAGGAATTGAGCTTTCAAGTACAGCAGGAAATCGGCTGGCCACGTGCGGCATTAGTTGCAAAACTGGTCAGCAATGAGAATCCTTGCACTTGATCATGGCACCCGGCGCATTGGCGTGGCGGTGAGCGACGAAACCAAAACGATTGCCCAGCCGCTAGAATACATCCCGGCGGAGCCATTCGCGGAGTTTTTGGCGCGGCTGAAAAAAATTCTCGTGGAAAAGGAGGTGGACTTCATCCTGATCGGCCTGCCGCGCAACATGGACGGCACCCATGGCCCGGCGGCGCAAAAGGTGGAGGCCTTCGCTGCGACGCTGAAGTCCGCCGTGTTGGCGCCCATCAAACTGTGGGATGAGCGGCTGACATCCACGATGGCCAACCGCATCCTGATCCAAGGCAACGTCCGGCGCGACAAGCGCAAGGAAAAGGTAGATAAGATGGCGGCGGCGATCTTGTTGCAAAGCTATTTGGACTGCGGCCGGTGATGTGACACGTGAAACGCAAATTCAAACTGGTCATCGCGTACGACGGCACGGCGTACGAAGGCTGGCAGGTGCAGAAGACGGGCACCGGCGTGCAGCAAATCATCGAGACGGCGCTGGGGAAGTTGTTTCCCAGCGGTCCCCGGCTGCACAGTTCCAGCCGCACAGACACCGGCGTTCACGCCCTGGGCATGGTCGCGCATTTTGAGATGACCCGCCCCGAGGACAGGATGACCGGGCACAAACTCGCCCTGGCGCTCAATGCGCATCTGCCGGCGGATATCCGGATCGTTTCAGCGGCGAGGGCGCGGGCAAAGTTTCACGCGCGGTTTAACGCGAGCGGAAAGCAGTACCGCTATTTCGCGTGGAACCATGGCGCAATGAATCCCCTGCTCCGCCACAGCGCGTGGCACGTGCCACGCAAGGCGGACCTGCGGCTGATGCGGGGGGCGGCGAAGCTGTTTGTCGGCAAACATGATTTCCAGTCTTTCTCCTCCAATCCGGGTTATAAAAAAAAGACCACCGTGCGCACGCTCACCCGGTGCGAGGTGAAAAAATCGGGTCCGCTGTTCACGTTTATCATCGAAGGCGACGGCTTTCTCTACAAGATGTGTCGCGGCATTGTAGGAACCATTGTGCAGGCGGGACTGGGCAAATTTCCGCCGGAGGATGTCAAGGTCATGCTGGCGAAAGCCGACCGGCGCGTGGCCGGCATGACGGCACCAGCGCATGGACTGGTGTTGTGGAAGGTGTTTTATGGGAAAGGAAGAATGAAGGATGAAGAATGAAGAAAACAAATGTATCGAGCTGAATTGCCATGCCGACGCGTGGGTTCTCCATTCGTCATTCGTTATTCGTCATTTATTTTGTGAATGTCGTTCTCGTTGAACCGGAAATCCCGCCGAACACGGGCAATGTGGCGCGGTTGTGCGCGGCCACGCGGTCGGTGCTGCATCTGATCGAGCCGTTCGGTTTCAAGCTGGATGATGCGCAACTCAAGCGGGCGGGCATGGATTACTGGCAGCAGGTGGAGTGGCATCGCTGGAAAAATTGGAGCGCTTTTGTGGAGAAGCTGCCCGCCGGCGCGCGGCTGTGGTTCGTCGAATCCAATGGCGGTAAACTCTATAGTGAAGTCCAGTTTGAGCCGGACGACTATCTGGTGTTTGGCCGCGAGACGGCGGGTTTGCCAATAAAATTGCTGGCGGAGAGCCCGGACCGCTGGCTGCGAATTCCAATGTTTAATGCACAATCGCGTTCGCTGAACTTGTCGAACTGCGTGGCGCTGGTGTTGTTTGAGGCGCTGCGGCAGCAGGGGTTTCAAGGTGAAACGGTGTGAATTTATTTCATAGAGGACAACTCGTTTGTAGCCGGAGCGATCACCAGCCCCACGCAGGTGTTGGCAACCATGTTGATAGAGTGACTCGTCAGTCCTTTTGAAACGTCTTTGGTTATCGTACTGTAGGCATTACAAGAGGGGTCCCAAGCATTGGCATAGTAATCGGTGATATTCACTTTGCGGCCCTCCAAGCCCTTGAAGATTATATTCACGGTGTTTGGCGAATCGTAATAGTTGGCGATGAAGGCAACTTTTTGACCGGCTGAATTGATAGCACAGCAGGCGTCAATCAGACTTTGATCGGAAACATTTTTGACCACGTAAATTCCTTTTCCCAAGCCAAGACGATTTGAAAGCACCTTGAAGGGATATGACTGTGGCAGCGGAGTGGTTGAATTGCCATTGGTCGTATAGAATCCCAACCCGCTGATGAATGGAGTGACACCGGGCAAATCCGGGTCCAGCACAGGGGCTTGGACGGGATAGACACAGTAGTAGGCGGCATTGACCCCGCACTTGATGAAGCAAGCGAGCGATTTCCCGACGTAGCCGATCGCCTTGGCGTCGTGAAGCTCGCCGGCGCCTCGGCCCCAATCCGTGGTGTAGTTCCACTCGTCCACGAAAACTCCCTTGAAGGGATTCAAACCCGCGCTGTGAAGGGCATTTCGGATGTCTTGCAAATTCACCTTGCCGGGTTCAGTGCCGTAATGGTGAACCGAGTAAAAATCTAAATTTGCCTCCGTCCAGGATTTCCCGTATTTCGCCACGAGCCTCTTTAAGATGCCTTGAAAAACGTCCGTGCGATCATAGGCAAAAGCAAATCCACCGGTCGGTATGGTGCCGCCCGCGTCCCGTATGGCCTTGACGGTATGATAAAAATCATCAACAAGGAAATCCTCCTTGCTGGTATATGGACTGCCGGTCAGATCGCAAAAATACTCAGCTTCATTCCATGTTTCGACCCAATCCACGCGCGTTTTGTAACGCGTATAAACTTTCTTTACGATGTCTTCCCACACCATCCAATCCTTTGGCGCTCCCTTGTAGGTGCCGCTGCATGACAGCCAATCAGGGGTGTAAGTGGCGGAAATAAAGGTTTTAAAACCGTGCTTCCTGGAACTGTCGATCCAATATAAATGGCGGTATTCCCAAGTGTCCGGATTTTGAATCCCGTTTACATTATTTCGATAGTCAGACACGCTGGCGCATTTGTTCGTGGGAATAATATGTTCGAAATAAAAATCGGCCCTTAAAAACGTGACTCCAGTCTCTTTTAACTTCGGGTAGAAGTCCGCCTGCTGGTCTTTCATTGGAAACTTGCATGCACCGAACACAAACGGCGAGCCCTGGCAAACCGTTGTGCCGAAGTCGAAAGTAACCGCGCCGGTTGCGGCGATCGCGGTTCTGAAGGAACAATAATACGCTGCTAAAAGCAGGATAAACAAAAATCTTTCCTGCATATGTCGCGAATTTGACTGGCCATTCCGTAAATTAAACGGTTTTTTTCAAAACGAAAAGCGGATAAACGTTAGCTCTTACAGGGAAACATCAAACGATGTTCCACGGAAAAAGGCGGATACCTTCGGGATTATCTTGATGAATGAACCGGGCGGCTGCCTGCAAATCACAGAGAACAAACTCACTCTCCTCCCACCGAGGATTCATTTAAGGGAGGCCAATATTTTGGAAACGTTTGAGCGGTCGCCGGGGGAAAACTGTCCACGCGCCGCCTCGGCGAGTTTTTCCTGGACGTTCGGCGGTGTTTCATTTTGAAGCAACGACGAATCCCCGTCGGAATGGAGCAGAGTTTCCAGCTCGCAACGCTGTTCGGCCGAGAATTCCTGGATGGCGGACCAGATTTCAGCAACCGTGCTCATATCGGCAAATTAAGCGCAAGACGGAGCCCCGTCAATGCGGTATGTTTGCCGCGACGGGCGCTTCCGTGGCAGGCGCAGAGGAAGCTGCGGGAACCGGCGGCGTATCAGCCGTTTCCACCTTCCAGGTGTCAATCTTCTCCACGCGATGGCGGCGTTTGCTGCCGTGCAGTTCGAATTCCACCTCGTCGCCGACCTTGCGATTGACCAGCGCCATGGCCACGGGGGTGAGGTAACTGATGACACCATGCTCGGGATCGGAATCCCAAGCGCCCAGAATCGTGAATGTTTCCACCTGGTTGGTCGAAAGGTCGGTGACCTTGACCACGGTGCCCGGCCCCACCACGTCGTTGCTGGCGTTGGCGAAACTCATGCCGCGGGCGCGGTTAAACTGCGCTTCCAGTTCGTCCTTGTTGCGGAGCAAAACCTTTTGCATTTCCTTGGCGGCCTTGTATTCGTGGTTTTCGCGCAAATCGCCGTAGCTGCGGGCAATGGCGATTTCCTTGGAATTGGCCGGGATTTTTTTATCCACCAATTCGCGATACTCCGCCTGGCGGCGCGTCAAACTTTCCCACGAGACAAGCAGCGCGCTCTCCTGGCGGGGCTGGTCGCCGGTGATGAGCGATTGGACGGCGGGATGCGCCTTGACGAGGCGCGCGAGCAGCGAACGCTTGTCCATGTCGTCAAAGACGGGCGACAATTGCAGCGCGCGGGTCAAATCCTTGACGACCTCGATGTCGCCGGTGGCCGTCAGTTCGGCGATCAACTGCTGGTCTTCGAGGATGAAATCGCGCAAACGGTTGGAGCGTTTTTCGTTGAACTGGTCGCGTTCCATCGCGGTGAGCATGGCGCGAAAAACTTCCGGGCCGAGGATGTCCACAAAATCTTCGGTGCGTTCCTTGCCGAACCACAGGAGCAGTTCGCTGCTGGCGGCGTGCTGGTTGATCAGGCGGCCCAGCGTTTCCTTGAGCAGATCCAGTTTGCCGTTGCTGCTGAGGATGCCGGCAATTTCCTTGGCGAGCTTGGCCGAAACTGAATTCAGCGCGGTCCGAAGCACTTCGAACCAGCGTTCCGGATTGGCCTGCTTGAACGATTCCAAGGCGCGATGGTGTTTGGCCGCCGGAATGGTTTCCAGGAGGGGCCCGAGCTTGACGCCTTCCTGCAACCATACGTGGGCGGCGTCAATTTCCCCGGCCGTCGGTGTCACACCGGCGGCCTCGCGCAATTCATCGCGCGCAAAAATCGCCTCCAAAGCCACTGCCGGCTGCGTGCGCTGATGCGTGACGATGTCGGGATTGAGCGTGGCAATGACTTCATTGGCCGCACCGACCTTGTCCTTCAGATCGGGAACGGCCTTGAGGATTTCCGCCACGATCGCCACGCGCGCCTTGAGGCCCTTGGCCGCGCGAAAATCCTTGAGCAGCCGGTCTTGCAACGACGTCTCCTGCACCTGATAGACCACGGCTTCCGTCTTCTTGGCCGGCACGATAAAGTGGCCGTCCTTTTTCATTTCCCGCCGCGCGACCTCCCACCATTTTTTCCAATCGTCGCTGATGACATCGGGCACGAGCATCTGCTGGATTTGGTCCGCCGTGGCCTTCCCGCCGAAACTGTTCAGGACGATTCTAATGAGGTCAATGTGGTGGGCCGCGAGGTGGCGGACGGCATTCAAGTCGGCAGCCTTGCGCGCCAGAATGTGGTCTTTGGCAACCGGTTTCAGGGATTCGGCGGCAAAGGCCAGGTCCATCGGGTGGCCGGGTTTGCCTTGAAAGTCTATGGTGAACCGCGCGAAAACCGTGTCCACCGTTTTGATGCGCCCAAAACCCCAGCTTTTGTGGCAGCAGCAACCTGCTTCGGCCAGTTGCGTGAGCGCGGCCACGTGTCGTCCCTCGATTTTCCCCTGTGCTGCCAGTTTCTCAAATTCTTCTTTCATAGTTTTTAGTCTCGCCTCTCACAAACGGAATACGGTAATTAAAAATGTTGAACGACAAAAATCCAAGACAAATTGCGGCCAGAATTCTTTCGCAACGCCTGTCCAGCCGTGAATTTACTGAGAATTTGCTGGAAACGGCCCTGGCCGCCGCCCGCCTTTCCCCGGCCGATCGCGGCCTGTGCCATGAACTGGTCTGCGGGGTGGTCCGGTGGCAGGCCACGCTGGACTGCCTGATCGCCCGCAAAACCGATCCCGCCCGCCAGCAGCGCCCGGCATTGAACAACCTGCTGCGGCTCGGTCTCTATCAAATCTTCTGGCTTGACCGCATCCCGCCGCATGCGGCGGTCCACGAAACCGTTGAATTGGCCAAACGTTCCGGTTACGCCTCGCAGGCTGGCTTCATCAACGCCGTTCTGCGCAGCTATTTGCGCGAGACGGACGGGATAAAAAAAATCCTGGCCGACATGAAAATCTCCCAGCCGGCCCTCGGTTGGTCGCATCCAGAGTGGCTCGTGGAAAAATGGCGCAAACAGTTCGGGGAGGAACAAACTCGCCGACTGCTCGCTTGGAACAATACCCCCCCGAAAACCTTTGCGCGAGCTAATACATTGAAATTTAATGGCCAGGGTGTCCGACCCGGAAGCCAGCC
>Ga0302320_10018598_pt1 | contig 14003 bp, 19 predicted proteins | sample Bog_T0_3_FD_202130 | JGI IMG/M metagenome (GOLD analysis project Ga0302320, IMG submission 202130) | Peat permafrost microbial communities from Stordalen Mire near Abisko, Sweden - Bog_T0_3 | ecosystem: Environmental > Terrestrial > Soil > Wetlands > Peat | place: Sweden: Abisko, Stordalen Mire... | reverse complement strand
ATGGTGAAACGCAAATCCGACGAGGCAGCAGAAGTCGCAAAGGAACCCGAGCGCAAGGGGAAGAAAGCCCCGCCCCGTGCAGTCAAACAGGACCTTCCCAAGGTGGCCGGCAAGCCCAAGGACAAGGGCAAGAAGAAGGAGAAGCGCAAGAGTCGACAGGAGCGGGCAGGCTTGCACATCAGTCCCAATCGCTGTCGTCGTATCTTTGGTAACACTTGGAATGGTGGCAAGATCTCCAAGGAAGCCCCCGTGGTCATGGCAGCCCTGCTTCAGCATTTTGCTCGCACAGCCTTGGAAGGTGCACTGAGATTTGCCGACGGGAAGCCAGCCACATGCTCCGACCTGCAGCGTGCCATTCTCGAGATGCAGTGGCCCGCGGAAAGCGGACTCCTCAAGATACACATTATGGGTGCTGCGCTGGGACAGGTGGAGGAGGAGGAGGTCGAGGGTGACGATGAGTGACGACGAGTGAATGAATGTTTCCCCAGTGTTGCTCAAGGACGTTGTAACCTAGAGTGGATCAATGGGTGCTTACCTCAGCAAAAGAAAAGTGGAGCCCCGTCGGGTAGCCCTTGTGGGTCTCAGCGAGACGGGCAAGAGTCACTTTCTCAGCGTTCTTTGCGGTGACGGTACAGAGGTAGCATCGTCCAACCATGGACCCACCCACGGCATCGATAGGATTCAGTGCCAGGTGGGCAGCAGGCCCGTGGAATTTGTGGAGTTTGGCTGGCCTGTGCTGGCCAGAGGAGCCAAGGGAGACTTTCAAACAGGGCGACCCTTTGATACCATTGTGTGGTTCATCGACAGCCATGATACACTGGCCGATGTGCAAGAGGCTCGTTCTGCTCTCCTTGGCTTTGTGGAGACACAGACGATTCCCACGGCCCTTTGCATTGTGCTGAACAAGGGGCGTCCATACACCCACAGACACATTATCAAGGGCAATCACTGGTCAGAACTGCTCGACTACCATGCTCATCAGCGAGGTGAACGCATCGTCAGCTGGGCGGTCCTATCTGAATTTGCCGACACCACTGCCCTTTCAGAGCACTTTCGCTCCGGGATCTACGCCACTGAGATGTCTTACACTGATCCTCAGTCAGCCTCCCTTTGTCTGGAGTGGATCATTGACCCAGAAGCCGATGGTCTGACACTGTGAAAGGGCAGCGCTGGCCATTATCATCTTTCGATTGACACCACACCGCCCACACGTCCCCCGCCATGTCCCACCCACCTGCGATAAACCCCGGTGACGAGGAGTCCGACACACGATGCCGTTGGATCTACTCAAACAGGACGCCCCTGACGGCTGTAGGCTGCACACTGGCCATGGGCACGCTCTTTGTGGGCACCATCTTGATGGCTCGCTTTGCCGATAGGACAGCTGGCTGGTCCCTGCTCATTACTTCTGCATGTGCCTTGCTGGCCGTGCTCAGCTTTCTCACCATTATGGCTCTCATTCGGTATCTGTGCCCCAGTTACGTTGTTGATCCGCCAGAGGACATGGCAGACACACAGTCCACGAGTGGTTCAGGTCAATCAGCCACCACTTCCATCTTTTTGGGAGACAGCAACAATCACCGTCCCCGCCATGATGACACCACAGTGGAGGACGAGTTTGAACTTTAATAAAAGACACGCCTCCTCTCCCACTCCACGGTTACATTGGTACAGCAGGGCCTCGAGACGGACGATACGGGTCGGGACAACCAAAGTGTGACTTTGATTTTGTGGTGCTTTTGCGTCTGATTTCCTCCGTGTCATGGATGATCAAGTCCTCCATGTGCTCCTTCAACACGAGAAGCTGCTCTCGATTCGCACGGCCAATGGCACTCCCGAGTGAATCCTTGTGGAAACCAATGGTAGCACTCAACATCTCACGCTCCGAGTCATCAAACGTCTCAGCCAGTCGAATGCACTTGACACGCAACTTGGAGAGCGTCAAGGGGACGGGGGTCGGTTCCTCCTCAACGGATGGTAGTAGTGGTGGTGGAATCGGCGCTTGATCGGGAGCTGGCCCGGCAGTGAGCAATTTCGGCGGTGGCACGTGGTAGGTATGGTCGTCAAAACACACTCCAGAGGTGACCTGTCGAGCGAGCAAAAGAAGTACCACGCTTGTCTGGCACTCCAACGCCACTCGGAATTCCTTCTCCGTGGCGCTGCCCTTGAGATCCAAGGACACAAGCAACTGTGGCATGAGCGAGGTCTTCCCCACGAGAAAGTCAACCAATTCCCAGTCATCGGTGCTCCTCTTTGAGCCCTCCATATTGCCAGTGAAAGCAGCCCTTTGTCCCTTGTTGGTACCTTGAGGTGGAAATATTTCCTCTCGTTCTCAGTCACGACTAAACACAAGAAGGGGAAAAAAAACTTCCTTTCCCGTTGGCTCTTCCATTCCCCACGAAGCCAAACCCTGAGGGTCAGGATGAAGCGCGGTATCACCTCCCTCGATCACTGGTTCTACATTCCCTCTGCAGCCTCACAGGCACTTGCTTCCACTGGTGCCTTGTCGCGTGAGACTATTCGACGTCGCATGGACTTGATGCTGTGTTGGTGGAAACATCGCAACAATGGCCTATTCTTGCAGCAGGACAGCGGTCGCCTCCTCACGGATCTCCATGAGAGTGGGGAGATGGATCTGTCCTGTGAAGAGGGTCGTCTGACAGAGTTGCGGGCCTACTGGGCACTTGCCTTTATCTGTGCCCACGACACGTGGCTTTGGGATGTGCGTGACTTTTGGGAGCACGCCCTGCTCAAGTGGCGTGTTGCCCATTACTACTGCTGCGAGCACCACTTTTCCGTCTCGATTGTGAGGAACGAAGCCACCTGTCCTGCCCTCGGGGTAACCACCACTAACAACGTGGATGTGGTGGTGATTGAGAACTATCAAAAGCGCTTCCCTGGCTCTGCAATGCCTGGTACATGGGTACGTGTTGCCTTTGACACGCTGCCTCCCTCTGCCATGAGCAACCCCGATTGGGATGTACGCGATGGAGGGGTGTACATTACGTTTCGGGACTTTGTTCCTTGGGCTTGGCATCAAATGGTACGGGCCACGGATGAGATGAATCGCCGAGTCCTCGTGGCTCGCTGGGACGACCATTTGGATGCTGACCGCCTGGACCATGACCAGGATATGCGGCAGTTTATTGCTCCCTTTTTGGATCACTGTAAGAAGGTCTACGATGCAGAGAGGGAAGCCGTGCGCATTGCCCAGTCCCGGTACGTGGATGTTGCCTTGCCCGCAATCAACGGACACGATGAGTTGTTGCGGGCCGTCAAGACACGGTGAGGGGGTTGGGGGTGGTTTTCCTTCTTGATACTTAACCCACGTGGGGGGCCCCCAGTTTCCCCCTCTGCATGGTCCAGCACTTTTGGTTGGCTTTTGAAAAGGGTCGACATCCCAAGCACCATTCGAGGGTGGCCCTGAGCAAGTTCCTCCTCGAGGCAGGATACAACGCACCCCAAGTGGATGGCATCATGTTCACGCTCTTCTCACTTGACTCTGAGTTCACCGGTCGCTACGGGGCTGGAGGCAATGGCTGGAACGAGGTGGCGTACCGCAAGAAGTTTGGAGGTCAAGTGGCAGACATGCAGCGTCGAGCGGGGAACAGTGAAAGCAAACGAGCCTACGGATGTGGTGCCCTCATTCGCTCGGGAGTCAACGACGAGAATCGAGGCTGTCCTTACTTCAAGAAGGCTCCAGGGGCCAGCAAAGATGTGGCTATTATGCTCGACTGGGCAGGGGTTCCCATGGCTGACATTGAGGACATTGCTGGGAAACCTGTGGGTGACGCCGTGGAACGCTGTCAGTGTGATTTCTCCAAACGCAGTGCCCTTAAGGATGTCCCCTATTTTGTCATGCGCCACCCCAATAGTTACATGCGCGGTTACAACAAGTTCACGGGATCCACAACGTCTAGCAAGCCAAAGGATGAGATCTGACTGGGGCGGGGAGGGAGAGAGGGTGATAAAATTTCACGTTGCCGAGAGGAGGGAGGGTTTCGTGGACAATGTCTTGCGCCGCGTGTCAGCGATATTGCACAGCGGAAGAACTTGGCGTTGGGCAGTATCTGGACCTTGATCGATTGTGTGCATCCCTCGAGTGCTGTCGAGTAACGGGAAACAATCGTCTTTTTCTGGAAAAGGGAGATCTTCCAGGCCTTACCGACCGGATTTGCAAGGTGGAAAACACGGCTCTGCGGGTGAAGAATTACACTGCACACCATGGCAATGTGATGCACAAGTACGTGCTTCCCTCGGACATTACCGACAAGAATCACGGTTCGCCATGTTACAAATTACTGCGGGTTGTTACACGTCTCCCTGCAAGAGCGAGGAGGACCTATCGTCATGTTCGAGACAAAGTCTTGCTGCTCTGTGAACTACCGACTTTCCTTGGCATCTTGCGTCTGATCAACACAACCCTTGCTAGCTGGGCACGGGAGACTCCTTCCGTGGATAAGATACAGAGGCTAACACTTCTTGAGAAACACAGGGACGCCATCAATGAAACCGAGTCTTCGCAGTGTTTTTATTGTTTCCGTCCTATGTGATGAGAAGGGCGGGAGGGAACACCAAGAGAACACCGCCAGCAAAACTGTCACCACCACTCGTTACGCCGTCTTGAGACATCGCAAATTCGAGGCAAAGTTTCCTCCAATAGTCCATGTCCCAGTGCACGTGGCAGAAGACAACCTTCCTGTTCCTTGAACCAGGTAGGGAACCGTCGTTACCACAACCTGGGCCGTGGTGAGTAGCGGAATAACCACATCGTATCCATTATTTCCATTGAGGATGTCAGCAATGCGTAGGGAATTGTCCAAGGCGAGGTAGCCCGTGGAATCCGAAATCTGATATTCAATGGGGCAGACCTGAGGAGGGTTTGGGGATGTGACAACTCCCTGAGTCTCAAATAGGCATTGATAAACACCCGTGGTAGGTATCAAGATGCTGACCACGACAGACCAGGGAAAGGTTCCAGTGAGAGGGTATCCCGATGTGCTTTGTGCATTGAGATAGGTCAGCGTAACACCCCCGTTGAGATTGGCCACTTGAACGTAGGCGCAGGACGGAGAGCAAAGACATTCAAAGACCAGACCGCTTGTGCTGTTGGAAGAGAAACTGCCGCAAAAGATCATGCTGAGGGCAAAGGCGTTGTTGCAGGTGTAACTGGGACTGGATGTGATGGTGGGAGGTGACCCACCGCTGCATGTTGTTGCGTAGACTCCAATCCCACTGGGACCTGATGAGCCAGTCCCACCAGTGCCACCGGTAGCTCCAGTCCCCCCGGTAACTCCAGTCCCTCCAGTTCCTCCTGTCCCTCCAGTTCCCCCGGTAGCTCCAGTTCCTCCTGTCCCTCCTGTCCCTCCAGTTCCCCCGGTAGCTCCAGTTCCTCCTGTCCCTCCAGTTGCTCCAGTTCCACCTGTTCCTCCAGTCCCACCGGTAGCTCCAGTTCCTCCTGTTCCTCCACTGCCACCGGTAGCTCCAGTACCCGCAGTTCCTCCAGTGCCTCCGGTACCTCCACTACCACCAGTTCCACCAGTTCCTCCAGTGCCTCCGGTACCACCAGTTCCACCAGTTCCACCAGTCCCACCAGTTCCACCAGTTCCACCAGTCCCACCAGTTCCACCAGTTCCACCAGTCCCACCAGTCCCTCCTGTAGCTCCAGTCCCACCAGTTGCTCCTGTGCGCCCTGTTGCCCCTGTACCCCCGGTGCCTCCAGTTGAACCCGTCCCTCCTGTGGCTCCTGTACCTCCAGTTGAACCTGTCCCTCCTGTGGCTCCTGTACCTCCACTTGCCCCGGTGGCTCCCGTGCCTCCACTTGCTCCTGTGGGTCCTGTGCCTCCAGTGGCATTTCCTCCTCCCGTGTTGTTGCCTCCACCGCCATTATTGCTGATGCCCAAATCACCAAACAGGACCCACTGATTCACGGCACACATGTACACGAGGCCAATCTGCGTGGAGTCCGACCCGTACCCACAGAAGAGGAGCGTCAGGTTGTTGGCCATGTTGCAGGGAAGCAAGGTATGCGGAGGGGCTTGAAAGCAACTATCCACCACAATGTTAATGGGTCCAGGCGGGCCCTCGGGTCCAGATGCTCCCGTAGGACCTGGAGCTCCAGGTTCAACGATGATTGCACCAGAAGGCAATTGCACATTGTTGACTTCTAGCAGCGAATGACCGCCTTCGGCCACAGTGGACATGTCCGTAGTCGCCGGGTACCCAAAGGCAGCGCTCACCGTGCGAATAATGTTTCCGTTGAGGATGTCAGCCGAGGTTAGCGTGTAGAGGGCCCTGCATGTTGCAGATCGGCCAGCACCCAAAGAGAGAAGAACATTGTCCGCGTAGAGGGGAGGGCATATCACTGACAGGGCAGTCGGAGATCGTCTCCTGCTTTCCGAGGTCACCTCCACCGTCACTGTAATGTTCAGCACCTCCTCGCTGCCCACATTTTGCACGCTGATCAGAATAATGTCCTGGTCTCCAGCCTCGGGCACAACAAGCGACGAGCCCAGCACCAATCGCTGAGAATCCTGGAGTACAATCAAGGCATCCCCGTCGTATTCATCATGGTGTTCTTGCTTCCGGAGATCCACAGCCACTGCAATAAGAAGCGTGCCCATGGTAACAATCAACGCGAGCAGTAGGATGACCACAAACATCATGCCCTTGGGCCAGCCCGAGACAGTGGAGGTGGCAGTGGTGGTGGCGGTGGTGGTGGATGGGATGGTTGCATTTTCCTTTCCCGGCGGTGGATCCCTGTTTTTCAAGACTGGACCTGACGTCTTTGACGATCGCAGCGTTGGAGTGGTCAACATTGGGGGGTTTGTCTCGGGCCGTCTCGTCACCACATCGTGATCATGTGGGGTTCAATGTGTGCACAACAGCTGTAGTTACAGGGATTACATTTTTCTTCGAACACTGTTGTTGTCTGCTTGTTTCTTCAAACTTCTTCAGCCTCTGTCCAGGTAACTCCAGAATGCAGCAGTCTGCGGCAGGTCAAAAACCCAATGGTCACCTTGTCTCCCGGGGTAAGGTGGCTCACTATCTTGCGCTTCACGACGATCCCGGAGGATTTGACCACAAACAAAGTTGTAAACTGCATCGAGTCAATGACCACCGCGCCGTTGACAGTCACATTCTCAGCGCTCCCTGGGCCACATGCAATCAGGGCTGTGATGCCCTTTTCGACGGTGGCCGTGACATCTGCAATTGTTGACTTTTCCGGCGGGAACTCGTCCATCTTCAAGCCCAGCTTAGCCAATCCACTGATGCTGCGTGGTTCCTTTCGCTTGCCTGTGCCTTTGGCCGCCTTTGGTTTCCGCGCGAGCTTTGCAATCTTTTCGGCGGCTGCGACTTTGGATGCACGAGACATGATTCACTGCTCGGGTGTTTCACTGTGTATTGAACGTGCCTTTGCAATCAACGTTACCATGCCTTCGCCTCCCTCCCTCCCTCCCTCCACCTTCAAACGTACTCTAGGGCCATGACTCGCTGCAGTACCATACGGGCCACGTCCTTGGGGATGTTGCGAATCCTATTCACACGCCAGTGCACAACACAACACATCCAGGCCTCGGCTCGTTCGTACAAGAAGGGTCCATACCAGCGGATAACCTCAAGGCGAGGGGCTTGATGCATGTACTCATGTAGCTGTTTGCGTATGTCCTTATCTTTGGTCACATCCACAGGTAGCCGCCCCTTTGCATCCCGAAGAAAGGGGTTGGCCCAAAGGGAACACAGCACGTCTATCCCCCGATAATTGTTGTACTCGGCAGCCAGATGCATCAGGGTGCAACCTTCTATGGGGTGGCGCATGTTAGGCATCTCCAACGCAATCCAGTACCAGGTGCTTTCATGACCGTGATACTTCAATGCAGCAAAAAGCTTGGCAACGTCTGGCGTGCCAGCACGGCGTAAGTAGGCCCACACCTTGGGCATTCGATGCATTTCGTAACTAAGCAGCATAGTGGGTGTGACACTGATACCACATTCGGCTGCTTCGTCCGCAATCCCCAGGGGATCTCCGCCTCCCGAATGAAATGCACTGCTGCCACAAGTTGGTTCCCATGTGAAGCCCTGAACACAGCGTTTCAAAGCCTTGACGGCAGCAGTGTTTCCACAGCGAATCGCATGGGCCATGGCATTGTTTCCCCCCACAATATTGGGTGTCCCGTAGGGATGTGGATCATCCTTGGGGTCGTCCCTGTGCGCATCCATCAAGAGGGGGATAATCTCGCCTCCGTGAAGGATGTTCTCAGTTGCAAGCACGATTGCCGAGAGATTATTGGTGTCACCTCCCGGCGTCTCCACGGAAGAGTGTGACAGGATAACGCGCACCACATTGGCTGTGCCCTCTTGAGCTGCAATCATGAGAGGATTGCGCCCGTCGCGATTCTCACCGGTGTAATTCGCATTCTGAGAGATGAAGAACTCGACCATTGCAGGTGCTTCGTCATCAAGTCTCCTGGCTGCGTAACACACGGGAGACTCCAAACCATCGTCGTCGGCATCGATGCGAGCACCATTCTCAAGTAGAATCGCCGCCACCTTGACATTGGAATGGGAAGCTGCCCAGTGCAGAGGCGTGACGTTTTCCAGCGAAGGTTGCAACACAGAGGCACCGTGTGCAATGAGGACTTCTACCACAGCAGCTGCCACGTCCCAGTCATCGTAACGGCGACAGGCTCGGATCAGAGGGGAATACTGCCTGTCCTCGCATGCGTAGTTAACGTTGGCTCCCGCTTGCAGGGCCTCCAGCACTTGGGCAGCACTCCCAGTCTTGGCCGCATTCCACAAGTTCACGTCCAGTCGTCTCTGCTCATGCTTATCGATGCGTTCTCGCTTGCGGGTGGATAACTTTTCCACCTGTTGTCGCAACTCGCGCGTCTCGCAGTAGTTGGTCCAGCGCTCTACCAAAACATCGGAAGAGCCATCGGTTCTCAACCCAGCTTCCCGGCACTGTTCACGAATAACGGCCGTCATGTTGGTAAGTTGCTCTTCCACGCGAGAGGACATGGCGGTGACCCTCTTGACAAAGGCGGAGACGAAGAAATCTTTATGGGGTTTTATTCACCAAGGTGGAAAAATTTTTCCCTCTCCTTCTTCTCTCCGCTGTCAAACCTTGATGCGTTTGTTCCACGCCCCCGCCTTGGCCTCTGAAATCTTCCAATGAGGAATGCGATCCCACACCTCGTTGGTGCTGTAGTCACGCCACAACATCATGGCCACGAGGGTGTACGAGGCCCCTTGAGGAGTGTTGCTGCGGGCCAGTCTCCGCTTGACACCAAGTAGGGCAAGAGAGGCTACGCGGCACTGTTGCCGTAGTCGTTCTTCTCGCATCAAATTATCCGTAACGGTGACGTGAAAACACGTGTAACTGATTTCCACGCTGAATGTCTGTCGTCCTTTGTACATACATTTGCTTCCAATGTCCGCGCCGAGCTCCCTGAGGACGTAATCCCGTACTCCCACTCTTTCCCCTTCGATTTCCGTCGGGTTGACATAGACCGTCCATTGCTGTGTCTCACAGAGAGATCGACTCGGGCGAGGTACGTCATACCTGGTTGTGTGATACCCGATCTCCCAGCGCATCTCCCCAGCGTCCCGCATCATGACATCCTCATCATCGTCTTCTGGACTGTCGGCCCGAAAGAACCATCGTTGGGTGTGTCCATCTTTGTCCTCCTTGGCTCGCAGACGCGTCCAGGTACTTTTTCCTATCTTATGAACGTCACTCGGATCCGTCATTGACCCTTTGCTGAATCTCTGGACAAACTTTATTTTCCCCCTCCCCTCCCCCTTCCTGGTGGTGTTAGATGAGGGTAATTCCCCTGGCCTTGAGAGCACGGCGAGTGTCGCGTCCCTTGATGGTCTTGCGTCCTTCGCAGGCTGCTGACCGAGTAGCATCAGCCACCACCAGGGCAACAACTTCTTCGACGCCGCTTCGAATCTCTTGCAGCGCTCGGGGACCCACCCTCTTGGGCCCATACACAATGACAGCCCGCCTCAAGGTTGTATCGGGGAGGGACTTGACGGTGCGCAGCCGCTTCTGCTTGGGTTGCGTGCCATCTTTCTTGGGTTTCCTGCCTCCCTTTCCAGCCGCCGTTGCCACCTTGGGAGCGAGAGGTGCGCGCTTGTGAGTGACAGGTCCTTCAGCGTCGTCCTCCCGAAGAGGAGCCTTGTAGGCAACTTTGCGGCGGACCATGACCTTTGACTGTTGGGCAGAGTAGAGTGTTCTGCGCCCAAGTCAAGTGAAGAGATCATGTCCGACGAGGAAGACAAAGAGAGCGGCGACGATATGGTCATTGAGAAGGAGAAGGAAGAGGAGGAGATGGAAGAGTACGACAATGACCACGCCAGTCCCAGTGAAGTGGAGCTTCAGATGGATGCCAAGAGGAAGGAGGAGGGAGAGAAAAACGCTCCTTCCCTCAAGGTGGCCAAAGTGGCTGGCAAGAAGGCTCCTCGTGCCAAGGGCTGGACCAAGAACATCCTGCCTGGACGTTTCCATAAGGCCATCGTGCCCATCTTGCAACTTGTCAACCCAAGGCATTACGAGGGTCTCATTGATCCGGATACTCGCGTGGCCCTCAGTCGTTGTCTCGATGTCTTGGCCGATGAGATTGCGCAGGCCTGCTCTTCCTTTGCCAAGCCCATCCCCGAGGACGATGCAGGCTACGAACCCCAAATGCTCAGCGGAGTGCTGGCGTTCAATGCTGTCTTCTCTCGCATCCCAGCCGGTGTCCATCAGGAACTCGCCAACGAAGCAGTGCAGGGCATCCTGGACCTCTACTGCGGCATTCAACCAGAGGCACAATGAAATGTTCCTGTTTGTTGCACGTGTTGCGAGTGGGGTGACGTACACTTGGCTGACCATCCTCCTCTCAATCGTATCAAAAGTCGTACATGAAGAAATTCCTTCGGCAGGTTCCCACTCCAGCGCTGGCCATTGAACCACCGCCAGTCCCCATTGAGGGCAAAGGCAACGGAGGCGGCGACGATGACGATGTCCCAAACATTGTGCTGGGACAGGTGATCACCGTGGGAGGGTTCACCATGGTCCGACTGCTGACACTCAACGACGATGCCGTCTTTCAAGTGGGCAAAGCACACGTCAGTGGTAAGGGCTGGAGCGTGACCAAACCCTACTCGTGGAAGGATTACCAAACGGGGCCGCATATTACCCTGACACCAGCCATGAGCAAGTACAACGGGGAACTGGTCAAGGTCAAGCTGGGCCCACTCTACTCGTTTATCGATGTCAGTCGCTGGGTTGCTTACAAGGCCACACTGCCGCCCAAGTTTCAGACCCCCCATGATTGTCACATTTCGGTGGCTCAGCAAAGAATACAGTGAAGGAAGAGGGTGTTTTAATGTTTGCCGTGTCCCGACGAAATACATTGTTCACAGCTGTCCTTGTTGATGAAGACATTGTAGAGAAAGTCAATCTCGTAGAGCCACTTTGGGTACCACGTCCATATGATTTGGTTATGTCCACAGTCCAAACATTGGTAAGTTTGGTAATGCATAGCTGCAGGGTTTTGCGTGTGTGTGATCCGCTTTTTAATGTGCATGGGGATTACAGCCCAGCAAACCGATTCCTTCCAAATGCAGGTATCTCTCGCTCAGGGGGCTCCTTGGCCAAGCGGCGACTCTTCCTCGTGGGCTCCGGGGGCTGCGGCGGAGGAATCACTCTCACTTGATGCTTCACCGCTACCGCTTTCGCCAAGGTTGTCGTCGTCATCGTCGTCGGACATTTCGCACCAACTGTCGGGTTCTGGGTCATCGGCTGTGTGTCCATGGATGAGCTCTTCCCCTCGATTCACGACGATGCGGCAAACCAAAAAGAAAAAAGACACTTACGTACGTTCTTGTCCATGGGATCTGAATCCAACGCCACTATCCTGGGGAGACTGCTGACCACTGAAGGTAGGGGCAAGGTAACAGAACCATCTGGAGCCTCCAGAGCCTGAACCTTGGTTGGTGGTTCTTCGGGCACTGGGACAGGTTTTTCCTCGTCCTCTCCACTTGAAGGCTCCCGAGGACGCTTTGGATCAATCCACAGCACAGATGCCACCACAAAGGTCTGCTCCTCCTCCTCTTCCTCTTCCTCTTCCTCTCGACTTTCCTCGCTGCTGCTGAACGGGGAATCGATATCCTCGGGTTCTTCAGCGGCGGTCCCGGGCTCGGTTGGCCCAGTCTCGGTTGGCTGTACGCCAAGAGGAGCGGGATCTGTCCAGGGAATGACAGAGGCAATGAAACGAAAAAAACGCAACATATCCTCCTTGTGTGACTGGCCTTATTGTTGCAACCACAGGGCCAAACCACACCACTTGGCAAAGAATGAGCTCCTGCGCACGCAAAACAGCCTGCTGTTGTCTTTGCCAGCCTTGCTGCCTTTGTCCTCTTTTGACCCTGGGAGTGCTAGCAATTGGACTGGGGGCCGTCTACGTGTGGTGGCAGTCTCTGGGTGATTTTGACGCTGGACAACTCATTGGTAGACTCTGGCGGTGACGGACCTTGCCCACCCCTCGCCACCAGTCATGTGGCTCGAGCTGTACACTGTCCTGCTGCTCTGGGCCTGGTTCCACTCGCTCATCAACACGCGCCTCCACGTCTTTGTCGGTGTGTCTGTGGTGTACAGCTTTCATTACTTTCTCTTTGTGTACAACGTCAGTGAACCCCGTCCTTGGCCGTGGCTTCGTGGCCTTTCGCTCTGGAATCGGTTGCATCGATGGCACCTGGGCAGGGGAGGCTTCATCTGGGCAGAAGGCAGCAAGTGGACAGACTACGAAAGCAAAGGTCCTCGTATCTTTGTGGTGGAGTCCACGCTCAACGACGTGCTGGCCATGGTTCTCACCTTTGGACTGCATGGACAAGAACCCAAAGCCGTCAAGGGCCTAAGTCCTTTGTTGGTGCTCCCAGACTACCTCTTTCGTGTTCCCTTGCTTGCCAACCTCTTGCAGTGGGTGGGAGGGGTTCCCTTTGACAAGGCCCGCCTAGAACGTGCAGTCAAGGAGGGAGGTGCATCGTTGGTCGTCATCTTGCCTGCCACGCCCACGGGAAGTCCCACCTATCTCGCTCGCTGGGAGAGTGATTTGCTCAATCAAGATGATGCACTGGAACGTGGTGAACTCCAGGGACACGAGATTAATCTCATTTGCACCTGGCTTCGAGACCTCCCCGTCATCACACAGCAACCCATCAAAGTGGTGCCTGTTGTCTATTGCGGAGCCGAGCACTTTTATCGGTCTTATTGCTGTCTTCACCAGCTTGGTTTGCTGGGTACCTGCATCCCTCGTGCCGTCAAGTTGAGGGTTGCATTCCATCGAACCATCTTCCTTTCCTCGGTGGCTCCCGCTGGTGAAGAGGAACCCGACACCTCCACACTTCCCGAGACAGCACGCAAACTACTTGACACCCTTAGGGAGGCACATGGATACCTCAATCAGGTCACCCACGCAGACGCCAATGACGTTTTGGTGGCGGAGCAATAAAAAAAATTTCACCGAAAAATAAATCGGATTTATTTAATCGCGAAAAAAAGTCCGGCGCCGGAACTCCGGAAGTCCGGAGGCCCGGAGGGGAGCCGATGGAGGTCTCCATGGCCGATGGACCGAAAACTGACCCCTCGTTATTGCACGTTTCCAGTCTCGTAGCGGAGCTAACTCAAATGCACCAATAAAAGGGTATGCCTCTCCAGCGGCAAATTCGTGGACAAGAAAAACGGGGATAAGTCGATTTTTTCTGAGCGGACCAATCCAATTTGTGTTGGCTGGATAATTGATGCTCAAACTTGCAGGGTATGCTCTTCATGGGCCACAGAATTTTTCAGGACCTCTAACAAAATTTCAAAATTGTAGTCTATTTTTGGAATCTGAAATTTCAAATTTTGTTAGAGGTCCTGAAAAATTCTGTGCACCAAGTTGGGTGGGTCTGGAGGGTTCGAGAAACAATTATCCACGCAACACAAATTGGATTGGCCCGCTCAGAAAAAATCGACT
>Ga0302320_10018597_pt1 | contig 14004 bp, 4 predicted proteins | sample Bog_T0_3_FD_202130 | JGI IMG/M metagenome (GOLD analysis project Ga0302320, IMG submission 202130) | Peat permafrost microbial communities from Stordalen Mire near Abisko, Sweden - Bog_T0_3 | ecosystem: Environmental > Terrestrial > Soil > Wetlands > Peat | place: Sweden: Abisko, Stordalen Mire... | reverse complement strand
GAAATCACTGTTTTCCTCACAAACGCTTAAAAAGACCGCTTTTTCCCTAATTTTCTTTGATTTCTCTATAAAATGACGAATTTGGAACTTCCGAAGGAATTTCCCTTTATAAAAATCCCATATAATCACGAATCCCACTTCATCACAACTCAATAAAAGCCCAAAACCTCGAGAAATAGCCAAAATCAGGACTTTTCGCTTATGATAATTGAGATTTCTGGATATCGAGGTGAATTTATAAAGAAAAGCTGGATTTTCATATGTTTCGTCCATAAAAACAAGGCTTTTTTCACGATTTAAGGGTTTTTTCTTGATATTTTCGATATCGCTGGCTTTTCTTAGATCTCCATAAGATTTTCCAGGCTTTAAACTTGCGAATCGTCTTATTCTAGGAGAAAATTCTATGAAATTAAGCTTCTTCATAAGAAAAGGCTCAATATCGAGGATTTCCTTATCGAAAAGTCCCCTTTTCCCTTCAAAAATCAAGCCAATTTCCAAGATATCGAGTTTCTTAGCCTTTCGCTTATAAGAATAGAAGGAAATACTACCAAAAGGACTGGCAATTATGAGAATCGAGGCTTCTGGGATCGAAATTGCCTCAGAAATCGCGAAATCCCCTTTATCGAAACCCTGAAAAACACGGTTTCTGCGAAGTAAAAGCATCGATTCCTCATTATTATAATCAAAAAGCTCGATTTCCTCAGGTTTTCCTTCCTTTAAAAGACATTGATTCTGATGAATCGCGAATAAATTAAAGTGATCCTCTTCATTTTCGCTATTTTCTAATATTTCCTGGCCTTTTTCGGGCTTTTCGGCTTTTTCGTGGCCTTTTTCGGCTTTCAAAACCTCAGAAATCCTTCGAAATCCTGTTAAAGCTCCTATTTTCCTATGAATTTCAGCGAAATCGATTTGAAAAGTCTGATTTTCAGCTTCGATTTCATAGAAGAGTTCAGGTTTGAATTTTTCGAGTCTTCTTTTTTCATAGAAAAAGGCAGAAACATGTGTTTTTCTCTTTCTTTCGATATGAGAAATCGTGAATAATTGTTTAGGGATTTGTCCATATTCATTGATTTGTTGAAGAAATGCGTTTCTTTCGTTTATTGAGAATTTCTCGAGATTTCGTAGTCCTCCTTCATAAGTTATAAAGAAATATTTATTAAGGCTTTCGATTGCAGATTTGCCCTTTTGTTTAAAACCCCAAATCAAATCGATCCATTGAGAGATTTTCGCGTTTTCTAAGGCTTTTCGCATGAACAAAACAAAAATCCTCATATTTCCTAAAGCCCAAAAAGGCAATTTCAAATCTTCGACTTTCTCCGAATTTTGTCTTATTCCGAAATCGAGATTATTGAGGTTCAAAAAGCCTTCTTCGAAATAGAAAAGTTCTGGAATCAATTCTTTAACATCATGATTTAAAGCCAAAAACCATGCTTCTTCCATAGAATCGAATAATCGATCTGATAAATCGAATTTCCCACCTTGTAATTCGAAGCCTTGAATCGAAAAAGGCAAGATTCTAATAAGATAATAAAGAACTAGAGTTTGTGAGGAATAATGACTTCCATGATGAAAAGCTGGAAAAAGACCTTCTTGGGAAGTATAGGCGAATCTTTCCTTTATACTGAGGACTTTTTCCTTAGTTAAGGCACCTATTGGCTTTGATAAATCTCTATAAATAGCTTCTTTATCTAAAAACAAGGTTTTCGAATTATAATCTGATAAAACCCAAGGAAAAACAGGATATTGACTCAAATCTGAAGAAGTCCTGCCTGAAATTAAATTGAGAAATTGCAGATATTCGAAAGAAGACAATTTCCCATATTCCCATAAAGGACTTATTAAAGCTAAAAGGCCTTCTTGAGTATAGAAATCAAAGGAAACATCAGAATGGGGTTTTCTAAGGAAAAAAGCGTTATTTCCTGATATCAATATCTTCAAAGCCATTGGAAAACCCATGATTTTCTGCAAAATCGCCTCTCTTTCATCAATATTTGCCACTAGAAATAAAGCTTTTTGATTATAGAAGATCTCGATAGCGTTGGGATATAAGAGATATCGTTTGGCATGGATTTCAGCTATTTCGGAATAAGAAATCCTAAGGATTTTGCTCTTTTTCTGAAGAAAAGGCCTTGAAGCGAAAAAAGACTGATTTCTAGGCAAAAACCATTTAGATTTAGCAAAGGAAATTTCTGAATGAAAATAAGGTTCTTGATCATTTATTAACAAAGGACAGGATTTTATCAGAAAAAGAGCCTTTTGGCTGATTAATAATAGACTTTCTATTAATTTGGAACCTTCTTTGAGAATCGCGATATTGAAGAAATCCGAAATTTCCTCAGAAATCGAACAAAAGTCCTGGATTTTCAATAATTTCTCACGAATTTGGCTCTTATTTAATTTATTTATAAGGACTTTTTCTTCAGTTTTCGATTTCCGCAATGAAAGATTCATAAACGAATCTGAGGTTTTCGAAAAATCTGATAAAAAGTTGCTTTTTTGAAGGATTTCGGAGTTTTTCTTAAGGAAATCAGGCAATTCCTTATTTTCAGTATCAATCAAGGCTTTTTCTTCAAATAAAGCTTCGATATCCGTTTTCTCAGAAGAAAAAGCCTGATTTTCAGGCTTTTTTATCAATAATTCCTCAGGAGTTTCTATAGAAACGACCAATCGTTTGCAATATCCATAACCTATTTTATTAGCCTGTTTAAAGGAAAAAGCCTTGGAAATCGAGGCTTTTTCATAATAATTCTTAAGATCCTCTGTTTTTTCGAATTTCCTTAGACTTTTCTTCATTTTTTCTGATAGAAATCGTGTTTTTTCTAATTGATAAGTCAAATCCCAGGCATTTTCATTGATTTCCTGCGATTTCGGGTTTTCTTCAAAGGAAATTGAAGTTCTTACTTTTTCTGAGGATTTTCGCTTATTTGGATTTTCTATTGATTTCAAAGGTTCTTGAGTTTCGACCAAAAGCAGCTGATTTTCATTAAGGAAATTCAAATAAAAGCCCCAAAGTTTCTTATAAATAATAAGCTCAATCTTCTGTTTTATGCTTTCTTCATGAGAAATCAAGAAAAGAAAAGCTTCAATAGTCAATGACTTTTCTTCGATTTTCAAGAGATTATCAAAACCTTGAGAAAATCCATCGAAATCTCCAAAAGACATCGAGAACTTCATTTCTTCCTTTGGGATCAAAAGTAATAGAAAAACGGACTTTTCAGCGATTTTCCTTGAAAATCTATTAAAAAGCACGTTTTTAAAGACATTTTAAAGAAAAAAACTGAGAACTTACTTTATTATTAATTCATAAGAAATATAAATCAAAGCATTAAGGAAATCGCTGGAAATATCAGAAAAGACCAATTCTTTATTAGAAATCAATGAATCCAATAGCTTTTCTAACCTTTCCTCAGAATTCGCCTTTATCGCATAATCAAAAGCCCTGAAAACCAGGTTTTTCCAATATTCCTGAAGAGAAAATAGAGCTTTTTCGATAATTTCCTCAGAAATAGAGAGTTTTATAGACTTTTTAACTTTGGAAGAAGACTTATTATTCAAAGAAAAAGCCTTGTTTTCTTTGATTTTCCTTATATTCATGAAAATTGCTAAGATAGCCCATTGAATATCGCGATTAGGACTTTTAAAAATGAAATTATTGAAGGTTTTAATGAGGAAACTCAGGAAAAACTAAAGGAAAAGCCTTAAAATCAATAAATTTATTAGAAAATCGACCTTTTCCTGTGAAAAATCAGCTTTTTCTGCTAAAAAAGCCACTATTTTTATCGAAAAAGACTCATATTGATCTTCAGAAAAGACAGTTTTCATTAGAAAAAACTCCTTTTCTAATGAATTTATTAAAATATCCTCATTTTTTCCTAAGAAAGTCGATATTGACCTTTGATATAAAGCTTCTATTATCAGATTATTCAATTTATCGATGAAAATTGAATCTTTTAGGTCGATTTTCACTAAGAAATCAATGATTTGAGGCAATTTCATTAGGGATTCTTCGAAAACCCCATTTTCTAATGTCAAACCTTCATTATCTATATAGATCTTCAGAAAATCCTCAAGAAATCGGCTTAAATTATAGAAATTCGGCATAAAAAACAAAGAAAACTCATGATTTCTCAGGAAATCGATGATTTTAAGCGATTTCGAGTTGAACTCCTCTTTTTCCTTTTCCAAAATCAACTCAAAAATCGAAATCCTGAGTTTTTCGCATGAAAAGTCCTTGTTTTCAGGGCTTTTTTCGCTTTTTGGCTTGAAAATCTGATATAAAGTATCCAAATCGCTTTGATTTCTAAGGAAATCGGGGTTTTCGGTTCGAAAGCTTATTAAATGATCTTTTTCCTGGAAAAAGCTGAGGATTTTCTTGATATTTTCAAGACTTTCTATTAAACTTCTGAATAAAAGTCCAAATCTTGCTTTTTCGTTATTTTCTATAGAAAATCGATTGTTTTTCTCGTTTTTCAATAGAAAATTGAGGCCAATTCTATAGAAAGCTTCATTTCCTGCGAAATCGCTAAGGTCTTTTCTTAACATTTCATAATAAAAAGGTGTTTTTTCTTCATTTTCCTGAAAAAGACTCATGAGAAAACAAGAAATCAAGGTTTCTAAGACTTTTTCTCTATGTTTAGGGCTTTTTTCCTGTAAAAATCTGAAAAATCCTATGAAAAAGTCGCTATTTAATAAGAATCGCGATTTCTGCGTGGATTTCAAGATTTTCAAAAAGACTTCAAATATCTGTTCTTCGAAAAACAAGGCTTTTTCCATGAAATTCCTATAGAAACTATGAATTTCTCAATAAAATTAAGGCTAAAATTACTTATTGAGACTAGAAAAGCTCGGGTTTTCTAATAAAACAGGTTTCAACATATCTTTGATAATGGATATTGAAGTCTTTAGAAGAAAAGTCTCAGAAATCATGAATTCATATAATAATTCGAAGCCTGAATTGAAGCTTTCTGGAGATTTTGGACTTAAAAACAAGGATTCTAATAGAAAAAGAAGGCTTTTCTGCGATTTCAGGTAAAAACCATTGATACTATTAAAAAATTAAAGAAAAAAGGTGCTTTTTCAAAGAAAATTACCTTTGGAAACAATGCTTTTTCTTTAATAACCTCAATAAAAGCTGATAAATATCAAGGTTTCTATATATTCCACTATAAGATATCTCATTATTGAGGAAAAAAGCCTTGAGAATCCTTGGGTTTTCTATTAATTCGCATTCTGAATCGATAGTTCTTATTGCTAGATTCTCGAAAGTCTCGATTTCGCATAAACTCAAATCGATAGCCTTTTCTATAAGAATTTCTTTAAAAACCTCAAGGTTTTCTTCGAATTTCTCAAGCAAAATCTCGCTTTTTCCTATGATTTTTAATAAGAATTCAATGAGTTTTCTAAAAAACATGGGTTCTTGGGTTTTTTTTAATAAAAGCAAGAATTTAGAGAGAAAATCACTTTCTTCTAATATTTCGATTATCGATTTTCTATTGAAAGAAAGCTTCAAATAGGCGAAATCCTCATTTTCATCAAAACCGAGGAAAAAAGCCTTTTTCTCATGATTTTTCAAAGCTAAAAATTCGCCTTTTTTCGATTGTTTTTTCAGAAGTTTTTTCAAATTGAGAAAAACCTTAAAAACTGAGAATTTCTCAATATTTTCTATTAAATTCATCGTTTTTTCCTTTAAAGCTTCATTTTCTATATAAATTTCGCTTTGAAGGGAGCTGAAATCGATATGAAGAAGAGTTTTCATAGTAAAATCAGGCATAAAACATCTTAAAATCGCGGATTTCTCTGTTTCTTCAGGCTTTTTCACATTAAGATCCAATATATCCAATAAAGGTCTATTAATAAGGCTTAAATTCAATTTCGGCCTATTATTTTTCATAGAAAATCGACCTTTTCGGGAATTTAATAGATAAAATATAGCGATTTCCTTATGATTTAAACAAGAATTCAATAAAAGCAACGATTCTAAGCGAAAAACACGGTTTTCAGTTGATTTTGGCTCAGAAGTCCCAGAATCGCCTATTAATAAATCCAATTGTCCTTTTTCTGAGGCGTTTATTAGAAAATCTAGAGTTTCCATAAGAAGTCCATTGAAATATAACGAAATCGAAAGGCTTTGATTAGTTATTTCATTAGAAACTATAGAAAAAAAGACCCATTTCTCTAGAGGAAAGGATATTTGAGACTTTTTCTTTATACCTCGATATTCTATCAAGAGAAAAGCATCTTTTTCTATAGAAATCGCGAATTCCGGCCTGAAATAAGAGAAATTCAATAAAGTTATCAAGGAAATCGAGTTTTGGCCTGAATTTTCTAAGAAAAGCCAAAACATCAATGAAAAATCGAGACTTTTCAAGCCAGTTTCTGGGAAAAATAGGACTTTTTCAATAAAGAACCCAATTCCTATTATCGAAGGTAGGTCTTTATAGACTATTTCAAGGAAATTATTGAGAAAAAACGATTTTTCTTGAATATCCTCAATAATTTCTAATGTTTTCATTAGAAAATCGATTGTTTCGAAGCCAGAAAGACTATTTCCTGAGATTTTACTATGATTTGCCTTAAGAATCTTGAAGAAAAAAGCCAGATTTTCTTTATTTTCATTAAAATCTACAGAAAAAATAGGCAATAGCTCAGGAAAAAGACTAGTTCCTAGAATTCCCAACTTTTCACCTTGAAAAGTCTCGAAAAATTCATTAAAAAACGCGAATTTAGCTTCTTTTCTAAAACTTTTGAAGATTTTCCTAAGGAAAATCGAGAGGTTCTCATGAATTATTAAGAAATTCCTAAAAAAGCCTGATTTTGTCTTATTTTTCACGATTTCCTTAAGCTTTTCATTAAGAAAAAGTCCTTCAAAATTGGGTTTTCCAAAGAAAAGTTCTGATTTCTCTGAATTTTCCTTATATTCCATTCCCAAAGATAAAACACTCATAATAAAGTCTTTATTTTCAATGAAATCAGGAGATCTTAGCTTGGAATAGACTTTTTTATTGAGAAACTGCGATTTCTTGATGAAATATTGAAGATATTCGTTATTATTGATTAAAATCGTTAATAAAAGCAGAAATTCCCTTAAAAAGACTCCTTTTTCTGATAAAACATTGAAAATCTTTAAGAAATTATCGAAAACCTTGATTTCTTTGAGTATTTTCCTTAAATCAGGGCTTTTGATCAATTTCCTAAGGGTGAGGACTATATTCATTAAGATATCTAGTCTATTGAAGTTCTCGATTTCATGGACAATAGAGAAATTATTAGAAATCACATTAGAAAACATGATTTCCAGATATTTTCTAAGGTCTTTTTGTCTATTTTCATGAGAATTATTAAGAAAAAGCTCGTTTTTCAATATCAGAACTCTTAAATCAAGGAAAAGATCTTCGGATTCATTGATTTTCAATAAATAAAGGAAAATCCGGCTTTTCTTTAATTCATTGAAAAGCTCGAATCTCGATAAAGATCTTTTTAATATAGAAATCAGTGATTTTTGGGCTTTTTCTGAGGAATAATGACTATTAGATTGTAAGATCTTCTCTAATTCTTCAATTAATATAGAGAAATTCTCAATAGAAAGATCGAAATTCCTGGCTTTTTGGATAATTTCCATAGTTTCTAATAAAAGCTCCATTTTTTCTGAGGAAATCTCATTAATCACTAAGAAAAAAGCCTCGAAATCCTCGATTTTCAATAGGCTTTTCTCAGGACTTATCAAAAAGGCGAAATTCAATATCGAGATTATCAAGGGAAATCCTGAATTTGAGGTCTTTTTGGTCATTTTAATCATTCTTTGGACAAAACAAAGGTCTATTCTTAATAAATCCAATAAAAACCCTGAATTTTGGCAAATCGCAGAGAAAATCAAAGGGAAAATCGAGTTTTCTAAGTCTAGACTATAATTTCTTTGTTGAAAAACCCATTTTTCGAGAAAATTCAATAGAAAATCAAGGATTTCAGGGTTTTCAAAACACTCTTTCTGAGCGAAAACCAACAATTTATTAAAAGATTCATTGAAAAACCCGGAATCCTCAATATTTCCAAGCCTAATGTATAGATCTTGTAATAATAAGAGGATTTCAGGGCTTTTTTCAGCCAATATCATCAATAAATCAAGGACTTTCAGCTTATTTTTCTTGGTTTTCAAAGCCCAAAAAGCCTCAATAAATTTCATAAGGACTTCCTTTTTGGTAAAATAAGCCAAAATCAACGATTTCTGGTTTTTTTCCTTAGAAATCATGAATTCTAAGAGTTCTAATATCGAAGAAGTCCTTTTTTCCTGCATAAAAATAGCCCAGAAATCCTCGATATTTTCCCTGATGATCATATCAGAAAAAGCCCTGAATTTCTCTTCAAAAAAGACCATTTTCATAGTATTTCTCAATAATTCAAAGCAATCCTCAATATCCTTAAGATTTTCTAAAGGAAATAGTGTTTTTGAGGCTATTTCCTCGAATTCTCTAATAAAACCCAATAATTCACCTGCGAAATTATGCACTTGAATCGCAACTTCAAAGACTTCTTCATCCAGAAAAAGCTCCTTTTCCTCTATAATACCTTCTAAATAAGGAAAAAGGCCTTTTTTCGCAGAATATTCAAAGCCAAAACCTTTTTCCTCTATAAAAGTCCAGGTTTTCAGCTCGAAAAATAATGAGAGAAATGCAGATATTCGCCAATTCAGGTCCTGAAAAGAAGAACTTCGGGTCTTTTTCAGGTTCATCGCGATTTCACAGGAAATATCCTTGAAAAAACCAGAAATATTGTAGTTTTTATAGACTTGAAAACGCGATTTCTTGGCTTCTTGGATGAAAATTGCGTTTTTCTCAGGAAATGCAAGAAGATGGAAATTCGGGGTTTTTATCAACTTTTGTAAAAGGTCGAAACATTGGAAAGAATGTTGAGAATTGAGAGCAGATATCAATAGGCTTTTATCCATTATTGGGTTTTCCTGCATTTGAAATGATTTTATGAGTTTTTTTAATTTTAAGGGTTTTTCTTTTAATTTGTTTTGAAAAAAAATAGGTTTTTTATTTCTTTAAATTTGTATGGGAAAAAAAAATATAATTTTGAAGTTTTAAGAATTTATTTTTCAAATGCCTCGAAAAATTAATTTTTTTTCTTCGATAAAATCAGTAATTTTTCTTCTCAATTAATCAATCAATGTTTCGCATTTAAATAAACAAATATTATAAAAAATATCGTTAAAATTTTGCCTCATTTTCAATAATTTCAGAGCTCAAAAGCCAGTCCAAGTATTCAGATTCATTTTCTTCAACATTGTCCTTTTATCCTCTATCATTTTCTCCAGATTATCAATCATTTCATTTTTTTGCATCGACAAATCCTCCACCGCCTCTTTATTAAGCATCTTTTCCTTCAGACATTCGACGATTTCTTTGAATTTCTCCGTGTTTTTCTCTTTAATGGCTTTGAAATCCTCATCTAAAAATCTCATTGAATTCAATGGGAATTCCTGCATAGAGAAATTTTCCCTCGTTATTTCCCCAATAATCAAGAATATATCGCCTTTATTCATGACAGTTGAGGGTAAAGGATTTATAAGAAACAAAGGCAATTTAAGGCTTCTCGGGTCTCTATCATCATTATATAATTGATTGAGTCTTTTCGTGGGACTATTATTAGTTCCAGGGGAATTGGTATTGAAAAGTTGGCTTTGTCTCAGGTTTTTATTCTGTAATTCGCGTAGAAGTCGAAATTGTTGATTGTCTATTTTGGTGAATTTCCTAGTCAAAATCCCTAAGGGAATCACTGAATTCTTTAAATTCAGACATTTCAATAGAAAATCCTCATATTTTCGACCAATATAAGCCAAAGGACAATTTATTGAGAAAATCTTTTTATTTTCAAAAAGATCAGCTCTAGATTTTTCCCCATGAAACGAATGTTTCAAAATCTCTAATAAAATATCGTTTTCTAATAAATATACACTTAAAGAATCCACGATATTCGAAGGCAAGACGTTCCCAGCCATGAAATGCGGGTTGAAATGAAGTCCAAGATTCGCGAATTCCTTTTTCGCACTAAAACCCAATAATTTCAGCTCCGAAAGGTCTGAAATTTCCATAGTATAAGGCACTGAAAAAAATTCTTCTAATATATTGGAAAGTAAAATCGCTTTAGAATCCAAGTTATTCGAAATATCCTCTGTGGCCTGAGTAAATATCAAGACATGAAAGGCTTGGCCTAAATTCGCATGTTTCAAATGCTCTAAATTCAAAATATTCCCCTCCAAAATAAAAGCCAAAGGATTTTGGGCCAGAGTTTCTAATATTCGAACTGAAGGACTTTTTTCCATGAAGAAACAAACAGGTTTTTCAGTTCTTTTCCTGATTTCGCTCAAAATCAATTCTAAATCCTCCTCCTCTGCAAAGACGAGGATATGTCCTTTCAAACGAGTTGTGATATCGCTTTTCCATAATAAAACATGTTTTTTCATCTTTTCACAGAAATAATCAGTTTCGTGGCTTTTTTTCAATTCATATTCTTTAACCAGATCTGAATAAAACTCAATTCCGTCGGTTTCACTTTCTCGATTTGTAGAATCCCTGAGTTCCTGTTGCTTGAATTCAGCTTCTTCGAGATAAAAAGACAGGAAATCAGCTGTTTCTTTGCTTTTGGCTAAAACAATGGCCTGATCTTCTGCTTTGATGCTATAATTTTGTGGGTTCAAATAGATGTTTCCTTTATTTTGTTCGATTTTCTTGAAGTTTTTGATGCCGATAATCAAAGTGCCTTCCACAGCATCGAGTTTGCTTCTGGCGTTATAGATGATTTTCACTAATTCATTAAATTTCTTGCCTATGAAATGAGGAGAAAGGCTTACTAAATAGATACTTTGCATGGAAGAAGCTGAATATTCCATTAACCATTGGCATTCGAGGCTGGTTTTCACTTGTGGGATGAAAAGTGAGGAATTTAACATCAAATTATTGAATAAAGTGATAAGGCCTTTATTAAAAGCCGAACCCACGATTAAAGAGGTTTTAAGTCTTTTGGGAGAAAATGGGAAGTTCCAAGGATTAGAAAGCGGGGATTCTTTCCATAGATCATGTCGATTGTTATTGAGTTGGACGATTTTGCGGATAAAGGCATTGGAATCCTGAAAAAGAGTCAAAAGCATGAGGATTTCATTATCATTGGCCTTTAAATTCGGGTCGTTCATAATGAAAATGGCCTTGGAATATTTAACATTGGCCTTTGTGAGGATATCTTCTTTCATGAAGGAACATTGTAAATAGGAAATCACAGTTTCATTTAATTGGGAATTGAATTTCTCAACCAAATTTATCATTTCTGGGGATGGAGGTAGATTTCTCACCAATAATATACTTCTATCATTATCCACTAGGTTTTCTTCCTTGAAAAGATCAGCCAACATCCTTTGAATAGAATTTTCTGTGAAATAGCCTATTATGATATAATGTTCAGTCCTTTTATAATCGAAATCATAAGGCGAAATCTTGCTTTTGATATCCCAAAGCTTATATACTTGATCTATTAAGAGTAAACTGAAAATTATAATCGCTACGCAGATAAATAGTCGGCTTGAGACTTCACAAGGAGTCACATCGCCATAACCTATACTAAGGAAAGTCTGGAAAAGAAGATAAAAGGCATAGAAAAAAGTATAATCATCTGTTTGTGTAGTATAATAACTCCCATTATTGTCAGTTATTTCTATCAGATAAGTCTCAAGGAAAATCGCATTGAGTTCGAATGAAATCCCTGAGAAAATAAACAAAGTCGCGAAAATCGTACAAACCAAAATGCCCAACTGTTTTTCCAAAGAAAACCGCACCTCATTTATTTGATCCGAATTTTCATGATCCGGGTCTTTGAAAAGTCGATATAATCTCAGGATTCGGATCAATCTGAAAATTTGGAGAATATGGAGGAAATTCAAGGAGTTTTCTAAAGGCAGGAGTTGGGAAATATAATAAGGTGCGATAGCTATGATATCAATAAGTGTATGGATCTTTAAAAAGAAATGGATTTTATCTTTCGCCTCATAAAAATGTCTTAATAGATCGATAGTGAATATAATAGTGATGACAAGTTCTGCTGTATGCAGGAAATCCAAAGTCGTAATATTATCAGGTGAGACATAACAATCGAGAATATAAAGGACACAGGAAAACAGGCTGAGAATAGCCTGCAACGCATCGATTATCACATAAACAATGGATTTTATGATAGGGAAAATCGAGATCTGGATGTTGGAATTCACTTTGAGGAATTTCAAATGATTTTTTATAATAAGGCCTGGCAGGCCTCGAAATGAGCTCCTTTCGCGTTTTTGAAGCCATTCATTATTCTTCGGAGATTTATCAGCAAAATTCACACCTTGGATCTTTATATCAGGTTTCACAATAAAGGCATTATTCGCGACAGAAGGACTCATATTATATCGGAAACTAAGCTTTTCTGTTGAGCATCTCATGAATGTTTTCTTCGATTCAACAGCCCTTTTAAATTCAATAGTCCTGAATTTTTCCATGGTGATTTTCTTTATGTTGAATTCCTTTGGAAAAATAGAATTCTTATTATTAGTGAAATTGCTTAGATCCTCTTCCTCCACCTCTTCTATCACAGAATTCAACCTTTTTTTGGTATTATTCAAATCCTCATTATTTCTCAAAGGTTTCATATAAGTCATCTCTACAGTGGATTGATCATTATAATGAGAAAAAAAAGGGTCATTTTGCATGTGTCTCGATGAAAATAGATCAGAAATAGAGGATTCATCCTTGATTTCCTCAAAGTTCTCAACCAGATTGGAAAAATTCATGGAATTATCTGCTAATTTGTTATAATCTAGGGAAAGCTCATGAAGAAGTGGGGGATTAGGAATGTCCAGGAAATTTTGAATGGCCTTTTCTTGCATTTTCAATGCAAATAAAAGAATAAATTATAAGTTTTTTTTAAAAACCAGAAAGTTTTTCTGTTCAAACCTGCGAAATACAAAGACTCGGGCCAGTAGCTCAATCGTAGAGTGTTGGAGTCCGGATCCAAAGGTTGCGGGTTCGAGTCCCGTCTGGCTCGTTTTTTTGCGATTTTTCTTTAATTTAACTACTTAAAAGAGCTTATAGTGGATAGTTTTTTTTAAATATATGGAAAAACAAGGTGTTATTAATGATAAGAAGGGTCCTTTTTAAGTTTTTTCGCATCATCTTCAGAGAAATTCTCATTATTTAAAAGGACTATATCACCCAAAAGACGGAAATCCACAGAATGCATTTCCTTGAGCCAAGAAGGAAGGGGTGGTGTTGAAAAGGTTGCAGATTCTAAAGGAAATATTTTGGATTTCTGAGGTTTATTAGAGGAAATTGTTTGATAGTTGAGATGTTTTTGTGTGGGTTTTTCATTGGAACGAAGGTTTTTCTTTGGCTCGGTATTTGGAAGTATTGGAAGAGGCTTCGCTTGAGATTTCTGGTAAAATTCGTTGATTTTGTTGGTGAAATCCTTAACACAAAAAAAAAAATTTCTTATAAATTAAACAGAAAACCAATAAAACTTTTAGAGGTTCTTTCTTTGTTTTTTTATGTTTATGAGTCTTCTGGGCAAATTCTCCAATTTTTGTTGAATTCATGTTTGTTAAGGTTTCGTTGATCACTTGAAGGGCTGATTCTTGCAAATCAAGAATTTGGTCAACTTGATTTTTGAGATTCAAAGGATTGGAAGAAGGAAAAACTTGAAGAAAATTATTGTGAGAGAACCTTGAAATTACGTACTGGAGGATTGCGAATGGAAGGGCTGATTTTCATGAGGCAATTGAGTGATTAGGTCAGAGAGTTCGTTTAAAGTCTCCTCGATATCCATGGCATAGTTGTTCATTTTGTTTGGAGTGTGGTTGTAATTATTATTAAAGAAAGAAATTTTGCGTTTGATTTGAAATTTTGAATTTCGAGCTTGAAATTATTTCACTTAATTAAGGAAAAAAAGTCCTAAGAATTTCTTTTACAAATTAGAAATGAAAAT
>Ga0302320_10018596_pt1 | contig 14004 bp, 14 predicted proteins | sample Bog_T0_3_FD_202130 | JGI IMG/M metagenome (GOLD analysis project Ga0302320, IMG submission 202130) | Peat permafrost microbial communities from Stordalen Mire near Abisko, Sweden - Bog_T0_3 | ecosystem: Environmental > Terrestrial > Soil > Wetlands > Peat | place: Sweden: Abisko, Stordalen Mire... | reverse complement strand
TTATGGAAAATTTGGGTTTAGGGTTTTTTGCGTTAATTTGAAAAGAAAACTTCTATTTTGAAAAAATTTCGAATTAAATAAAAATTAATCATTTGCTAATTTAACAATAATTTGAAAAAATTTAATAATAAAAATAGATTGTTTATTAACAATAATTCGATAAATTAATAACAAAAAAAAAATAGGAATAATTTTTGGTTTCTTTTATTTTTTGAAAATTCAAAATTTTTGATTAACAGAAATTTAAATTGTACTGCCTTGAATATAATTCCAATAAAAGAAGCATCAATTTTCGAATTTGAGAATTAATGAAATCCCTTTTAGTACAAAACAATATAATAATTTCAAATTCAAAATATCTTAAATTTATTAAAAGTACCTCTTAAAAGGTAGAAGTACTAACGTTTTATTCTGGTTTTCATCATAAGATAACATTAATTTAAATGACTGCCGAAAATATTTTCGATTTTCTTCCAATAGATTCTTCAGATCCCTGGCTTCTCATTACTGAAAAGCAGGCCAAACATCTTCTCTATTCTGATGATCCTCCTCTGGTTGAAATTTCAGAATTCAATTTTCCACCTTTTGAATCTAGTAGCCCAATCTTTCCTAATTTGTTTAATTTTGATCACTTTTGCGAGAGACTCGCAGACTCTGCCAACTACTTTTTCCTTCAGGCCAAGCTCCAAAAAGAAATCGGTCAACAGGTTTCCTTCACCAACAAAGAAGAAATGAAGCGATTTCTTGGTGTTGTGTGTTTTATGAATGAGTATCGCTTTCCACAGTACCTCGACCATTTCATTCCGAAAAAAAACAGCCATTTTATAAGTCCCATTCCCCAGATCATGGACATCAGTAGATTTAATTTCTTCACCAAATTCATTGAACTATCCATTGATGAAAAGAGCTCGAATAAGTATTTCGAACTATATAATAGCTTTCTTGAATCATTTCAAATGCTAAATCAATTATCACCAAAAAAGACTTTATTTCTTCTAATCAAAAAAATTGCAAGTGTTGATAATTTGGGAGGCCACCTCATGTTATTATATGATGATGATGGTTTCTTGCTAAAAGGTTCCATGCTAAGATTAGAAGACATGGACTTCGAGGTTTTCACAAAGAAAATCTTCCTTTTTCTGCAACAATATGAAGGAAGTCAACAGACTTTGATCATAAATCAAGAAATGATAGATTTCAGTTTATTAGAATTCCTACAGTTAAAGCTCCATTTTAAAATAATGAGTCTTGTAATATTGGATAAAGAAGATCCAAGAGATTTTTCTATTATGCCGGGATCCATAGCAAAGGAAGAATCAAAAAAAAAAAGCCTTTATTGTTACAATAAAAAGAATTATTTTTTAATAATGAAAAATGAAGATTATGCATTGCATAAAAGCATGTATATTTTGTTAGGATTGAAAAATGGCTTAGGATGCGAACTGAAAATCATGGATCCCTTTAAGGAAGCCTGTCTTTTTATGAGAAAAATTGAAGAAAAAATTGATAATTTGTGGAACATCTCTATTTGGAAAGATTTCGAACAAGAACAAATTAATTTGGCTTTGGAACCCATATTCTTTATTTTCAGTAGTTTTTTGAACAATTCATTTCTCTTAAGTTCTGGATTCTCATTTACTGAATTCAAAGAATCCTTCATCAAAAAATTGTTGGGTGAAACTAAATGTTTCCAAGGAAATCATTCATTTGATGAGGGGATTGGCGAAGGCCATTTTCCTGAAAAAGTGAAACATTGCAAAATTTGCAAGGTTTGCAAAAAGAATCCAAGGATCTTAAAGCCAAAAAAGTCGCAATATGTGTGCGAATTATGCACCATTCATTTTAAAAAACATATTGCACTTTGTGTGACACCATGTTTCAAAATTTACCACTCGAATCCTGAAAGGTTCAATGAGAGGAGGAATGTTTCCAAAAAGAAGAAGGAGAGACAGGATAAGTGAAGAAGATTTTTTAAGGGAATAAAAATTTTTTTTAGTTTGATTGAGAGAACTTTGTTTTAAAACCATTTCTGATTTTTTTATCATGATATAATATATCACTAACGTGATCCTCAGAACAAAATAGTTCTAAATTTTTTACTGTAGTTTTACAGGAGTCAACATGACAGAAATTTTTCAATTTTCAACCTCTTTCATATGTTTTTTTTTTTAATTTTCTTTGATATTTTGAGTTTTTTTATTTTCTTAAAAAAGGATCCATTAGAAAATTTCAGATGATATATTTTAGTTATTTATTTGCTTTTCAAAAATTTTTTTTTCATAAATTTCATGAAATTCTATTTGTATTGAATTTCATTTTAAAATTTGAACAATTTCATTAATAAAATTTAAGAATCTTTTTTAGTTTTTTCATCATGAATTTTATAAAATGTTTAAATTTTTTTGCTATTTTGAAGTTAACTTTTTTTGAAAAAACTACCACATTTAGGAAATTTATTAAACATCAATTATTAAATACTTATAAATTAATGCATTTTTTATTTTCCTCTGAAAATCCCAATGGAAGAAAGACTTTCAAAATAATTTTTCAGTTTTTATTAAACTAATTCATTTAAACTAAAAATTTCATCAACCAAATGAATTCAGCACAACTGAAGCCCCCTCATCTATCACAAGCCAAACAATCAATATTTTCCCCAAAAAAACAGAGCACCAGCATTATTTCAAATATTCTTGCAAAAGCTGAAAAACAGCCAAATCTTAAAAATCGTATTAGTATTGAAAACGACCATCAGACTAAAGAAGCCCGTACAGCTACCTTAAAAAACTCGCCTCAAGCAATAAACTCGACCTTTCGCAAAAATTCCTTGGTTTTTATAACCTCAAACGGCCGAAATAAAAAGAACAAAGATGATCCAAAGGCAGCTTTTCATAAAAACTTGGAAAAAGATATCAAAGCATATTTCATTGATGATCCTGACGTTTCTTTGGTTGACATTTCGAGATTTCTGAGAAAAGTCAAAATTTTTTTTTTTTTTTTTTTTTTTAAAACACTTCGCTATTTTCTTAGAAACTTTATCGCAAAGCATTTTACGTTTCTGAAAAATTCCTCAGTTCACGTAGACCTTTTCGTCTGTTCTATGAAATCAGATACAACCGTCTGCAACTCGTCATCGTTAATAAACTTTGCAAAGTGAAATTCTTCAAAAACCAACCTAACCATCCACAATTCGTACATAAATTGCTCATAAAAGGACTCATGGCATTTAGAAATTATTGCAATTTTTTGACAATCTTCTTGAATAAGAAGTATCCTCATTACCCGAAGAAAATTGTGGCGGAAGAGCAAGAGTGTGACCCATATCTCTCTAGCAATGAGGAAATTTTCGTTGTCAAGAACAAAGAGAAAATGACATTGATGAAAAATTCATCTCGAATGTTGATTGTGGATACAGGTGCATCATTAAGAAAAGGCACATCATCTTTTTCAATGGAGACCATACATGAGAAATTGGAAATAAAAACTCTTTTTGATGGAGAGTATCGGGAAGATGATGAATATTTCGACAAGGTCATGATGAAAGAACATTACGAACTTAAGAAAATATCAGGTGGGCCTTAAAATTAATTCACAATTAATTTTTTTTTTTCAAAGATCAGGCAGAGACCTTCTACTTCATGCAAAATCTGTTTGAAATCATGATTAATTTTGCCATTTTATATAGAAACATGGGTGAGTACAAACTCAGTTATAACTATTTGTGCCAGCTTAATGATTATAGCAAGGATTTCGATGTTACGGTTAATCCCGAATTATTACATTCATTGATCAAATGCAAATTTTTACTTGGCATATTTTATTCACAATTTGAGAAATATGAGGAATCTCTTATAATGTTGAATCAGGCGTTGTTCTTATGCCAAAAGGAATTGATCATCAGATTGAATATGAACATCTATACGAAAGATGTAAAGAGGAAATCTAGAATGAATTTCCTTTCTTGTGTTAGAACTTTAGTAATGATTTTGTTTTCTATCGCAATAGGTTTCGCACATATGAAAAAATACCGCAAAATGCAGGAGGCGTTGGAGTTGGCGAATATGTTCGCCGAAAAATTTCTTCAAAGAATAGATTTGCTCAGGAAGTTCATTTCAAAAATATATTCAAATCTTGAAGACACAGTAAATTTATTTTTTCCTTAAAAACAAAAATAATAGTTTTTAATTAGCTCTCTACCACCTTCCAGGAAGTGGCGGAAATGGAAAGAATCATCAAGGAGTTTTTAATAAATAATGTTCGTTTTCAGAAAAAACTCAATGAAATAGAGAATCCTATAAAAATTGAAACTAATGAAAATGCCAAAACCGTTGAAGAAATTAATGACAAACTTTACAACAAGTTTTCTTGGGGGAAACTGAATAAAACTCAATTGATATTGATCCCCTCAAAATCTGCATTAAAAGAACCCATGTCCCCTTCTCTTTTAAGAAAAGATTCCTCAATTGTCAAAAAATCACCATACATGAAAAAAAATAGAAGATCAACTATAACTGATGATTATATCTTCACGAGGGCCAATACAGAAAATAATGAACCGTTGGTTTCGCATCAGGATGTCTTAAATGGAAATAGTTTTTTGAAAGATGAGGATGATTCAGGTTTGGATCTATTCACCAAGGATGCTAGTTTCATTTGCTTGGAAAACCCCATTTTGGAAGCGAAGGCAAAAACTTACAAAGAAATTATGGATAAAACATCTATAAAACCTGGCATCAGCAAAAATACCAATGATAATCTAAACGAGTACAAACCGAAAGTTCTGACAACCAATAAATGTAAATATTTTAAAAATAACATTTATATTTTATTTATTGCTATTTTTTTTTAAAATTATTTTATATGAATATTTAAAGATTTATAATAGATTTTTCATTATTTTTAATAAATAAATTATATGATATTTTTATTTTCATCTTATTATTAATATAGCATTAAATATATTTATTTGATAGATTTTAAGAAATATTCCGATAAAAATGAAGACGAAAAAACCACTGAAGTCCTCAAAAACCCAAGCTCAACTTTTCAAAAAACTGAACAACCAAGAGAAGAAACCAAAACCAGTGATAGAGATTTGGACTTTTATATAGGAGGAATCATAGAAAACAATTTTGCAGCGAAATACAATTGCAAAAATATTGACAAAATTGACGATGATTTCCATTCGCATTTAAAGAATGAAGATTTTGACAAAAAAGAATTTTCATATTGCAAAAAAATGCTTCTCATGAAAAAACAAGAGAATTGTGCTATTAAGCTTCCATCACATCAAAAAAAACCAAACCCTCTGAACAAAATCACCACTAATAATGTCGTTGAAACGGAAGCTGGTGTAATCGAAGGCAAAATCACACAAGAAAAGCAAAACGATAATTTTAGACAAAACCTTCGAAATTATCAAAAGATACTTTCGAAACAAATTCAATACGATGAAAACGAAAGTCAGAGTGAAAACCTCGAATTTAAAATGCCAAAAGTCGTTGAAATGTTATTCAAGCACAAAGAAGAACTCGGACTCAGTAAAGTAGCCAAAGCATACACTGAAAAAATTAAGGAAAAAGAAAAAATCGAAAAGAAAGCCTTGGAAGAAAATCTCAAGAAACAAAATCAATTAAATAAAAAACAAGATTTTTACAATTTCAAAAGCATTCAAACCCTCAAACACCTACTAGATAATAAAAAAATCTCACAATCTTCATATTTTTTATCTAAGTCCCATCGTCCAGGAAAAGCCAGAAAATCATGGATATCCTCTTATAAAACAAATAACACCAGCAGCATCACCAATTTAAACTTTAAATCATGTATGGGCTCTAAAAAAATTGAAAAGTTCAGCACTCCTCAGAATAAAAGTCCATCAGAAGTCACAATAATAGAGGAGGATGATAAGAAAATTGTGAAAAATTTCGAAATGGCACAAAATGTAAAAAAAATGAGAATATTTTAATTTCTGATAAAAATTTCATAGATGATAAAAATCTTTTCAAGTGATTTTGAGAAAATGAGGGAGCAATATGAAAGAAAAAAAGGCTTTAAAAAAATTGAAAAAGATGAGAAAATCGGAGCCCTTTCAACCACTGATAGAACAGCCTGTCAATTGGCGAAATCTTCTTTTTATATGAGTCTGGATAATAAAAACTATACAAAGAAAATTATGACCTTTTCTGAATTGGTGAAAATAAAGGCCAAGCAACATTTCAAAGCTAGCAGTAATTTTTTTGGAAACAGCGTGTTTGGGACTTCTTTCAACTAATTAAAAGATGTATTTTAAATAATTTTATGTTTTATTTGTTATAATTCATATAAACTTCTGTTTAAATTTACAAATTAACTCAGAATTGAAAAAATTATGGCAACAAGAATTTAGAATAAAATGAATAACTGTTCTTAGAAGGAAAAACGCGTTTTAGAATCAAAATAATTGTTTTTTGTTTGTTTTGAAATAAAATTTTATCTGATTTTGCAATATAAGTAAACAATGGGCGCTTGTTCATCCTCATCAAAGAAAAAAGGAGAAAGTCCGATGCTGAACAAAGATAAACCGAGTTCAGGGTTAAATAAATCCCCTGAAGAGAAAAAAAATAATCAGGAAAATGATATTCCAAACACCAATGAATTGAATAATAATCGAGTTAATATTTCAAACAAAAAAGAAGAAATAGATGAGCCTATTCCTGATGAAAAAATAAAGCAAATAACAAATAAACAAAAAAGTATAGTGAAGGAAGAGGAGGAGGAGGATGATTATTGTGATGAAGACAGAACTCGCCAAAAAAAAAACCCGAGCAGAAAATAATTTTTTTTTTTTTTTTACGATCAAATTCCGTGAAAAAACAATCAAAAATATAAAAAATAAGCCTTATTTTTTATTTTTTTAGAATGTTTCCGAATAAATTTTTTGCAATCTAGATTTTTTTCTATTAGTTTAATTTTTTGTTACCTTTTTTTTTGAAAAAAAATTATTTATTGAATAAGAAAATAAGAGAAGTAAAAAAAATATAAAAACGTTGAACATTAATGCATTTTTAAAAGAATGTTGAGTTTTTTCACATTTTTTCAAAAAAATAATTCAGATCAACTTCTTAATTTCCTCAAAAAGCCTCAAAACAAAAGTGAATGCCAATGTCATTGCCATCAGGAGAGCCACAATGAAAAAATATCTGTCCCAAATTCTTTCTTCTATACATTTTTCTCATAAAAACTTTGTTTAATGATAGTTTCAATTAAATGATGGTCAAGTGGAAAATTTAAAAGATGAAATTCAAGGGAAAACGAATAAAATTAGTACAACAAAATATCAAGTTAATATTTTTTTGCAAATTATTCATTCTGACTATTTGTCTTCTTAAGGAAAAATTCTTCCTGCCATTGATACTTTTCAAATTCTTTTACAAGCCAAGGAACCTCTTTTTTTTTCTTATAATATTGTTCTGCTCATTTAAAAACCTGGTTTTTCCTCTTGATATGTAAACTATCATTATTTCTCAAAAAAATTATTATAATAAAAAAATTTAAACTATTTTTTCCAAGGATTGTGATCAGAGTTCCCTGGGTAGTTGCGTTTTTAGCTTATTTTCTTTTCAAAATTTATAACGAAAATTCAAGAAAAGATTATGATTTTTCTATCAACCAAAGATTTGTTCATATAGTTGTATGAAACGGCCTTATTTTTTTCTTTTCAAGCTTTTTAGAATTTCATTGATAATAAGGAAGAGAAAATTCGATGGAAAAACGTTCAAGTGGGAGATCTAATCCTTCTTAATGAAGGAGACATCTGTCCATCGGACGCTCTTATTTTAGATTGTTCTGATTCAAAATTGTTTGTGGAAACTTCAAATTTCGAAGGTGTTAGCTTCAAAACGCCCAAATTTCCCTTAAAATCTACATATGGTAATAAATCTAAGTAGTTCTGAAAAATTCATCATTTATTAGTTGATAAATACAATAATTTGAAGGGAAATTGCTTAAGATTTAAAAATGTTTTAAATGGGGAGATTGAATATGAGGTGCCAAATACTTTCTTAGACACATTCAACGGCTTTTTAAAGCTGAAAAAAGACCCAAAGCCGGAACATTTCACAATTAATAACATTATTTTAAGGAATTCTGTGGTTCAATTTAGTCGATGGTTTTTTTAAAATTTTCATTTTGATCTGAAAATAAATATATATTTTTAGGACGATTGCCATGGTTTTGCATGTGGGAAGTGAAACAAAATTAATGAAAATCTCTAAAGTTAATGAAAATGGAAGCTCATGGTACCAGCGGCTTCATACGAAATATGATTTGCTTTTGATAATTTTCATTATTTTGATATCTTTGGTATTTTATCTTATTCATACTTTCATCAATTTTCAAAAAAATTTATAGCTTAATTATTTATTAATGATTTCCAAAAGCAAATTATCTATTGGTTATAATGAAATTTCCTATAAAACAAATTTCCTCAATTATTTGATTCTTTATAGCCTCTTCTTGCCAGTGACTCTGACCTTCATCAGCATAATACAACGTTTTATAATCAAAAGGAAATTCGAAAACTTTTTTAAAAAACAAGACAAACTTTTTAAAATCAACAACCTGAAAAGCCTTGAAAATCTGAGCATCATCAATTACATCTTATTTGATAAAACGGGCACCTTAACCAATGGCAACATCTCAATAAAAGCCCTTTACATAAATGAAAAAATGTATTCTTTCAATGAAGATAAAGAAAACCCCCTCAAACTCCCAAAAATCATCAAAATTAAGCCCCAACAGAATTTTGCCCAGACAAAATCAATAAAATTTGAAAACAGCGAGCATGAAATCCCAGCTGAAGCCAAATTAAATGATGAAAAACCACAAGTTAGAGATTTTTTCAATTATAAGCCAAATTCAAAACAACCATCCTCTTCTGAGAAGATTTTTGCTGGACAAAGCTCCAGTATTCATATTCCTCAGAAAATCTCTTTAGAAATAGAGAATTTCGAGTCAATGCATCCGAACGTCATAAGTCCTAAAAGAATTTCGATTGATTTGGATGAAGAAATCAAAATTCTCAATATTGATAACAAATTCCTTTTGTCACCTGATCTTCGATCCTCCACCAAGAAAAAAGTAAAAGAATCCATGTCATTTTCCATGAGGATGTCGAAATATCAATCAAAGACCTTTCAAACCATGAAAAATAACGCATTTCCGGAATTTGAAGAATTGAATGAATTAAATTTCCAAAGCGATTTGCAACAAGGCGAACCCGCGATCAATGCAATGAAAAGTTTGATTTTATGCCATAATGCCAAAAGTTTAATTCGAGATGGGAACACATTGAAATTTTATCATACGAATGATGAAATGGAAATTATGAAATTTTGTTCTAAGATGTCTTTTAAATTTGAACGCATAGCAAAACTTCCTGATAATAAAATCCATTACCTCATTGAGATTAACGGTGTTATTTCCGAATATGACGTTATAGGCATTAATCATTTTTCGAAAAAAAAAGACAGAAATCGGTTTTCTATTGTTTTGAAAGATATTGAGAAAGATAAAACCGTCCTTTATAGCAAAGGGTCAACTAAACATATGATAAATTTATTGGAATTGGATGAGAAAAAAAAAAATGAATTGATGGGTTTGATCCGAAACGAAAATAATAAAGGCAGGAGGGCTCTGATCTATTCCATACGAGAATTAAATGAGCAAGAAGCTGAAGAATATCAAAGGAAATATAGCAATTTACATTCGAATTTTAGTGTTGAAGATGATAAAATTCAGGAATTTTATTGTGAAATGGAGGTGAAACTGAGATTATTATGTATAGTTTTCATGGAGGATTGTCTAAGACCTTCTGTTCTTCAAACTGTTAAGCTTTTTTATGATCTAAATCTCAAAATTTGGATTTTGACAGGGGATACTTTTGAAAGGACGCTTTCTTCAGCTTATTTAACAAAGATTTTACATGTAGAAGACAATTTAAGTGTGATAAAATGTTCTTCTTTATCTGAGGCGCAATTGTCGATAAAAAACGAGTTGAAAAATTTAAAAAAATTATTAGGTTTTGGGAGTGATAATTCCCCTTCTACAGCAAGATCAAAGAAGCATTCAACAGTCTATAATCAAGCTAATTTGTGTGTCATCATTGATGGGAATAGTCTAGATGTCATTTTGAATAATGAGAGTCTTTCTGATCATTTTTTTTTTATCGCCTATTTTTGCAAGGCATTAATTGCGTATAGATTGACTCCTTATCATAAGGCGATTTTGGCCAAAAAAATCAAAGAAAAATTTATCAATGAAGCTTTATCTTTGGCTATAGGAGATGGATATAATGATAATTTGATGTTTGAAGCTTCTGATGCCAGCATCAGCATTTCTGATAAAATCAATGATAATAATAAAGCGAATATTCAAATTAGTGAGTTCGGGGTTATACCAAATTTACTAATCAATTGTTGCCATTTGGTATGGAAAATCGAAGATTCTTATCAATTTCTCTATTCATCATTTTGCATGTTCTTTTTGCCGAATTTCTTCTTTGCATGGTATAACAATTTCAATGGATCTGGAATTTATAAGAATCCATTAGTGTTTTTTGTCTATTTTGTGCAATCTGCTATTTTCTCACTATTTTTCTGTTTTTTCCCAATGAGCAAAAAAGACCATTTCACTACTGAAATGCGATTGAAATATAGATTACACAGCTCATTAAAATCCAGAATCATTGCTAAATTTTTGATTTTTGGGGCACTTTTGCCTGTGGTCCAAGTAATCCAAGGATTCTATTTGGTGTTTTATACCATCACTTATTTCTTTGATTCCAATGGGTTTGACACTACTTTGGATACAATTGAAGCGATGCTTTTAGTTTCATTTTTCACAATGAATACCATAAATGTAAAAAAAATAATATATATATATATATATATCCGAATTTAATTTTTTGGCACAGGTATTTTTAAATCTTAAATGGTATCAAATGCCCAAATTTTTCTTCAGTTTTATCATTGTTTTGCTATTAATTGGATTTGCTTTTTCTATGTCAAATTTATTTTCATTTGAACCAGATTTCCTAAATTTTAATTTGATGAGGATTTTTGTTGAACCTGCTTTTGTAATGACAATTATCCTAACTGTCGCTATAGGATCAGAATATCACTATTTCTCTAAAAATTTGATGGATAGGCTTTACGCGAGAAGCACAGAAATAAAACATTCAGAAAGTTTAAAGGAGGAATCAATGAATTTAAAGGAATCACAAAAGCTAATGTTCGAAATTGAAAATTCAAAAAGGTTTGCTTATTTTTTTTAGTGAAGTATATGAATTTAAATCAGAATTACAATTAAAAACTTGATTCGGAATATTTTCATCAAAACTCAATGTGATTCAATGATTGACGAAAGTAAATATTTTTATAAAATTCATTTTTTTTTATGTTGGTTAATAAATAAAACATGAATATTTCTCAATAAATTTAATATTTTTTTCAACAGTGGTAAATCCAACCGAAGTGATCACTAAAACAGATTTCCACCCTTATTCGTTGAGTTTTTTCGATGAATCACTCGAGAAAAAATTCATGACCTATAGAATAAAACAAAGACTCAACCAAATAAGGTTCTATTATTTCGTGACGCTGATCCTTTATTGCATTTACTTGTTGTCGGGCTATTTTTATAATGATTATGTCGAGGAAGATGAAATGAACATTTTCTACAGCAAAATTTCTATATCTGGTTTCCTACTTTTAAATGGAATCATAGTTCTGACTGATTATTATGAGGAATATTACATAAAGATTACTTTATTTGTAATTATATCAAGATTTTATTTAAATCATTTTTTTAGCATGTATTCTATGTTTGCTTCGCAAAGGTTATTTTAGATTCTGTGAGTTCTGAAGATGAAGCCTTAGGAGTTTCTGTTATTCCGTTGGTTTGTGTCAATCTGCTTTTGCCACCATATGTCTCCTATATAATTTCTTGTGTAGCAATCTTCGTTTCCTATCTCAAGTTTTCTTACATTAAAGAAATTGTTTTTTATTTGATATTTAGAACTTGCATTTTTTATCTAAATGTTGAAAATCTGGGTCTCCAAAATGTCCAAACTCCGGGGTTCCAAAATAAAATTATAGTGTATTTGTTGATAAATTATTCGATTTTCCTCTTTTTGATAGCTTTGCTTGTGAATTACTACAATTATTGTGTAAAAAAAAAATTTTTCAGTCATTTTTGAAAAAAAAAAAAAAAGTTTCAAAAAATCAATCGATATAACTTCTTGGCAAAATATAATTTAGAAACCAAAACGAAACAAATTAATGATTTGCTTTCAATTCTTTTACCTAAATTTGTAAAAAATATGCTTGATCAAGGTAATTAATTACTCACATTTATTTTGTTATTATTTTGATTCAAAGGACAAACAACTATTGAGCAAAAACATGATGATGTCGTGATAATTTTTTGTGACATTTGTGAATTTGACAAAATCATCGATGCTGAAAGCGTAAAAATCGTTGACATTCTTGATAATTTATTCCGAAAATTCGATAAATTATGTTTTGAATTCGGAGTTCAAAAAATTGAAGTAATCAACAACAAAAAAACCAAAATTTTAAAATATAAATAGACTGTTGGCAAGACATATATGGCTTGTGCGGGTCTCATGGCTTGTGAGGTTGGTGTTTCAAGCCATATTGTTGCTATTGAAAAAACCAGAAGGGCAGTAAACTTAGCGTTAAAAATGAAAAAATATTGTAACGATCAAATTTATGGAGAGATGAATAAAATGAAGGTAAAAATTGGTATTCATGTCGGAAAAGTCATTGCGGGAGTTATTGGATATCATAAACCTCAGTTTTCACTCATAGGTGATACAGTAAATACAACTAGTAGAGTATGTTCAACTGCCATTGACGGAACCATAACGATTTCTGATGAGGCATATCAGAAGGTTAAAGATAGCGATCTAACTTTCCAACACAGAATTATTGAAGTAATTTTTTCCGTTCATTTTTTCCGTTCATTTTTTCATTTCATTTTTTCATTTCATTTTTTCATTTCATTTTTTCAGTTCATTTTTTCATTTAATTTTTTTCATTTCATTTTTTCATTTCATTTTTACATTTCATTTTATTTTTTCATTTTATATGAATAAAGGCAAAAGGTAAAGGACTGATTACTACTCATATATTATTGGATGAAGAGGAATATCGGTATTTACAGACCAATCCAGATTTCATGGAGTTGATGAAAAACTCAAAATTAGATCTCTCACTCATAAAATCTTCAGATGAAAGTAAAAAAGAGTCATTGAGAATATCGGAAAAACTTTACCCTCAGAAGAATGAATCACCTTCAAAATCAGCCGGCAAACAAAGAAAAAGCTTTAGAGACATGTTATTTTCTTCAATGAGAGAGAAACCCTTGGATAAAATTGATGAAAATGAAGAGTTGGTGATTCCAAAATCGAGAAGAAATTCAATGATAAAAACCAGACTGCGCAATGTTAAAATTAAAAAACAAACCTATGAAAACACAATAGAAAACAAAGAATTATTGATTCTTAATCCAATTTTCCTTACGGCAACGAAAGATCAAGAGGCCTTATATAATGAATTCGAAAAAGCAGTGATGTTAAAAAACACATCAAAAAATAACGCCACGATGCTGATTTTATTTTTTGTCACTTTGTTCAAATTATTAATTAGTTTGGGAATAAGAACCCAATATTTTTATGATCAAGCGTTGACTTTCTGTTTGATTTTGGCTTTTTTGACTATGCTTCTAATATTTATTGTTTTCAAGGGAAAATTAATTGGAAAAAACAAGAAATATTATACCCACATTTTGTTGATCATATTGATTTTTGGTATTCAAGTAATCATCCTTGAAAATTATTATGTGAAATCTGACATTTTTGATAAAATCACCTTATTACATGTCATGAGTATCATACTTTGTGGGAGCAGACTCAAGTAACATAAATATATTTCTTCTGGG
>Ga0302320_10018595_pt1 | contig 14004 bp, 16 predicted proteins | sample Bog_T0_3_FD_202130 | JGI IMG/M metagenome (GOLD analysis project Ga0302320, IMG submission 202130) | Peat permafrost microbial communities from Stordalen Mire near Abisko, Sweden - Bog_T0_3 | ecosystem: Environmental > Terrestrial > Soil > Wetlands > Peat | place: Sweden: Abisko, Stordalen Mire... | reverse complement strand
AAACACTTTTAATGCAGCACATTCGTGTTTTCTAATTAAAATTCAAATAAAAATTCCAACAAAGCATTTTTACCAGACACTCCAAGGTATTAATTAGCTCATTTCTCAATGATTGGATAACTTTTGCCAATGAACTCACTTTCTCTGAAAAAAACCATAATAAAAATCTTTCAGATAAAAAAACAACTGAAAGAAAACACGGACTCCATGAACATCGCCGCCAATAAAATCAAGCTTTCTTTCTATTATAAAAAAGCCATGGTGCTAAGTGTGAAGGCCAAAGCTGCCAAAAAAATCCAGAACATGTTTAAAAGATGGAAAAATGCTCAGGATACCAAGGAAGATTAGGAAAATTTACATAATTTCGTTAATGGATTCTTTTTTTTTTTCTTTCTAAACTAAAAAATTTATAGATTTTTAAAAATATTTAACGATATTTTTTTTCAATACCCAATGAAAACCATTCTTCCTAGTCTTTTAAGCCCTTTGATCTTAAAAAATATTATGGAAATTAAAAAAAGAGGTCATTTTATGGATGAAATGTTTTTTCTTTTTAGGACATTAAAACATTTCTTATTAGTATTTAATCTAAAAAACGTGGACAAAAGGGAAACGATAAAAATGAGGAAATACAAAAAAGCAAATCTTAATTGTTAAGAAAAATAAAAGGAAATATTAAGGATTTTTTTATGAAATACACTTCTTTTACTTCTGGGCATGGAGATTTAAGAAAATTTAGGATATGTGTAAGTAGTCTACAAAAAGAAAAAAGAATGAAATTTTGAAATTCGTGAAAAAAATGAAGTTTGCAAATTATTTGATTAATAAAATTTTATTTCTTTGTGTTTGTTTATAAATTATAATCACTCAATCAATGCCCAATCTTAATTATGGAGAAATTATTTTGCAGCTCTTCAAAGGAAACACTTTTTTTGAACTAATTATTTTTAAACAATTCTTTATTTTCGATTAATTTCTTTATTGAATTTTTAAAATCCTCCCTCCCTAATTCTATAAACAACCCCCTTTCCTCCCATGATGAAAAACCAAGAAGGTTGTCTGGTGGTGATCCTCCTCAAAGGTGAATTCGAGCATGACCTTGACCTCTTCAACAAAATGGACCCCTATTGTGTTTTCAAGCTGAACGATCAAAACGCTCGCAGCCAAGTTAAAGACGAAGCGGGTAAGACTCCTGATTGGAACGAGTCCTTCAGTTTTCGCTGCAAAGAAGGTGATATCCTTTATTTTACAGTATTTGACAAGGACCCCAAATCTGATGATGAAGTGGGTTCAGGATCTGTGAATGTGCATAGAGATTTCATTGACAACCGATCCTCATACCTTTATCCTGTGACCTTAAAGGGTAAACCAGCAGGGACAGTGGCATTGCAAATGACATTTTTGCCTGATGATACGGAGGTTTTGAGTTTAGTGCAGAGTTTACAGAAGGAATTGGATGATAAGAGGGCTATGATCTGTGAAATCAAGGCAGATATAGAGGAAAATTTGAAGAACCCGCCTAGACCCAAGCCCGAATCTTTGTTGATGAAGAATTTGCTTGATATTTTCGAGAATAAAAAGAAAATGGATAAGCAATTCATTGATGAGAGTATCTCAAAGGCTGAGGCTCCATTTCTTGGGAAACTGAAGGAACTCAACGCAATATTGGACCAAATGACCAAAAAAAACGAGGAAATTCAATTACAAAACGCGGAAAGTCTTGACCTCGTGAATCAGGCCTCATATGACCTGAGTCTTTATAAAAGTCTCAGCGAAAAAGGGATGCTTAAAATCAAAATCATGAATCTTGAATTGATAAATGATAAGAAATATGATGCTTATGTGGCCTTTCTTATAGATAGACAAATCTATAAGACCAGCATTACCAAAAATATGAAAAAATCAGCTTTTCTAAATAGTTCATTGGAAGCCAAACGAATCAATGATGATTTGATCAATATAAGTGTTTTTGATGATTGCATTGGAAACGATGATTTGCTGGGGACAGGCGCTGTGGATTTGATTCCAGTGGTTTTAGGCAAAAAACCTATAGTTTTTAATGTGGAATTGGGTCTTAAACAGAAACGAGTGGGTTTTTTGAACATAGAAGTGGTTTTTGTGAAGGATAATTAAATTTGTTGCATATTATTATTAGAAAATCTGATGAAAAGGAAAAATGAGAGTTTTTGTGAAATTATTTATAGGGAAAGTATTATTAAAAATGAAAAATGATTTAAACACAACACAAATATCACAACATTTTTTAAATCAAAAAATATGGCTTGGAAGTGAAATTCTCCTTGTTTTCAAGCCGTTCTGGACTAATGCCCCAGAAGGAAAGGCTTTGTTTTTTCTTCTTGGGGTCTTTTTGATTACTGGCGCTTGTAATGTAAAAGTTGTTATTGATAATCACTGAGACATTGTTCATAGATTTTGTGGGCCCATGTCTTGATTTCTTCCCTTTGCCATTATTATTTTTTTTCAATGAATTCTCGATAAGCTCATAAAGGAGGATCTTAGGTAGTTTCAAATTGTTGCAGTTTTCAGTGTAAAATGTTAAAAGTTCATTGTTGTCGGCCATTTTATTCACCAAAAGCAAGAGAGAATTCAAACATTTATAAAATCTATCATTATTTTTTCTTATAAATTTAATCTCCTCATTGAATCCCTTGAATTTAATGTTACCATTTTGGTTCTTTTCCTTATTATTCTCTTCAACATTCGCACTCCCCTTAAAACCTTTAATAATCTCATTCATCATCTCTTCATATATGATTTTTTCAATCCAATTGGCAACATTTCCTGCTTTTTTCCCATTAATCTTCGCCTCATTCAATAAAAACACATTAATTGGCAATCTAATCGAAGTATACCTAAGGAAAACCCCGCTAGCCTTCAATTTCATCATCTCTAAATACAAAAATCCAAGCATTTTCTCCACGAACCCACATTCCTCCCCATTCATTATCTTATAAACTCTTTCAATCTCCAATCCGAACCCTCCTTCTTCATTAAACACTTGCAAATCCCCTATATCACCTCTTTTGAAGTTGAAAATCTCATCCTTTTCCTTTTCATTTGTATCTTTTTTCTTCTTGGTCTTTTTTATTGATTGTTCTCGATCACTTAAATTGGCAATATCACTTGATTTATTCAGCATCTTCTGAGTCACATTTTCCTCACTACGATATTCTTCCATATCTTCACAATTCTCCTCAATTTCTTCGATAGTCTTCTTACTCTTTCTGGTCACTCTAGACAATAGATGCTCCCCATTATTTCTAAAGACCAATTGTTTCTTACGCATATTTTTAGCTATGGTATCTTCCGAATCGTTGATATTCTCAATAAATTCCAAGGTCTTTTCCTTTTTCCTAATAATGTTACGAAGTATCCAATGTTTCTGGGCCTTTCTGATTGTTTTTATCACCACAATGCTTTGATAGGATACCTTTAAAGGGTCCTGTCTTGAGGCTGTTTCCTGGAAAAAGTCGAAATTATAATCATCCAACAAATTCAAAATCTCAAGATTACCCAGGAAACTTGCTAAATGAGCTAACGACCATTTTGCGTTGCCCCCTTTTTTGGTCATGTTAAATGTGAGATCAGCTTGGATTTTTGGTAACCCCCCGTTTTTTTCGAGGTCGACACTGTTTATCATTTCGTTATTATTTAGATTATTTTTTGTTAGACATACGTTTTTGATCGGACTGTTGAGGTCCTTCAGGAAGCCGTTTCTCGGCTCAATATTTCTTTTGATTTGTTCGAATTTCGCAGATTCACAAAAATCACGTTCACATTCCTCATCATTCTTCATCATTTCGAACGTTTTTTTGCTGAACTCGCAACTTTTACTTGCTACATTCTGATTCCTTTCAGGGTGAGCAGTCTGAATATATGTTATTTGTTTCGTGGACACATCTAGATTCTTTTTTATAAGCCCGAACCCTTTTTTTTCTGGGGTAAAATTGATGCCTTTTTTTGCCAAGTCACTTAAATGATACCCTTTTTGCTCATTTTTTTCCATTTCACCTTTAAATAAACGAGATTTATGAGTTTTATTGAATTCCATGGCGAACTTCAAACCCATCACCTGGTTTTTCTTCACTGCGATATGCAAGGCAGTATACAATTCTTTGTTTTTCAAGTTTGGATCCAGGCCGAAGTTTAAAAGTTTCCTTGCGATTTTTTCCGCGTTTTTTGAATCCTTCGCAAAAATCGAAAATAATATATGAAAAGGCGAGTTTTTATCAAAATCTTGGTTGATTTTCCTGTTGTTTTGGCATCCGAGCTTCTCTAATAACTTCTCAACTATCTTCACGTTTAATTTACTAACCGCCAAATGCAAAGAAGAGCCAAAAATCCCTCCTCCCGCTAAACAATCAGCTCCTAATTCGATGATATGTTCAACACTACGGAACTTCTCTTCTAAAATCGAAAGAGTCAAAGGAGTTTGGAGATCCTTATCCACAATATTCAAGAGCTTAGGAAATTTATTAGAAATGGCCGTGAGGACACCTAATTCCTCATAAACCGCAGCATTATGAAGGAAAGTCCGGCCTTTGGCGTCTTTTTGTAGGAAGTCGAGTTTTTCAGTTGAGAAAAACCTGAGAAACTCGAAAAACTCCACTGTTTTTTCCTTTTTGTTCATGAGGAAATTGAAGAATTTCTCGAAAATCTTGTTATTTTGTGGTCGTTTTATAATCGGGCTGATGCCAGGCTCTGCATATTTTAGCCATTCTATCGCGAATTCTTTAAGATTATGCAGATTAGCGAAGGAAACAGGTATTTCGGTGAATAAATTTCCATAAATGTAAAGGGTTTCCACCGTTTTTAATGAACTAATGGGCTGTAGATCAGTGATGAGGTTTTTGCCGATATTGAGAACTTTAATATTTCTTAATTTGGCGAAATTCATAGGCAGATTTGATAGTAAATTATTAGAAATACTGAGGAACTCTAAATTAGATAGTCGGTCTATATCATTAGATATGGCTTTTATCTCATTATAGTCAAGTCTGAGGGTTTTCAAATGAGTTAGATGGATCAATTCTATAGGGAAAAAGATTAGATTATTTGAAGAAAGGTCCAATTCCAAGAGATTTGAAGAGATCTGCAATAGAGAAGAAAGGCCCTTTTGTCGAAAATTCGCATATTTTCCTTTAGAAAAATCAATAACCTCTTGCCCCAGACATAAATCTTCATGATTTTCATGAGAAAAATCAACAATTTCAATGGCTTCGGATTGAAATTTAAGCTCGTTGCGAGAAATAAAGCCTTTGGGGGTCAAACTCAGGAGATTATTAGAGGGACTGGCTTGAAGCTCACGGTCGAAGGACTCATTTGAATGATCTTCTTTCATGGTTAACGAATTTATTTGAGGGATTTTTTAGTTTGTAAAATTAATTAGAAAAATTAAAGTTATGATTATTTTTTATTGGAGTCCTCCTGAAGCTCAGGGTCCTTGCCTTCTAGAATAAAACTTAAAAATAAACGTTTTTTCTCCTCCCAACTGATATCATCTTTCGTAATGTCTTCCAACTTGTTTTTAATTTTCTCATGCTCAGAATTAAATTCCTTAAACTTTTTACAAAAAATTAGCATATATAAAAAAATTCAAAACATATTGCGAAAAAATGTTTTATTAGTAAAAAAAACATTTAAAACAGGAAATGCAAATAAACATGCGAAAAATGCAAAAAAGAAAAAATAAAAAATGGAAAACATCCAAAAAAAGCCATAAAATGAAAAAAAAAAATATATATTCAAAAAAGAATCAAATTATTAAAAAAATATAAGAAACTAAAAAAAAAATTTTACCTTCAAACTGCTATTTTCTGGGTTATCAAATAGAAAAGTTTTAGAAAATTCCACGTCTTCCTGAACTCGATTATAGAACTCATCTATATTTTCCCCAAACCTCATGTTTCCATTAGCAGATAAGCCAATAAAAAAAAAACATTTAAATAACTAATGTTTTACTTCAAAGCAGCCTCTGGATTTCCCTCTGGGTTTAAAGTATTGGTGACCTGTAAATAGTTGATATCTGTGAAAATATTCTTGATTTCAGACAAAACTGTAAATATCAAATGGCTTCCATATTTCCAATTAGGGAACAAATAGTTCATATCCAAGAGATTGCTCTTGGGGTTGATTAAAGGGTGATATATCGGTTGCAGAAACCTAACAACGGGTCTGCTTTTAGGAAAATCCTTCAGAAACTCCATAGTAAACTTAAACTTGGCATCTTTATATAGTCCTGCTCTTATAAAAATCACACAATGCCATACTAGAAAAAATCATTATAAAGAATAATATGAAATAAAGGAACTGTTAAGATTTGTCAATTGTGGGACCACATAAACTCCATTATCATGTCCATATAGCAAAAGCAATTTGCTTCAATAATAAATATCATAAGAATTGAAAATCTATCATATGAAAATATACTATTCATAATGAATCGCATGCATTCTGAGCTCATCTTGACTGAGGTTTTCAATGAGTAAGGGGTTCATATAGAAGACCTCAGATGACATATTCTCTTTATCCATGGTATAGAAATTTGTCGGTTTGGCCTGGTTGAACCCAGTTGGATTTGAAATTTGTTTCGGCTTGAAGGCTGATTTAAGGTTGTTAGGATGCATTTTTCAATGATAAAAAATAATTTTAGTTTAAAAAAAAAAAAAAAATATGAAATTCCAGAGATTTTAATAATTAAAAAGTAAACTAAAAAAACAGGATTTCATGGACAATAACGAGGAACTCATCATCGGAGCCCGTAATACCTCAAAATCCAATGAAAATGAGAAGTTTTTTTTCTTTTTTTCTCATTTTTAACCCCTCAAACCTCCAGTCTTGACATCATTAAGGAAATTTCGCTTGAAAACTTCGAAAGTTTTCTCCTTCGTCCAGACGCCTCAAGTATGCAGGATATAGCCCATGCCTGTGTGTCATCAGAGCTATCTAGCCTCAAGCTCCGCTTGAATCTTTGGCGAGTGTTTTTAAATGTGATTCCTTTCGCGGATGAGGAATTGATTCGTGAAAAGATGAACAATGCGAGACTATATTATGGTATGGAGTACGAGAACTTCAAGCCAAATAAAAACATCAAAGATGACCCTTTGATTTCGAACCCTTTGTCTCGAAACGTGAATGTACTGAATTTATTTAACAAATTGTCTTTACTTAAGAGGTATTTTAGAGTCCATGGAAAAGCTTCTTCGAGGATTCGGAGCTCAGGAACCAAATCAAGAAAGATGTTGAGAGAACGTAAAAAGTCTTGGTTTATTTGAAACAAAAAAGGAATTTGCCTTAGGTATCAGGATAAAGAGATATTCCAAACACTCAAAATTAAGAACATTTTAACCAATGTGTTATTCGTCTGGTCGAAATTGAACCCTGAGATCTCGTATAGACAGGGAATGAATGAGATTGCAGCAGTGGTCACGATAATTTTCTTCACGGAATGTGTTGTTCCAGGGTCGCAAGAGGAAAAAATCATCAATTCTAGCAGTAATGTATCACAAAAGTATATAAGAGTTATTGTGGGAGGAGGTGTTGTAAAAATTTTTTTGATCAAGGACAATTGAATTGTTTAAATTCCTCAATGATGAAACCTACGCGGAAGCGGACATCTTCACGATATTCGATAGGATTATGAAAGTTGGACAACAGGAAATGTTTCGACCGAATGCTGAGGATCCCAATAAGAAAAAGCAACCTATCAATCCTTTGCGTCCCATAAAAACTGAGGTATTTTAGACCTATTATCAAAATAATAATAGACTAAAGGCTCATAAAATGAGTCCAATTTTGGCTCGATCATCTACTTTATATGAAGTATCTCTGAATTTCTTAGATAAAGAGCTCTTCAAGCATTTGAAATATTATAATGTGGAGCCTCATATTTTCCTCCTGTACACAATATACCTTAAATAATTATAATTTTTTATTTTAAAAGACGATGGATTCGTTGCATGACAACCCGAGAGTTCCATCTAATAGACTCCGTGAACCTCTGGGACTCCATATTCTATGAATATTATCTAGAGCCAACGGATAACAAATTCAATTTATTAGATTGTGTATGTCTTTCAATGATAACATATGTCCGTCAAGAACGTAAATTTATCCTAAAAATGATTTCATATTTCCCCTTGAAAGTCCTCCAGAAAAGAGATGATGCCTCATGTTTACAAAGATTGTTGAAATACCCTCCTGTGGAAAATGTGGTCTCGATCCTTTCAATGGCTTGGAAATATCTTGAAAGACTCAAAAACATCGATGAGGAAGAAGTGAACCCCAAAAGCACGAACCCGGTTTTTGATCCCAAAAACAAAAAGGAGCCCATTTTTTTCAATTCCGGACTCGTTTATAAGCCTCCAATGGGAGGAAGCAACCAGAAGGTTGAGAGGAAATTCGAGGAGAAATCCGAAAATTACCCAACGATCATGGAAAATCAAAACAAAACTTTGTTATTGGATTATGACAAGAAGGTTCCGTTGTTTTCCCATCAACATGAAAGACCAAAATCTACCAATACTCAACAAAAGAAGGAAGTTAATGATATTATCAATTATAATATCGATAATGATAATACTAACCCTGAAGAAACCAACAATAATAATAATAATATTAAAAGGACAGAACCGATTTTTAAGGATTTGGATGAGAAAATCCAGATAAAAAATGAATCGCCTAAGAAAATTGTTGATTTTAATAAAGGATATCATAAGGAGAAGGAAATTATCTCAGAAAAAACAACACCCACTATCCTGACAAATATCCCCAGCACGATCAACAATACTAACTCTTTAAAACTGGAAAGTCTCAAGGAAAGGTTGAATTTCATTAACGGACAATGTCAAGATGTAATTCATCATTTGGATTTGGAACAAAGCAAGTTTTATTAAAATTTGAAGAATTTATAGAAAACTACAAATTTTTTCTAATAGAATCAATTCAGAGGTGTTATTTAATGAGCTTGACCAATTAAAAACAATGAAAAAAATGATTGAAGAATGTATTGGACTTTTGAACGTAAATGAAGAAGAGAAGAAAAAAAACGAAAAAATCACTTATGAAAGTCATCAAGAGACAATACATAAAAAAGAGGAAAAAGGAGGGTTCATAATAAAAAAGACGATGAATGAAAAGGAGGCATTCGGAGGGGGAGTTCGTGACCCTTTATTAAGGAAAAAATAAAAAATTAAACAAAACAAATTAATTTTATTGGAATTTTAAACAAAACACAAGCAAAAATAATTAGGAAATAGTTTATTGAATGTAAAATAATAAAAATATAGACAAAATTTCAATGAATTTTCTTCTCATTTGTTTTCTAATTTTCTTTACTTTCTTTGTGGCATCTGTTTTTCCTTATCTCATAACATCTAATTTCTTTTAAAATAGCCCGAAATACTCACCAACTTCACCCTCAATGAAAACGATGAAACTATCAACATTTTTCCTTCACCAAGAAGAAATTTGCAAACGGAGAACTTAGGGAATTTAAACCTGAGTTCGAATGAAATGGTAAAATGAGATTTAAATTGTTCAAATGATAATTTTATAAAAAAATTAGAATGTTTTCTCCTATGGAGACATTAATCAGACCTATTCTATCTCAATCCCCAAGAATTTGAATCAATATGTGATGGTGGAAGTCCTGCAAGATCCCAACGCTATTTCAAATAAAGTACTGTTGGCTGCTAAATTTGGTGCACCATTCAGCAATTACGACTTTTCCAGCTTTACCACGGATGCTGATATATATGATTTTGAAGGTAATAAATAATTTTTTAAAATTCACAATGACTTTTAGGGTATTCCTTGCAGAAAACTTACCATTATGTGATAATCGATCCAACTAGTGTGACCAAATATCAAACTCAAGACAATAATCCCACTGAAACATGGTTGAGTTTGTTTTGAAACGACTTTAATATATCTTTTATTAAATAATAAACTAACTGTTTAGGTTTATCACGATTTACGAGCCCACAGGCACATCCAACTTCTCCTATACTATCACAGTATCTGCCAATGTTGATATGCCTTGTCCGGATGAATGCGGACAATTCGGTATCGCTTATTGCGACAATGGTATTTGAAATAATTAAATTAGTGTAAATTCAACAAATTTTCCTTTATAAGGGTATTGCGATTGTCCTGATGGGTATATAGATGTGGATTGTTCAGCTTGTAAATTATTGTTATGAGATTTTATTTGATAAATTTCTGAAATTTTCAAAAGTGGGAATTTTATTGTCAAGCTCTCAAGAAGATGGCCAAACTTTGCAACCCAATGATATGGTGTATTTTTATTATAATATTCCAGGTAAAATTATATACATTTGTGTTTTTTTGAAAAAAAAATTTTACATCTACAAGCAAACTTCAATGACACCTTGACTTTGAGAGTGCAGAAGCCAATAGGAAATGATTTGACGATTTATTTGAGCTTTTCGAATTATACAATCATAACTCTTCCAACTACAGAGTATTATTTGGGCAAACCATTAGATCTGACAGAAAATGAAAATGTCTTTTTCCTAATGATTGAACAATGGGTCTATAGAAATGATTTTTATTATGGAGCTAGACAAATTTTCTTTGGTAATTTTTTAACCAGAAAATTAATATAAAATTAATAATTTCAAGGGGTTGTGAATCAAGACATGGAACCTTCAACAGTTTACTTAAGCATGAGTTCTTCAGGCTTAATAGGTTTATTAATTTTATCATTTATGATTGAAAATTTCAAAAAAAAAATTATTTTCTGATTACAAAGACTCAAGTTCTGCTAATGGAGGCGATGATGGATCTGGAAATAATAATTTATATCTTATAGTTATAGCAAGTGTCATTTCAATTATTTTGTTCCTATTGTTGGTTTGTTTATGCAGATGTACATTTTCCTTAATTAAAAAAAAAAAATAATTTAATTTGAAAAAAACAGATTGTTTTTCAAAAAGACCTGCAAGACCGAATAACTTCAACTTCAATGAACAAGCGAATAACTTGGGAGGATTTAATGTGCCCAACAATAATGCAAATCCAGCAGGAAGGATCAAAAAAGTCAAATATTCTAGATTTTCTAAATTATCAACCTGCTTTCCAGAAAAAAGAAAAATTTATGAACCCTGAACTAATTTCCCGTTTTTTGCCTGAAATATTATTTTCAACCTACCGAAAACAAATGAAAAAGGATGTTGAAGGCTCGTAACACTTTTCATCAAAAATCTTATAACCCCCCAAAAAAAAATTTCTTAGATGTGCCGTCTGTCTCGAAGAATTCAAAGGTCCCGAGATATGCAGAGAAAGCATTTGCAAACATATATTCCATAAGGAATGTTTGGACACATGGATGATCAAGCATGAGGTTTATTACTAATGACACTGTTCATTCATTTTTACAATATAGAATTGCCCCTACTGTAGAACCGTCATGGATGAACCATCTCTAGAGGAATATTTGAAAAAGAAGTCATTGAAACAAGCTGAAAACCATGGAGGTCTTGATGAGCAAATGCAATTAATTGGCAATTTTTTTTTTTTTTTTTTTTTTAAATGACCGGTCAGTTTTAGAAGAATCTGATGGAAAAGACCGAGTCTCGGGAGAAGGAAAGGTAGGACCTCTCGAAAATATAAGTCCTATGAGAGTCGAAATCAAAACGAACAAAAAGTCTGATGGTTCACTGACCCAGATTCAGCTTCGGCGTTAGTGTTGTTACAGAATATCAGTTAAAATTAAGACGGAAATATAAATTAATGTTTTTTTAAGAATTAAATTTCTGCTATTTAGATCATTTTTTCAATTCCTCCTGAATTTCTTTTGAAATCTCACCGATTTTCCAGATCTTTTTTTATAAAAAAACAATCATCAAATTTCCAATTTTTATTACTTTAATATCCCCGGTATAAAATCCACCGACCAGAATTTCTCTTTCCTCATCTAAATGAAGCTTCGTAACCTGTAAAATGCTTTCATAAATAGCTCCAACCAATTCTCCCGAATTAGCATTCCAAAACATTATGACTCCATTCTTGAGATATATATATATGAAAAATATTTCTCTATCATAAATAATACAGATAGTCCAGTGATAAAGATCTTTTTATTGGATAGATATTCCAAGGCCGTGACTTTGACATCACTGAATTGCTTTGCCTTTTTTTCTGGAAGCATGAAAGTTGCTGTCTTTAGAAAAAAATGGCAAAAAACCCATAAAAGCAATTTATTTTACATTCATTATATTAAGCTTTGGATTATATGTGAGATTCCAAATAGAAACTTCCATACCCACCCCACAAAACAAGTTTCTTGATAAAAGCTTATTTTAATGAATTTTTTTTCTGATTAGCTTAAAAGAAACCCCTTCTTTATCAAAAGACATTCAATAGCTTGATTGTTTTTTATGGTGATCGTTTTCAGATATCTCATTTGGTCTTGATAAATCTCATAGAGATAGACTTCCCCACTTGTGGTTCCCAAATAAACCTTTATGTTTTTCATATCAAGAGCACAAGAAGTTAAAAAGGCTCCATTTAATCTTTGTTTGAGGCTTCCCCCTCCAATAATTTCCATTTTATCGGCTTAGAAAAGTAATCTTTTTTAAGTAAAATTTTTTCTTTTACTTTGAACAATTTTTATTGCGGTCGGCATGACAACAAAGCATTTTGTTTCATATAAATATTTTATATATAAAATGCATTCGTTTGAAAACACCATTGATTTTGGTTGAGGTTTTTCGAATTCTTTTTCATTATAATCGAAATAACTCAACTGACCATCATGAAACCCATAGATCACTCTTCTGTTTTTAGGGATGAATTCAATGGCCATGACCTTTGACTCATACTCTTTATAGAAAAAACTCTGGAATCCAGGTAAAATCTTCCCCGGAATTGCTTCATTTTTGTAAATCCTAAGGAAGCCAAGGACCTCTGGCTCGATGATGGACCACACTCTTCCTAATTTTGATAAAACTGTGGAATTCTATCATACAGAGATCATTAAATAGTTTTTGTTTGAGATTTACCTGAACTGTGACTATTAGAAAACCCTCAATCGGCTCATAGTAAAAATCACTCACACTCAATTCATCAGAAAGATGCAAAAACATTAATTGTTTAGGGGGCTAAGAGATTTATATATACATGTAAAAAAAGTTATCAAATTTTGTTAACTGACCAAATTTGCTATATTTGCAAGATTCTCATCGAGTTCCAAGAGTGTTCGAACTTCAGGGAAACAAGAAATGTCTGATCGAGTGAAAATTTCCTATAAAAACTTCAAATTCACAGACATAAAAATATAATTCACCTCAAGGAAATCGCTCATCAGAGTTTGCATCTTTATGATCTCTTCATATGAGGGATCATCGTTTTTTTCGAACTCTTTAGAAAGGTTTTGAAACAAGAAAATTCTTCATTCGGAATTTTTCTGAAATTTTATTCTTGTTGAAAAAAATGACTTACTTTTGCCTAATTAAAAACGACTCTATGTCCAGGAAGGCCTGGAAAGTTCTGTCAACTTGTAAATTTTATGAGATAATCCAATCAGAGTTTATATGTAGTACTTCTTTTTTTATACTCTTGAAAGGGGTGACTGATTTGAATGATAAATAATAAGGAATTATGTTCTTTGTCTTGTTTGTGGCCAATAACAACAGCCTTTTTTTTAGTTAGTTTTAGAAAGAAATAGTTGCCACAAATAACTTTAAGTGAGTCTAAGGTAAATGTCTTTTCCATCTTAAGATTAGGCTCTCGAATTTAGTGATGTTTTGATTGTTTAAATTATGATTTTGTTTTTTCTTAAATTCATCTATTATTTTTTTTTTTTTTGGTTATTTTTGCTTTTTATTTTATTCAGTTCATTTATTAAATATGCTTGTCGGAAATTTATATAAATTAAAAAAAATAATTATTTTTTTTTTTAAAAAATTAAATGTTGTTTTCTTTATTTTTGTATTAATAGAAATTTAGTTTTCAAATTCT
>Ga0302320_10018593_pt1 | contig 14006 bp, 8 predicted proteins | sample Bog_T0_3_FD_202130 | JGI IMG/M metagenome (GOLD analysis project Ga0302320, IMG submission 202130) | Peat permafrost microbial communities from Stordalen Mire near Abisko, Sweden - Bog_T0_3 | ecosystem: Environmental > Terrestrial > Soil > Wetlands > Peat | place: Sweden: Abisko, Stordalen Mire... | reverse complement strand
TCTCGCCGCCCCCCGCGCCCACCAACTCAGCCACATGCTCCCACAGTTGCCCCGGCCCCAGCTTGGGGTAAAGAAATCTCTCAATCAGTGAAGTCTCCGTGGCCCGCTGATCAATCGCGCCCGTCTTCCCAATCCGCAGAGCCTTCTTCACAAAATGCCCCGCCACGCTCCGCAGGCTCAGCCCCTTGATCCGCTGCGCTCCCCACTCCGCGCTGATCTCGTCGCAAGCCACGCCCCAGATCTTCTCCGTATACGACTTGAAGAACGTCAGGTAAAGCTGCCTGCCAAAGCGATTGATCAGAAAATCCTCAAGCGATCTCTCCTCGCGTCGCGGCAGCAGCGCCGAGCGCAGGTAACTCAAGCCTGCGCCCATCATGCGCGCCGCGCCCATCTTTCTCACCGTGTCCGCGGTCAGCCGGATGGGATAGTCGAAGAACCGCCCCAGCGAATAGATCCGGCTCTTCCGCTCCCGCACCAGCATCACCAGGTCTTCCGTTTGCGGATCGGGTCCCGCTGCCGCCGCCGGCACATCCCGCCGCTGCCCCTGGTAGCGCAGTGCCCCCTCTTCGCCTCGCGTTGCCTCAAGCGGCATCAACTCCAGCCACCAATTCATCACCCGCTCTGACTTCGAGAAGAACCGGTGCCCGCCGATGTCCATCCGATTGCCCTTATAAACAACAGTTCGCGACAGCCCGCCGATCTCGTCGCTCGCCTCCAGCACCACCGGCCTGATCCCCGTCCGCCGCACCAGCTCCAACGCCGCCGTCAGCCCCGCCGGACCAGCTCCGATAATGATCGCGGTACCCTCTTTCATCTCGTCCCTTTTTCATGCGATGTCGCTGACCGCTTGTTCTCGCACAATCTCTCGTGCCCCATCCATCTGCCGCTCTTGGCGAATGGGTGGGATAGCATGAACCCGAACCTGCAAAATAACGCGCTCAAGAACCTGGCAGGAACCCGGCGACGTGTCCCCAGCGCTTCAAACCATTCAATTCAACCTTATAGAAATAACTCCGCCCCGCGGCCCACTTCATTCAATCTCAATACACCCCATATTTCTTCCCCGCCTCCAGATAAGCCATCACGTTCTCATACGGCATCCCGTCATGGATCGAATGATCTGTCGAGAGAATGTACCCCCCGCCCGGCTTCGCAATCCGCATGCACTCCTTCACTTCGTTCTCAATCTCCTCCGGCGTCCCGGTGCTCATCGTGTACTTGTTATCCACGTTGCCAATCGGGCAAAGCCGTCCTGCGTAGCGCTGTTTCACCATCGCCAGGTCCCCGCCCGCCGCCCGCTCCACCGGATGTACCCCGCTGATCCCCGTATCCACAAGATCGTCCAGCACCTCCCAGATCTTCCCGTCGTTGTGCATCACCACCGGCATCCCCAGCTTCTTCAGCCCCTCCACCAGCGCCCGGAACGGCGGAATGAAAAACTGCCGCAGATGCTTCGGCGACATCAGCAGCGACTTCGTCCCGCCCCAGTCATCCGATATCTCAAACACGCTCACTCCGCCCAGATCCTTGGCCCCCTGCGCCGACTCAAGCGCCCACTTCACAAACGCATCGCACATCTCGCCGACCAGTGCCGGATCGTCGTGAACCGTAAACGCCAGCGTCTCAATATCCATCAGGTACCAATACATCATCGTGAACGGCCCCAGCACCCCTGCCTTGATCGCCAGGTCCCCCGTGTTTGCCTTGATCCCCGTCCGCAGCATGTTCAGCCGGTGCGGCGCCGTTGGCGACGGCATCCTGTACTTCTCCCAGTCCGCCCGCGTCTTGATCGGCGTGTCCGTCTGCGCCATGATCGGCCAGCCGTTCTTGATATACGTCACGCCCCACTCGTCCTGGTACTTTGTCCCCTCGGCATGAACCTCTTCCTCCACGCCGCAGAATCCGTTGATGCCAATCCACATGCAATCCAGGCCCAGCTTGCTTGCCAGCTCCACCTGTTTTTCCGGTTCATACAAAACCTGCTTGTGGTTGAGCACCCTCTTGCACAGGTTGTTGCTGAACATGTAGTCGCCAATCGGAACCCGGTCCGGCGTTCCGCCGCTCAGTGCCGTCAAATATCGTTCCCGTGGTTTCATTCCCATTCTCCGCTCGCTCTCTTCGCCCTGCAGTGATACCACAAACATCGACAACGCCAACCCCACCGCAGGTGGCCCCGTGCCCCATCCATTCGCCGCTTTTGGCGAATGGGTGGGATACCACAAATCTCAACAGTCCACTTGCCAACCCGCCACTGAATTGGTTGCCCCAGGTCTCGCTTTTGCGACCTGGGAAACCACAACCCTCAACCCATCTCCGAACCCGCTGACTCGCTACCTCCGCGCAGCGGCGCTGACTCGCTGACTTGCTGAATAGCCAACCCGCAAACTCACGCCGTCAATCACCTAGCGCCCCGCCGAACCCGTCATCGCCGCCGCATGCTCGCTCAGGATCCGCACCCGCACCCGCATATCGTCCTCGGCATTGTTCGGCGTTGTTCTCCCAGGATAATAAAGCGCCCACCACTCGCCCCCCGCCCCCGGCACCGCCATGAACTCCCCGTTATCCTTCCGCCCGCGCAAAGCCCAGAACAGGTCCCCCGCAATGTTCGGGTCAGCCAGAATCGCACCCAGCCTGCTCTTCAACTCCGCCACCGGCACGTTGCTGCGGTCCCACCCAAACTCGTCCACCACAAACACTTTGTTGGCAAGCTTCGGCCCCTCGCGGTCCCGCTCAAGATTCCAAACGTAGTCTTTTCCAAAGGTCGGATAGTAATGCCGGCTCACAATGTCGATCTCCGGAATCGCCGCCCGCTCCGCCTCTACGCTGTGAAAATCGTTGCTGCTGATCACCAGGTGATGCGCATCCAATGACTTGATATACCGCGCAATCTCCCGCTCCCACTCAATCGGCGCGTCCCGCAGCTCATTGCCCGGCTGCCACGCCAGAATCGTCGGGTCGTCCCTGTACGCCACGCCGGTATAAGTATTCTTGCGGTTGATCAGCTCCGCAACATAAGCCTTGTAGTCTGCAATCAGCGCCGCATCGCGAAAGAAATCCCCGCCCCCGCGCCACCGCCGGTACTGCGCAATCCCGCCCGTGTAGTAACTCCACGGATCAACGAAAAGCAGAATCAGCCGCACATGATGCCACCCCGCCGAGTACACCGCGTAGTCCAGTTGCTTCAGCGCGTCCTCGCTGAACTTCCCCCGCTCCGGCTCTATGCACAGCGCGCATCCCTGGCTCGCCGATGACCACACCCGCGTCACCGTGCCGTTCATCTTGTTCAACGTGGCGAACCCATCGTCCACCATTCGGTGCGACGGCCGATAGACATCCTTGGCGTCGATCTTGCCAAAGCTGTCGCTGGCCAACGCCAGGTAATCCAGGTTGCCCCCCGCAAACCGGAACGGCTTCCCATCCACCATCAGCCGCGTCCCCGAGCGCGTCACAAAACCCTGCGCCGCAGCCTGCGCAACCGCCACTCCGAGAAAAAACACGAGCGCAAACCAGTTGCACATGCCAAAGGTGATTTTGGGCGTGAATTTCCATGTCGTTCTCATCCTTCATCGACCTTTCCCGATGAATGCCACTCTCCAGGCGCTGCCCGGCTTCCAGGCAGACCCCCTGAGAAACCCCGCCAGCCAATCACTTCATGACCGTGCGCCTGCAAGGGCCGCCTTCTTCGACGACCCAGAATACTCCTGCCCAGCGAATGAGAGAAATGTTCATTCAATCAGTCGGGTTTTTTTCCTGAAATTCAGTCCCGGGCCGCTCGAGATCCCGCGCAAACAAAACAAGGGCCGGGATCGCTCCCGGCCCTTGCGCTTTCGCTTGCTAGATTCTGCCCTGAATCCGGCCTGGTGGTTACAGCGGCTGCACGTCGGCTGCCTGCCATCCCTTGGGGCCCTTTACAACGTTGAACTGCACGGCTTGACCTTCCTGCAAACTCTTGAAGCCACTCGAGTTAATCGCAGAATAGTGAACAAATACATCTTCGCCGTTCTGGCGCGAAATAAACCCGAAGCCCTTCGCGTCATTGAACCACTTCACAGTACCTTGTTCCATTGGATCGTGTTTCCTACTTTTTTGAATTGCGCTGGATGAATCGGAGCGACCACTGGCAGAATCTTGCTCGGTTGGGCGAGTTGCTGCTCACGCCCGCTTCGGCCCTAACGCTGCCCGTAGTGTAACATCTCACTGAGCAAAATAGCTCATGTTTTCTCCCCCCGCTTCCCATTTCGGCAGTCCCCGTCCCAGAAACTGCTGCCCCCTCCTCCTTATTGTTCCCGCAAAATGCTGGGTGATTGATCCGGCCAAAAATGCTGGGTGCCCCTGGTCTCGATCTTGAGACCAGGGAAACCTCTGAAGCGCGCCTTTGTTTTTGCGGCTAGGGTGGGAAGCACAAATCACGAATTAAGGCCCGCATCAACATATCCCCACTCCCGCGGCTGTGTTACCGTGAAAGGTCGCCATGCCTCTCGATCCCGTCCCCGCCCTGTTAGCCCGCGCCACTGAGCTGCTTGAGCAGCAGTTTGCCTATCTGCCCACCCTCCCTCCAGCCGTCGATAACCCAGCCATCGCCGAGGTCCTCGAAGCCACCGCCCTCCGCCTCGCCGATAACTACCCCTACTTCCATCCCCTCTACGCCGGACAGATGCTCAAGCCTCCCCACCCCATCGCCCGCGCCGCCTATGCCCTGGCCATGAACATCAATCCCAACAACCACGCCCGCGACGGCGGTCGCGCCAGCTCCGAGATGGAAATCGAAGCCGTTCGCGCCATCGCCGCCATGTTCGGCTGGCCAGAATCCGGCGGTGCCTATCTCGGCCACCTCACCTCCAGCGGAACCATTGCCAACCTTGAAGCCCTCTGGGTCTCCGGCCAGCTCGCCCCCGGCAAGCGCATCGTCGGCTCCGAACAAGCGCATTACACCCACCAGCGCATCTCCGCTGTCCTCCAGCTCCCTTACTCCTCAATCCCTGCAGACAATCGCGGCCGCATGAGCCTCGACGCCCTTGAAGCCGAGTTGCGCAAGGGCGATGTAGGCACGGTCGTCGTCACCCTCGGCACCACCGCCATCGGCGCCGTCGATTCCTTGCCTCAGATCCTCGCCCTCCGCGCCCGCTACGGCTTCCGCGTCCATGTGGACGCAGCCTACGGCGGCTACTTCCGCCTCATTCCCGGCTCTCTTGACGAGCCCGCCCGCCAGGCCTACGCCGCCATCACCCAGGCCGATTCCATCGTCGTCGATCCTCACAAGCACGGCCTCCAGCCCTATGGCTGCGGCTGCGTTCTCTTCCGCGACCCCTCGGTCGGCCGCTTTTACAAACACTCATCGCCCTACACCTACTTCACTTCAAAGCAGTTGCACCTCGGCGAAATCAGCCTCGAGTGCTCCCGCGCCGGCGCCGCCGCAGTGGCCCTCTGGGCCACCCAGCAGCTTCTCCCGATCGTCCCCGGTGGGGAGTTCGCTCGTGGCCTGGCTCAAGGCCGCGCCGCCGCCCTTGACCTTGACCGCCGCCTCCGTGCCGACAGCCGCTTCCAGCCCCTCGCCGCTGGCGTCCCCGAGCTCGACATCGTCGTCTGGAAGCTCAACGCACCCTCCCCCCTCCGCGCCTCCGAACTGGCCCAGAAGATTTTTCAGGCCTGCGCCGCGCGTGATTTGCATCTCGCCCTTGTAGAATTGCCGCTGACATGGTTTCAGCCTGAGCCGGCGTCATCCGGCCCTGAACCTGCAACCGTAACCTGCCTCCGCTCGGTCCTCATGAAGCCCGAGCACGAAGCATGGCTCAACCGCATCTGGGATCGCCTCACGGCGGCCACTGCCGAAACCATCGGAGGGTAGTGCATATGGCAGACTCATCTACAGATCTCGCCGCCAAGGAAAACGTTGTCATTCAGGCCGGAGAATGTTCCGTCACCATCCTCCCCCTCCTCGGCGGAAAAATCGCCTCCATCGTCGCTAAAGGTCACGAACTCCTCCAGGCCCCCCTGGCCCCCTACGCCCCCCGCACCCAGACCATGGACTTCATCGAAAGCGATGCCAGCGGTTGGGACGAGTGTCTTCCCTCGGTCGTTGCCTGCACCGTCCAAACCGCCGCCGGCCCGGCTTCCATTCCCGACCACGGCGACCTCTGGCGCGTTCCCTGGCAACTCGTCACATGCAGCGCCTTCTGCGCCACCTTCCGCGCCCAATGCTTCTCGCTGCCCCTCGAACTCCAGCGCACCACCACCCTGTTCGCAACCCACCAGGGTTGGTCCCTCCGCGCCGACTACACCGTCACCAACACCGGCACACACCCAGTCCCATGGTTCTGGGCCGCCCATCCCTCCTTTGCCGCCGAGCCGGGAGATGTCATCTTCCTCCCCGATTCCATTCGCCGCCTCCGCCTCACCGTCTCCAACCGGAACCGCCTGGGCCTCGCCGGCACCCAGGTCGCCTGGCCCGTCGCCGCACTCGCCGATGGTGGCCAAACCGACCTCAGCCTCGCCGAGCCGCCCGAGTCCGCCATCGGCGAAAAGCTCTTCACTGACCACCTCGGCCCTGAAGAAAACTGGTGCATGCTCGAGCGCCCCCGCATCGGCCTCCGCATCCGCGTCCGTTTCAGCCCCGCCGCCACGCCTTACCTCGGCCTCTGGATCTGCCATGGCGGCTGGCCAGACTGGGCCGGCCCCAGGCAAGCCTGCGTAACCTTTGAACCCACCACCGCACCCATTGACTCTTTAGCCGACATCGCAGATTGGTCCCCCGAGCTCGCTCCCGGCCAATCCGTGTCCTGGCCCATGATCGTTGAGATTGAATCCATTTGAGGTGAACTCTGAAATGCATGATCCCGCCGTTTTTCGCTCCATGCACCTGGCCCGCTTTCACGCCCAACCGGCCGTCTTCGTCGCTCCCGGCCGCGTCAACCTGATCGGCGAACACACTGACTACGCCGAGGGCTTTGTCATGCCCGTGGCCATTGACTTTGCCACCCTCGCCGCCATCTCGCCCCGCACCGACGGCAAAATCGTTCTCTACTCTGAGAATTACGCAGAAGATGGAGAGCGCGCCTTTGATGCCGCGGCGCCGTTGCAAGCCAGCAAGCACTGGACCGACTACCCCCTCGGCGTCGTCGCCATCCTCACCGGCGAGGGCCACAAGATCCCCGGCTTCAGCCTTAGCCTCTGGGGCGACGTGCCTCTCGGCTCTGGCCTCTCCAGCTCCGCCAGCGTCGAAGTCGTCACCGCCCTCGCCGTCCTCTCGCTCATCGGCGCCAGCTATCCCGGCCCCGTCCTCGCCCGCCTCTGCCAGCGCGTCGAGAACGAGTTCGTCGGCACCAGTTGCGGCATCATGGACCAGTTCATCTCCGCCAACGGCAAAGAGAATCACGCCCTCCTCCTCGACTGCCGCGACCTCAGCTTCCGCCTCGCCCCCATCCCATCCCACGTCGCCCTGGTCATCGCCAACACCATGGTCAAGCACTCCATCGCCGGCGGCGACTATCCCACCCGCCGCCGTGAATCCGAGGCCGCCTGTGCCGTCATTGCCAGCCACCGCCCCGGTGTCCCTTTCCTGCGCGATGCGACCCTTGAAGACCTCGAAAAGTGGGGCCACGAAATGGAACCCAAGTCCCTCATGCGCGCCCGCCACGTCATCAGCGAAAACCTGCGCACCGTCGCCGCTGAAAAAGCCCTCGAAAGAGGCGACCTCAAAGAACTCGGCCGCCTCATGGCCGAAGCCCACAAAAGCTACAGCGGCGACTTCGACGGCAGTTGCGTCGAGGCCGACCTCATGGTCTCGCTCGCCCAGGACATTCCCGGCCTCATCGGCGCCCGCCTAACCGGCGGTGGCTTCGGCGGCTGCACCATCAATCTCGTCGAACAAGACCAGGCCAAGGCATTTGCCGAGGAGCTCGGCCTCCGCTACGCCGCCAAAACCGGCATCGTCCCCCAAATCCACATCTGCCACGCCTCCGGAGGAGCTCACCGAATCAATTAGCCAATCCTCATTCGTTCCTTATGGCCACCCGCCCCCGCCCCGGCGGTGGATTCTTTCACCAAACAGAATCTACCGCCAGATTCTTTTCACCGCACAAACAAATCCCCCCAACCGCACCGCTTTCCGTTTCCGGCATTCCCCGAACGGGTCTTGCACAGCCAACCACGCTGCCTTTCATCCCCTTTCTTGTTAAAATCAGTAGGTATTTGCCCCGATATGAACCGGCAGAGACTCTCAGCGCCCGGTCGTCTTTGGTACCACCCCTATTCCCAGTTCGTCGCTGCGGCTTCAATGCGGCGAGGAGGCCTCGAAAGCATGCAGCCCACCTCATCCAAACCCTTCTCCTATGAAACCTTCCCCACCTCCGGCCTGGTTGCCTACTACTCCATGGAGATCGCCATCAACCCCGGCATGCCCACCTACTCCGGCGGCCTCGGCGTCCTCGCCGGCGATACCCTCCGCTCCGCCGCCGACCTCGGTGTGCCCCTCGTCGCCTTCACCCTCGCCCATCGCAAAGGCTACTTCCAGCAGCACCTCGACAGAACCGGCATTCAAAGCGAAGAGGTCCAGCCCTGGAACCCCGCCGACTTCTGCACCGAGGAGTCTGCCCGCATCACCGTCTCGGTTGAAGACCGCACCGTCACCGTCCGCACCTGGCGCTACGACCTCGTCGGCCGCTACGGCCACATCGTTCCCATCTACCTCCTCGATACCGATGTCGACGGCAACTCCGGTTGGGATCGCGGACTCACCGATCACCTCTACGGCGGCGACGTCAACTATCGCCTCCAGCAGGAGATTGTCCTCGGCATGGGCGGCGTCCGCATGGTCCACGCCCTCGGCCATCGCGTCAATGTCTACCACATGAACGAGGGCCACGCCGCCCTGCTCACCCTCGCCCTCCTTGAGCGCCAGCTTGGCGGCGGCCCGCTCGGTTCGGCCACCGAAGCCGACATCGACATGGTCCGCAAAAAATGTGTCTTCACCACCCACACCCCGGTTCCCGCCGGCCATGACCGCTTCTCCACTGAGCAGTCCATCCGCATCCTCGGTGGCGACCGCACCGCCCGCCTTGAAAAACAGGGCTGCTTCCGTGACGGCATGTTGAACATGACCCTCCTCGCCCTCCGCTTCTCCCGCTACGCCAACGGAGTCGCCATGCAGCACGGCAAAGTCTCCCGCGAAATGTTCCCCGAGTTCGCCATTGACTCCATCACCAACGGCGTCCACGCTCCCACCTGGGTCTCCGAGCCCATCCAGCAGATGCTCGATGCACACATCCCCGCCTGGCGTCGTGACAACCTCTATCTCCGCAACGCCATTGACCTGCCCGTCAACGACATCGTCAACGCCCACGCCCGCGCCAAAGAGGACCTGTTCGCTGAGGTCGCCACTCGCACCGGCCTGGTCCTGAACCCCAAGGTCCTCACCCTCGGCTTCGCCCGCCGCGCCGCCACTTACAAGCGCGCCACCCTGCTCTTCACTGATCCCGAGCGCCTCGTTGAGATTGCCACCGCCGCCGGCGGCCTCCAGATTCTCTACGCCGGCAAGGCACACCCACAGGACGACCCCGGCAAGGCCCTCATCCAGAAGGTCGTTGAAGATGCCGCCAGACTCTCCAACGACGTGCTCCGTATCGTCTACCTCGAAAACTACGCCTGGGATCTCGGCGCCCTGCTCACCGCCGGCGTTGACGTCTGGGTCAACACCCCCAAGCGCCCCTATGAGGCCTCCGGAACCAGCGGTATGAAAGCCGCCCTCAACGGCGTCCCCAGCCTCTCCATCCTTGACGGCTGGTGGATCGAGGGCTGCATCGAGGGCTACACCGGTTGGGCCATCGAAGACGGCGACAGCGACGCTGAAGAAGCCGCCTCGCTTTACCAGAAACTCGAGAAGTCCGTCGTTCCCCTTTACCTTGAAGCCCCCGAAAGCTGGGCCCGCCTCATGCGCAACACCCTGGCTTTCAACGGCTCCTTCTTCAACACCAACCGCATGGTCAAGCAGTACACCCGCAACGCCTACTACCCCGTCAAACTCATCGAGCCAGCCAAAGTCGCTGAAGAAACCTTCGCCGACTGACATTCAAGCAAAAAAAGCGGCAAACACAAAGGGCGAATCTCCCCGAGATTCGCCCTTCCCATCTCCACCCACAAATCCAAACCAGCCCCGCTTCGACCCGCCCCAACAGCCGGGTGCCCCTGGTGTCTAGCTGTTGGGCACCAGGGAAACCACAAATCCCAATCGCCCCCCTTTGACCAGCCACAAAAGCCCCGTGCCCCATCCATGCGCGTGCTTTGCGCATGGGTGGGAAACCACAAATCCCAATCAGCCACACATTCAAGCTGAAAGCTAAAAGCTAAAAGCTAAAAGCAAAAAGCAAAAAGCAAAAAGCTGAAAGCTGAAAGCTGCCTCAATCCCCCGCCGCCTCTTCCAGCTCCTCCCCCAGCCGGTGCAGCTTCATCACCTTCCACTGCAGCCGGTCAAAGAACAGGTAAACCACCGGAGTCGTAAACAGCGTCAGCATCTGCGAAACCAGCAGCCCGCCCACAATCGTAATGCCCAGTGGCTTTCTCAGCTCTGAGCCCACGCCCATGCCAATCGCCAGCGGCATCCCGCCAAACAGTGCCGCCATCGTCGTCATCATGATCGGTCTGAAGCGCAGCAGGCACGCCTGGTAAATCGCCTCCACCGGCGGCAATCCCTGGTCCCGCTCCGCCTGCAAGGCAAAGTCGATCATCATAATCGCGTTCTTCTTCACAATGCCAATCAGCAGAATAATCCCAATCAGCGCGATGATGCTCAGATCGGTTCCGGTCAGCAGCAGCGCCAGAATCGCGCCCACCCCGGCCGGCGGCAGCGTCGACAGAATCGTCAGTGGATGGATCAGGCTCTCATACAAAATCCCCAGCACAATATAAACCGCCACCAGCGCCGCCAGAATCAGGTACGGTTCGTTCTTCAGCGAGTCCTGGAAGGCCTGCGCCGTTCCCTGGAACGTGGCGTGAATCGCGCTCGGCATGTTCATCTCGGCCTGCACCTTTTCCAGAGCCGTCACCGCATCGCCCAGGGCCACGTTCGGAGCCAGGTTGAAGGTCAGCGTCACCGCCGGGTATTGCCCCTGGTGATTCACCTGAAGCGCCGTCCGCCGCTGCTCATAGTGCGCAATCGTTGACAGCGGCACCATCGCCCCCGTCGACGACTTGATGAAGATGCCATTCAGCGCGTCCGGGCTCAGCTGGTACTGCGGGTCCACTTCCATCACTACAAAATACTGGTTCAGCGAGGTGTACATCGTCGACACTTCGCGCTGCCCAAACGCATCGTAAAGCACGTTGTCGATCATCGCGGCCGTGATGCCCAGCCGCGATGCGCTGTCCCGGTCGATCACCAGGTTCGCCGCCAGCCCCTGGTTCTGCTGGTCCGTTGACACGTCGCGCAGCTCCGGCATCTTACGCGCCCGCGCCTCCAGTTGCGGAGCCCACGTGTTCAGCTCCTGCAGATTCTCATCTGAAAGCGTGTACTGGTATTGCGCCGCGCTGCCGCGCCCGCCAATCTGGATGTCCTGCTGTGACTGCAAAAACAGCGTCGCCCCGGGAACGCTGGTCAGCTTGCGGCGCAGGCGATTCACTACCTCATCCGCCGTCACCCGCCCCGGTCGCTGGTCCAGAGGCTTCAACGCGATAAACATGTTGCCGATGTTCGAACTGCCCCCGCCCGGCCCATTGCCGCCCACAAACGCCGTCACTGAACCTACCGCCGGGTCGTCCAGCGTCATCTGCGCCAGTTGCCGCTGCTTGTCCCGCATCGCCGGAAAGCTGATGTCCTGCGCGGCCATCGTTCTGCCGCCCAGCCGCCCCGTATCCTGCTGCGGAAAGAATCCCTTCGGCACAATAATGTAGAGATAAATATTCAGGAAGGCCATGCCGATGGCCACGCACAGAATCAGGATCTGGTGCTGCAAAACCCAGCGAAGACCCCGCGCATACTCGGCATGCAGCCAGTTGAAAATGCGCTCGCTCGCCTTGTAAATCTTGCCGTGCCGGCTCTCGTCCCGCGACTTCAAAAACTGCGCGCACAGCATCGGCGTCGTCGTCAGTGACACCATCAGCGAAACCGCAATCGCCACTGAAAGCGTCACCGCAAACTCGCGGAAAAGCTTGCCCACAATCCCGCCCATCAGCAGAATCGGAATGAACACCGCAATCAGCGACGTGCTCATTGAGAGCACGGTGAACCCAATCTCCTTCGAGCCCTTCATCGCGGCGTCAAAGGGGGCCATCCCCATCTCCAGATAGCGCGTGATGTTCTCGATCACCACGATCGCGTCGTCCACCACAAATCCCGTCGCAATCGTCAGCGCCATCAGCGACAGGTTGTCGATCGTGTAACCCACCAGGTACATCACGCCAAATGTGCCCAGCAGCGAAAGCGGCACGGCTACCGAGGGGATAATCGTCGCCCACACCTCGCGCAGGAACAGAAACACCACCAGCACCACCAGCACCACGCTGATCAGCAGTGAGATCTCCACGTCATGCACGCTTGACCGGATCGTCGTCGTCCGGTCCACTGCGATGTCAATCTTGATCGTCGGCGGAATCGCGGCCTGCAGGTGCGGCATCTCCGCCATCACCGCGTCCACGGTGTCAATCACGTTCGCGCCCGGAATCTTGAAGATCACAATCAGAATCGCGTCTTTCAATTGCCCGGTCGGTCCCTTGTTCGGGTTGATGCCGCTCACGCCCGCGGTGTGAATGTCGGCCACGCCGTCCGTCACCGTGCCCAGGTCGGTCACCCGCACCGGCGCGCCCGTCTGCTTGTTATATCCGGCAATAATCGGCGCGTAGTCGCGGGCTTTGAATATCTGGTCGTTGTCGCTGATCAGCCAGCGATCGTTTGCATCCTGAAATGCGCCCTTCGGCCGGTTCGCGTTGGCTCCGGCCAGCGCCACGCGCACCGCGTCCAGTCCCACCCCGTTCGCGCCCAGTTGCATCGGGTTCAGTTCCACCCGCACCGCGGGGCTTGAGCTGCCGCCCACAAATGTCTGCCCAACCCCCTGGATCTGCGAAATCTTCTGCGACAGAATCGAGTCGGCCATGTCGTAGATCTGCCGCTTCGGCACCACATCCGAAGTCAGCGTCAGAATCAGAATCGGCGCTTCCGCCGGATTCGCCTTGCGGTACCCGGGATTCTGCGGCAGGTAAGACGGCAACTGGCTGCGCGCGGCATTGATGCTGGCCTGCACGTCGCGCGCCGCCGCGTCAATGTTGCGGTTGATGTCGAATTGCAGCGCCACCGATGCCGACCCCAGCGAACTCGACGAAGTCATCTGGTTCACGCCCGCGATGCGCCCAAACTGCCGCTCCAGCGGAGTCGCCACCGACGACGCCATCGTCTCCGGGCTTGCCCCCGGCAATCCCGCGCCCACGCCAATCACCGGAAAATCCACGTTCGGCAGCGACGCCACCGGCAGCAGAGTATACGCCACTGACCCGGCCAGCAAAAGCGCCAGGCTGAGCAGCGAGGTCGCTACCGGCCGCTGAATGAATGGTGCAGAAAGATGCATCGCTCCCTATTCCCTAACCCCTGGTGTCATTACTCCGAAGTGCCTGCCATATTCCTCGCTGTCATTCTGAGCATCATGACTCGCGTTAGCGAGCAAAATCTGAAATCACTGCTTCAAGCGCTTGCTGAATCTACTGAGGCCCAAGATACCGTCATCCTGAGCGAACGGGGCCCCAAGCGCCTTTCAGCTTGGGGGTGGTGAGTCGAAGGATCTGCATTTGCCTTCCCGTAGTTCACAGCAAAATCCTCGGTGCCATTAGGAGCGAACTTTAGAGTCACTACACTAGTCCTCAGTCCCTATGTCCCTCAGTCCGCCTCGGCCGTCTCCTGCAGATAGCTCGACGTAATCTCCCGCGGCTTCATCCGCTGCGCCAGCTTGTCAAAGTAGAGATACGTCACCGGAACCGTATACAGCGTCAGCAACTGCGACAGAATCAATCCGCCCACAATCGTCACGCCC